>Ga0247727_10010579_pt1 | contig 16311 bp, 14 predicted proteins | sample WisWelCaveWW1625_FD_202498 | JGI IMG/M metagenome (GOLD analysis project Ga0247727, IMG submission 202498) | Biofilm microbial communities from Wishing Well Cave, Virginia, United States - WW16-25 | ecosystem: Environmental > Aquatic > Deep subsurface > Groundwater > Cave microbial mat | place... | reverse complement strand
TTGCCTCGCAACAACAACTGCTCGAAGTCCGTGGCTATGCGGCCCACGCGCCCTTGTCTCATCCTGGGAAATGGCTCGACGTGGGAGAAAACGGCTATCTCACGAATGCGTATCTTGCCAATGTGTGTGCGGCGGCGCAGGCCAAGCTTTTCGTGTCGTATGCCACCGGCGGCGCAGAGTGGTATCCGGACCATCTCTCGTTCATGTTCAGCCAACGGAATCCCGCCCGCACCGCGCTGCTGACGGCCCACTGGGAACGGTCGGAAACTCTCAAAGAACTTCTCGTTCAGCATGGATGCGGGTATCATTACGGCCATGCGTTGGATCTATTTCGTCGCACGACCGACGGACTGGTGGAACCGCTGACGACCGGGGAAGCCCTGACGCCCCTGTCGCTCTACCGGCTTGACCACGGCGACCCTCCGTTTTGAAAGCCGGCAGCCGCACCAGACCATCTCGTTAAATCGACCAGGACTGACTATGACCGCGCGCAACACGCAGCACTCCCCGATCCTCGTCACCGGTGTCGCCGGATTCATCGGCTTTCATACAGCGACCAGGTTGCTGGAGCGAGGCGAGCGGGTGATCGGACTCGATAACGTCAACGACTACTACGACGTGCGATTGAAGAAGGCGCGGCTGGCGAAGCTGAAACCCTTCAAGCAGTTCAGCTTCACCAAAACCGATCTGGCCGATCGAGTGAAAATACGCCGGCTCTTTGCCAATCAGCCGATTGCGAAGGTGGTTCATCTGGCGGCGCAAGCGGGTGTGCGCTATTCGCTGGTGAACCCGCATGCCTATACGGACAGCAACATCGAAGGGTTTCTGAACATATTGGAAGGCTGCCGGCAGGCGAAGGTCGAGCACCTCGTCTATGCCTCGTCGAGTTCCGTCTACGGCGGCAATACCCAGATGCCGTTCTCGATTCATGACAACGCCGATCATCCGTTCTCTCTTTATGCGGCCAGCAAGAAGGCCAATGAGCTCATGGCCCATGCTTATGCGCATCTCTATCGGATTCCCTGCACGGGTCTGCGGTTTTTTACAGTCTATGGACCCTGGGGGAGGCCGGACATGGCCCTCTTCATTTTCACGAAGGCGATTTTGGAGGGAAAACCGATCGAGGTCTACAACCACGGAAAGTTGCGCCGGGACTTTACCTATGTCGATGACATTGTCGAAGGAGTGATCCGGACCCTCGATCATCCGGCCACGCCGAACCAAGCCTGGTCCGGTGACAGACCGGATCCCGGAACCAGTTCAGCGCCGGCCCGGATCTACAATATCGGTAATCATCAGCCAGTCGAACTGCTGCGCTTTATCGAGGTGTTGGAGCAGACGATTGGGAAAAATGCGAAGAAGAAAATGTTACCCATCCAGCCAGGTAACGTTCCTGCCACCTATGCCGACATCGAAGACCTGTCACGGGATGTCGGGTTCAAGTCGATGACGCCCATCGAGGTGGGGATTCCCCGGTTCGTGCAGTGGTATCGGGAGTTCTATAAACAATGAGGGGTGCCAAGCCCTTCAGATAGCCCGGCACCCCCCAGTCTCTCGCCCTGAACTGACTCGTTACGGACAACCGATCGGTATATATCCCCGCCCAAAAATTTTGGACAGTGTGACATAGCGAGCATTGTCCTCGAACCCGTAGCTCGCGCCGCGCCGATTTCTTCCTGAAGGGTCTCCGCCGTAAGAGGGATCCGACCCGAAGAAGCTTCCACCTCGCGTTTTCTCGTTGAGATGCAGCCATTCTCCATACATGGAGCAGGCTTCAGCTTGAACGGACTCGGACGAGGTGATGCTGGCGTGCCACTCTTTGGCCCAATCGGGGACGGTCTGTCCGCCTCCTGTCACACCGGTCTGATTGCGGCCGGGGTACGGAGGAATATCGTAGTGAGGAGCCGTGGCCACGTTGGGACGATAGGTCGGCATGTCGTCCAGTGAGGGCACGACCGACAGTTCTTTCAGCGTCATCAGTTTGCAACCCGGCAAATCCTTGTTGGTGTAGAGGGCGGTCCCATCGGCTTGGGGGCATTCCCGCATCACGAACGGATCGAAAGCGATCGTCGTATCGGAGAATGCCGACGTTGAGGACAGGGTGAGGAACGTTGCGGCAATCATGAGCACACGGGCGGGCTTCATAGAGCACCTCCCTTGAGACGGTGGAACAGACAGGACTTGCATCATCGTTTACCTCGTTTAACTATACTCACCACTCGTGATGACAAGCTATTCTTCCAGAGCCAAAGTTGTCTATTCATCTTTCGAGGGGGGTCTTGCTACCGACGAGGGCGTGGACAGATGGCTCAGCTGGCCGACTAGCCGAGACCAATGGCATAACCCGCATTATTCACGAAGACTTCTACTGCAACCGCCGATGCCTGACTCAAGCGAGACGGGCGAGACTGGCGGGAAAGGCGCGACAGGCGCAACACGAAGTTCGAAATTCTGGGTTCGAAGTTCCGAACACTTTAGCCTTCAGTCTTCAGCCTTCAGACCGCCTCGCTCGTTCGTCCCGTGAAGCCACCGTAGTAAAACGGCTTCCGTTGAACAAGCAGCTTTGCCTTGTTCCCTCCTTGCTGCTGGGGTATTCTCCGCCTTAACAGGATGCTGAAAAGGTCTGCCAGCGGCGTTCTCGCATCGCTCAGAAGCTCAACGTACCGAAGCGTACGGCCTCGCCTCTTCGCTCGCTGCGGTCTTGCTGGACAGCCTTTTTGAGCATCCTGAGGCTATTTTGATATCAACCCCATCACGTAATACTCAAACGGTGCATTGTGTATAAACGGAGTCTTTCCACAGTCTGTTAAACCCGTGAAATGTGAGGCGGGAAATGTTCGAAGAGTTTCCCTTGCCTGGTCCCTCACACCTGACCAATTTCTGTTATGACTGACTACGGCGTGCTTGCAAATCTGCTCGTGATCTTCACGGTGTCGATCGCGGTTGTCTTCGTATTCCACCAGTTCCGGCTTCCCTCGATCGCGGGATTCCTGGTTGCCGGCGCACTCATCGGCCCCTACGGGTTGAACCTCATCTCGGACATCGGCACGGTCCAAGTGTTGGCGGAGATCGGGATCGTCCTGCTCCTCTTCACCATCGGCATCGAATTCTCGTTAGTACAATTGGCCTCCATGCGTCGCCTCATGTTTCTGGCCGCACCGATCCAGGTCGGTGGCGTGCTGTTGATCGCGTGGCTCGGGGCGATGCTCATCGGGCTGTCCTGGCAGCAGGGGATGTTCTGGGGGTTCCTCTTCTCTTTGAGCAGCACGGCGATCGTGTTGAAGACCTTGGCCGAACGGGGGGACAGCGACTCGATCCATGGCCGAGCCACGATCGGAATTCTCGTCTTTCAGGATTTGGCCATCGTCCCCATGATGCTGCTGACGCCGATTCTTGCCGGCCAGTCGGATGGAGGCGGGCTGGCGATTCTGCTCACCTTGGGGAAGTCGGTTCTTGTCGTCGCGCTCGTCATTGCAGCCGCCTGGTTTCTGATCCCCAAGCTGTTGGGACATATCGTCCGCAGCCGCAGCCGCGAGCTGTTTTTGCTGACGATCATCGTCTCCTGTCTCGGCATCGCGTGGCTCACCACGCTCGGCGGTATCTCGTTGGCGTTGGGCGCGTTCATTGCCGGGTTGGTCATTTCCGAGTCGGAGTACAGCCATCAGGCCATGGCCGAAGTGCTGCCGTTCCGCGACAGTTTCAACAGTCTCTTCTTCGTGTCGATCGGCATCCTCATGGACTGGCGGGTATTGTTCGAGCATCCGCTGCCGGTGGCCGGACTATTGGTGACGATTCTGTTGGTGAAGTTTTTCGCCGGGGCCGGAGCGGTCTTGTTGGCTGAGATCCCCCCGCGTTCGGCGATTATGGTGGGCATCGCCCTGGCCCAAGTCGGAGAGTTCAGTTTCTTGCTGGCACAGCAAGGGCAGGAGAGCGGTTTCTTGCGGGGTGATCCGTACCAGGTGTTTCTCGCGGTTTCGGTGCTCTCCATGATCGTGACCCCCTTTCTCATGCAGTGGTCGCCGCACCTGGCTCGCCGCGCGGAGGCGTGGCAGCGGCTTCGTCATTGGCTGCCTAGTCGGACCACCGCCCACGTCCTGCAGACCGAAGGGAAGCAGATTCGGATGAAGGACCACGTCATTATTGCGGGGTATGGGTTGAACGGGAGGAATCTTGCCCGCGTCCTGGGCGACACGGAGATCCCGTATCTCGCCTTGGATCTCGACGGCGATACCGTCAGCCGCGAAGCGAAACACGGGGTGCCCATCTACTACGGCGATGCCACGAATCCGAATGTGCTGCGGCACATGAAGATCGAGGACGCGAAGGTCTTGGTGGTTGCCATGTCGGATCCGTTTATTACCCGGCGGGCTGTGCAGGTTGCCAAGGGACTCAACCCCAAACTCCATGTCGTCGTACGGACCCGCTATCTGCGAGAATTGGAGGAGCTGCACCAGCTTGGCGCGGATGATGTGGTGCCGGAGGAATTCGAAACCTCCATTGAGATCTTTACCTTAGTGCTCCGCACCTACAAACTGCCGCAGGCCTTTGTGATGCAAAAGGCTGAACAAGTTCGCCGTGAAGGATACGCCTTGCTTCGTCGCAGCGAATTGCCGGAACTCGCGCATCATCTTCGTGGCGGGACCTTGACCGATGCGGAAGTCGAAACCTGCCGCATCGACGACGATTCCCCTGCGCGAGGCAAGACGTTGGCTGAGATTGCTCTCCGTCCACGCACGGGCGCTTCAGTGATTGCCTGGACGCATGCCGGGGTGACGCAATCGAACCCGCCTGAGAAGACTCGGTTGATGGCGGGCGATATTGTGGTGTTACTCGGTTCACGCGCCCAGATTCGGCAGGCGGTGGGGCTTTTAGTGGAGATGGGTACGAAATGAGCCGCTAGCGCCCGGATGTTGTCATGAGCTGATAGGCCTCCTCCAGCGTTCCGACTTCAAGGACTTTGATGTTCCATCTGGTTGCCAACTGAGGGAGATCCCAGTCAGCCGTGTATAGTTGCCCGCGAGGCACCAGTATGGTTTTAAACTGTGCGCGGACCGCCGCTTCGACTTTGATGAGCAGTGCACCCACCGGCTCGATCTGACCGTCCGGCATGATTTTTCCGGTCAGGGCGACGTCTGATTTGACGTCGTCGCCTCGCCAGGCTGCCACGATGCCGACCGCGACGGCACTGCTGGCGCTCGTTCCCTCGGTCAACGCACTGTATGACCGGTTCTTGATCGTGATCACCCACTCGCGTCCGTCCTCTCCCACCGCCTTCGTGGCAGCCGCGACGGCTTGCTTGACGCCTTCTTTCCAATCCTCGCTGACGATTGAACCGCCGCCCAGGTTCACCTCATTGAATTGGACTGTCGGCCCCTCTTGTCGAGGGTCTTTGTCGATCTGGAGCACGATGTAGTGGATGATTCCGGTCTGCCCACCGGCAAGCACACCCAGTGCCGGCACCGTTGCAAAATGACGGCTATCGGCTGACCAGAGCGGGAAGGCTTGCGTGCAAAGAATGATCGCCGAGAGGAGGAGAACCACAAGGTGAGGTATTTTCCGAGTCGCGCTTCTGTCCACCATGGTGCTAGCCCAGATGATTCATGACGGTTCGTCGGCCCCCCACCCCTCCCTCCTCCATATTTATGGGGGAGGGTGAGGGAGGGGGCGCGTTCCTCGTTCGGAAGTATCATCTTCGCGAGTCGCGCCTGTCACGCACGTCTTGCCTGTCTCGCTGTCAACTCTTCCAACGAAGCGTGACTCGTTCTTTGAGCGGATGGTCGAGGGGCTGCCCGGTTTGCGCCGATGCCAGATGTGCGGCTTTCAACTTGTAGTACCATTTAGCCGGCGTATCGGCGTCGTCGATGAGCATCAAGGGTGGTTTGTAGCGTAATCCCACCGCCTGGCGTTCCATCGCCTCTCGATCCTGCGTCATAAAAATGTCAGCGAAGTAGCGAAAGATAGTTTTGGAAAATGGAACCCAGCCGAGGCAGTTCCACGCTGCGGTAAAGTCGATGCGGCATTGCTGCTCACCGATCGGCGTGACCGTGGCGCGGCTAGACACGAAGAGCGATCCGCACTGGACGAACTCGAATCGCTGGTTGGGCAGCACAAAGTCGATAGTCGTCGTCAGCGGCCCGCCGTAAAACAGGTTCAGGAGCTTGTACGGTCCGCTGTTCGTTGAGGGGGCGTGCGGCACCATACGGAAGCCGTTGGGAATCGGTTCAAAGGTCTTGGCCTTTTCGTGCATGCTTGCACGGGTGCGCCACCAGGAGCTTTGATGCACAAAGGGGCCGTGAGCCGGGTCCATCAAACCGACGATGCCGTCGTCGATGGTGCAATCCAACAGCGTCGAAATGTGAATCATCCGATAGGAAGACGAAGGGAGCGGCAGCGGTAGCACGTCCGGGATGATCTGGTTCGGTTGTTGAGAGTCGGGAATGAACACCCACACGTAGCCATCCCGCTCACGGCAGGCGTAGGTGGTGATGCCGATTTTGTCGACTTGAATGGAGGAGTTTTCGACCAGCGCAGGAATCCCCCGGCAACGGCCTGTCTGATCGAACTGCCAACCATGGTAGGCACATTCGACACAGTCGCCTTCCATTTTGCCGAAGGACAGCGGCATCCCGCGATGGGGGCAAATGTCGCGCATGGCCGCGACCGCACCCTGTGATGTCTTGCAGACGAGGATTGGGAGGCCTAACAGGACGGTCCCTTTCAGGCTGTCGGGAGGGAGTTCACTGCTCAGACAAGCGGGATACCAAAAGCCGAAGAGCGGTGCGCTCCTGGATGGCTTGATCTCGGTGATGAGGTCGCTGTTCATGGAAAGCATGAGATGGGAGGGATCATCGGTTCGTCTGGAACTATATCCGGCGTGCTGAGTGGGGTCAAGGTCGTTGCCTTGACAAGAAAAAGAAGCGGAGACTATAGTCAAAACCCCATTGAAATCGCCAAATTCGTGCGGACCTGTTGGGAAAGAAGGCGTCATGACAATCGCGCAGATGGATCCAGCTGTGGCGTTGGCCAACCTACGGACCTCCAAGCCTGAAAAGGTGACGATCGTGCTGCTGAGCGGCGACATGGACCGAGCGATGGCGGCGTTCATCATCGCCACCGGGGCCGCCGCCATGGGGATGCAGGTCACCGTCTTCTTCACCTTCTGGGGTCTCAATGCCATTCGAAGGAAAGGCGCGACCAGCTCTGCCAAAGACTGGCTTCGTCAGATGTTCGGCATGCTGAATAAAGGGGGCGCAGACAGCCTTCCCCTCTCGCGGTTCCATTTCTGGGGGCTGGGTACGAAAATGATGCAAAAGGTCATGAGGCAAAACCGGATGCCGGGTGTGCCGGAACTCATGGAGACGGCGCTGGACCTCGGGGTTCACTTTATTGCCTGCACGACGACTATGGGGCTGATGGGGATCACGAAAGATACACTCATCGAGGGTATCGATCAGTTCGCGGGGGTAACCACCTATCTCGCGGAGGCCAAACAGGGCAGCGTGAATTTGTTTATTTAGTTCATTGGGTTTGTCTTGTTTATTTGGTTGAACCAGACTAACCAGAAAAACCAGATGAACCAAACCAACCATACAAACAAAACAAACAGGACGCTATGCTGCATGCCGATGTGAAGCTTGATACGCTCGGGTACTTTTGCCCGATGCCGATTATCATGACCTTGAAGAAGTTCAAGGAACTGACGTTGGGCCAGGTCCTTGAAGTCGTTTCAGACGACGAAGGCATCAAGAAGGACATGCCGGCCTGGTGCGACACGACCGGCCATCAGATGGTCGGGCTCGAAGAAGAACAGACGAAGTCGGGAACTATCTATAAAGCGTTTGTGAAAAAAACGAAGTAGCCGCACAGTCAGAGATTCAGTGGAGAGAGAGAAGCCGGAGGGATGATGATCAGACCTCCGGCTTCGTTGTTTTGATGCATGATGGGGCAAGGCGTGGATCGAATTGTCGAGTGTGTGCCGAACTTCAGTGAGGGGCGAAACCAGACGACCGTGCGTGCGCTGGCGCATGCCGTGGAGTCGGTGCCAGGGGTCTGGCTGTTGGACCAGACGATGGATCGGGATCACCATCGCTCTGTCTTGAGCTTTGCCGGCGAACCGGACGCCGTCGCTGAAGCGGCCTTTCGCGCCATTCGCGTGGCGACCGATCTCATCGATCTCCGGAGGCACAAGGGCGTCCATCCGTGGGTGGGGGCAACGGATGTTGTGCCCTTCGTGCCATTGCGCGGCGCGACGATGCAGGATTGTATCGATCTGGCGAAGCGATTGGGACAATGGGTGGGAACAGAGCTGGAGATTCCGGTATTCCTCTACGAACAAGCGGCCCTGCACCGCGATCATGCCCCGCTCGAATCGGTCCGTCGAGGAGGGCTTCAAGGCCTCGCTTTCCGCATGGCTTCCGATCCGGACTGGACACCGGATTTTGGTCCCCCCCATCTCCATAAGACGGCCGGCGCCATGGTGATCGGCGCGCGACCTCCCTTGATCGCCTTTAACGTGAATCTCCGCTCGACGGATCTGGCGCTGGCCCGATCGATCGCGAAGGACATTCGCCAATCGAACGGTGGACTGCCCCATCTCAAAGCGATCGGCGTGGAGTTAGCCAGTCGACAGCTGGTTCAGGTCGCCATGAATCTATCCGATTACATCATCACGCCTCTCCACGTCGCGTTTGAAGCGGTCCGAGCCCGCGCAGCCGAGCAAGGCGTTGCGGTAGCGGGGAGCGAAGTGATCGGGCTTGTGCCCCAAGCAGCGCTGGTTCAGGCCGCCGCGCATAGCCTGGCACTCGAACAGTTCGATTCAACGCAGGTATTGGAAATGAGACTGGAGACTCGGCTGCTCGATGAGCCGGCACGACGCGTCCCGTCTCGCGAACAGGAGCCGGTTGATCTGCAAGCGCAATCGCTCTCGGACTTTTTGGACGCAGTGGCCGCAGCGACCCCGCTTCCGGCCGGCGGCACGGTCGCAGCTTTGGTGGGCGCCCTCGCGGCCTCGCTGGGGATCATGGGTGCGCGCCTCAGCCGGCAACGAGGAGTAGAACATCGGCTGAGTGAGATTGGCCGTCGGCTTCGCGAGCTGATGCAAGCAGATGGCGATGCCTATCAGCGATTCATCCGGGCAACGAGGCTTGCGAAGACAGACCGGACTCGTCCCGCCGTCTTGTCGTCCGCGCTCCACCTGGCGACGGAGATCCCCTTGGAAATCGCCGAACAGGCGACAGAGGCAGGAGCCCTTCTGCATGCCTGCTCGGCGGAGGTGAAGCCACGCGTTCGGTCTGATCTCACCGTTGGACTGGTGCTGGCAATCGCCGCTGCCGATGCGGGACGTCATACGGTCGAAGAAAACGTAAAAATTCAGTACAATCAACGACTTAAGTCATCTCTTTTCGATAGGATTCAGCAAATGACAATCCGCCTTGAGGAACTCAGGGTGCTATGTTACATTACGCCCCTCAGTCAGGGGCCAGCTGGCACAAGAAAAAAACCTGTACAGGCATCACCTGGGAAAGCACATAGACAGGAAGAATGGAAATCAAAGTCTTCAATAATAACGTCGAGAAAGCCCTCAAAGTTGCCAAGAAGAAACTCGCGGGGGAAGGACTCTTCCGCGAACTGAAGCGCCGGCGGTTTTACGAAAAGCCGAGTGTCAGGAAGAAAGCCAAGCAGCGAGAAGCACAGCGGCGGCGTCAAAAGTGGTTGTCGAAGCGTAAGCCAGAGTAAGCTTCCTTCCACGGGCTCGCCCGTTCGGTTGATCGCACTCCTCCCAAGGCCCTCATATTCCTTCCTCGTCCATGCGCCAGGATCAGATCACTGCTGCGCTTCGAATTGTGAAGCGCGAGATTCAGCAGTGGGAGGAGCCAGTCGTCGGCGTAGTGGCGCGCGAGTCGAACCGAGACCCCTTCCGTATCCTCATATCGTGCCTCCTCAGTCTCCGGACCAAAGACAAGACGACCAGTGAAGCCAGTGCCAGGCTATTCGCGCTGGCGCACCAGCCGGCCACGATGCTGACCCTTCCGCTCAAGAAGATCGAGCGCGCGATCTATCCTGTCGGGTTCTATCGGACAAAAGCCAAATCCATTCATGCAATTTGTCGACGCCTTCTGGACGTCTATGGAAGCACAGTTCCCGACTCCATCGAGGAACTGTGCACTCTTTCGGGGGTCGGCCGGAAAACGGCGAATTTGGTGGTGACGGTCGGCTATGGCAAGCCCGGCATTTGCGTGGATATCCACGTGCATCGGATCAGCAATCGCTGGGGCTACGTGAGGACGAAGACGCCGGAAGATACTGAGCAGGCGCTACGCCGGAAATTGCCGGCGCCGCATTGGATCACCTTCAACGATTTGCTTGTCCCCTACGGGCAGAACCTCTGCCAACCAGTCTCCCCCTTCTGCAGCAAGTGCAAACTCATCGAATACTGCGATCGGGTCGGGGTAAAGAAGTCGCGTTAAACGTTAGACGTGAAACGTGAAATGTCACAATCCGGACGGGGCATATTCGTTTCACCTCTCACGTTTCACTTTTCACGTCCGTCAGATGAAGAGCTTCGTTTCCGCGTCAGAAGTCAGCGCGATAATGGCAGGTAGTCCCATGACTTCGTCAACGTTCTTTTCGACGTCGGTACTGTCCACGCCCATGTATTCCAGGCCGGCACTGCAGGCGATCAGACGAAACTTCCCGACGTGTTTTGCGTCCTGAAACATTTCAGAAATCTTCGGCACCTTTTTTTCTTTCAAGAGCCGCGCCACTTCGACGGCTGAGGCGGCATACTCAGGGGGAAAGTCCACCTGATCAATCTTTCCCTCGGCCAGCTTCTTGATCGCCCAGAACAATAAGATCACGATCACATCCTTTCCCATCGCCGCCGCAGTGAGACCAAGGGTCGCGACCTGGTGCAGCGTATCGTAGGTGGCGTGATGGGCGAAGATGACGAATTTGTGTTGAGCCGACATGGTCGGTGGCTACTCCTTCTTGGCGCGGGTCTTAACGCTGTTCACATAATCAGTGATGGCCGCATCGACTTCGCCCGCGGTCATGGGACGGTCATGCGTTTCACTCTCGTCCACGACATACGTATCGTGCTCTTTTTCCTGCCGCAGGACCACGGAATTCTCTGGCGTCACCTCGATCAGCATGAACCACTCGCGTGCCCCCTGCGTGATGACGACCTCTTTGCCCAGGCCTTTCTTCGTAATCTCGATATGAAGATCGTCCGATGCCGAGATGGAGGAGGGAGTCGTCAGCAGTCCTGTGCCAAGGACTGCGATCCCCAGCAAGGCGCTGACCCGAAGTGTGAAGGGCGAACGACGCGACATCGTAGAGCGATTATAGCCCGTCGAGAAACGTGCCGTAAACATTCGATGCCGCGGCCGTTGGCTTGAGTGCCCCCAGGTCGCATGCTAGGATACGATGCGCATGGATGACTTACTCGCAACAGTGCAGCAATGGGTTCCTGTCGATGTCCTCATCGGTCTCACCATGGCCTCGGCCATCGGATTTATCGGTTCCTTGATTGCCATCCCGCTGATTCTGGTTCGCTTGCCGGCCGACTATTTTGACACCCGTACTCCCCGCCATTGGATGAAAGACCATCATCCAGTGCTGCGCCTGTCGGGGTTGCTCGTCAAGAACGTCGTCGGCGTCGTGTTCCTCTTGGCCGGCTTTGCCATGCTTTTCTTGCCGGGGCAGGGTGTGCTGACTATGCTGATCGGGGTCTCGCTCATGGATTTCCCAAAAAAGCGTGAGATCGAGGCTAAAATGGTCGGCCAGCCGACCTTGCTGGGTGTCATTAACAGCATGCGCCGTAAGTTTGATAAACCACCCTTGACACTGGCTCCCGATCCTTAGCCCGCATCATGCCGAGCACCGAGTCCAGCCGCAAGACGCTCTACCTGATCGATGGGAGCGCCTATATCTATCGTGCGTTCTTTGCCCTGCCGGCCCTGAATAATTCCCAAGGCCTCCAGACTCATGCCATCCTCGGTTTCACGACGACGTTGCTGAAGATTATTCGTGAGCGAAAGCCGGATGGCCTCGTTGTGGCGTTTGACGAAAAAGGTCCGACATTGCGCCACGCGGAGTTCAAGGCTTACAAGGCGCAGCGGCCGCCGATGCCGGAAGGCATGAGCGCCCAGATTCCCTACATCCACCGCGTGGTAGATGCTCTCAACATTCCCGCCGTCCGGCAAGCCGGCTACGAGGCGGACGATTTGATCGGCACGCTCGCGCACCAAGCCGAACAGGCCGGCTTCGACGTCGTCATCGTCACCGGCGACAAGGACATGTTCCAGCTCCTGACGCCCCACGTGCGCATCTACGATCCGGTGAAAGACAAGTGGTTGGGCGAAATGGAATGCCGCGAACGCTTCGGCGTGGAGCCGGCGCGCGTCGTGGAGATCATGGGGCTCATGGGCGATGCGACGGACAATATTCCCGGCGTGAAGGGCATCGGTGAGAAGACGGCGATGAAGCTGATCGCCCAGTTCGGCACGATTGAAGACCTCTTACGCCGTGTAGAGGAGGTCACGCCGCCTCGGATCAAAGCCCTCTTGATCGAACAGGCCGAGAACGCCCGCCTCAGCCGGCGGCTGGCGACCATCCAGCTGGATAGTCCCGTGGCATTCGATCCCGCGACCTATCACTTGAAGCCGCCACATCAGGACCAGCTCATGGATTTATTGCGCGAGCTGGGGTTCACCACACTCCTCAAATCATTTCAACCGGCGTCTACACCGGGTGAGACGAATGCGGTGAAGACGGAACTGCTTCAGGATGAACCCTCCGCACAGCGATTTGTGGAGGGATTGCCGAAGGGCGGCGCCCTCGGCCTGCAGTGCCTGCTTTCCCCTGGGCCTGGTGCGCAGGCGGAAGTGGAGGGGTTGGCGCTGTCTACGGGAGACGAGACGTCGTTCATTCCGCTCGACGTCCGAACCTACATGCGGCCCATCACATCATTGCTGCACGACCCCACGAGAACCAAGGTTGTCCATGACCTGAAGGCGACCCTGTTGGTTTTTCACCGCATCGGACTGACCCTCGCGGGCCCCTACCTGGATACCATGGTGGCGGACTATCTGCTCAATCCCAACCGCCGCGATCACCAGCTTGAGACCATCGCGCTGGAAGTGTTGAACCATCGGCTTGGGACAGGACAAAAACACAGCGCCGCACCCCAATCCCTTTTCGATGAGGACACAGGATCGCGGGAGGAGGCAGCGGAGGCCGCGTCGGTGTTGGCCAAGCTCGCCCAGCCCATGACGGAACGATTGTCGGAACAGGGAAGCCTCACGCTCTTCATCGACGTAGAAATGCCGCTGGTGCCGGTGTTGGCCGAGATCGAGCGGAACGGGTTCTTATTGGATGTCGAGGGCCTGCGCGTACTCAGCAAAGAGTTGGAGCGGGATCTCGACAAGATCATGGAGACCATTGCCGTGGCGGCCGGCGGCGAGTTCAACATCAATTCCCCGAAGCAGCTTGCCACGGTGCTCTTCGAGAAGTTGGGACTCAAACCGATCAGGAAAACCAAGACCGGGTACTCGACCGATGAAGACACGCTGACGCAGCTCGCCACCCAGCACGAATTGCCCGCGCAGATTGTGAACTATCGGAGCCTCAGTAAACTCAAGTCCACCTACGTGGATGCTCTACCGGAATTGGTGAATCCGGAAACCAAGCGGCTCCATACGTCGCTCAATCAGACCGTCGCGGCGACCGGACGGCTTTCCTCTACCGATCCGAATTTGCAAAATATTCCAGTGAAGGGCGAGTACGGATTACGGATCAGAGAGGCGTTTATAGCACCGGCAGGCCATACCCTGCTCTGCGCCGACTACAGCCAGATCGAGCCTCGTATCCTCGCGCACCTGTCGCAAGATCCGCGCTTGCTCGCCGTGTTTGCGAAGGGGGAGGATATCCACATGGCGACGGCCATGGAGATTTTCGGTCTGCCCTCCAGTCAGATCACGCGAGACATGCGGCGCGTGGCCAAGACGGTCGTCTTCGGCATTGTGTACGGGATCAGTCCGTTCGGCCTCTCGCAGAACATCGGCGTGTCGCAGGCGGACGCGAAGAAATACATCGAGACGTTCTTTGAAAGGTTTGCAGCAGTGCGCGCGTTGATGGACCGGAATATCGGAGAAGGAAAAACGAAAGGCTACACGACCACGATCCTCGGCAGGCGGCGTCCGATTCCCGAGTTGCAGAGCGGCGACCCCGTGCAGCGTGGATTCGGCGAACGCATGGCCGTGAACAGTCCGATCCAGGGGTCAGCGGCGGATCTCATCAAGGTGGCGATGATCAATGTGAACAACTCGCTGCATCACGAGATGCCGCATACGAAAATGATCCTGCAGGTCCACGACGAATTGATCTTCGAAGTGCCGGAGAAGGACTTGGAAGAAGCGAAGCAACTCGTGAAGACAGAGATGGAAGCGACGGGGAAGAAGCTGGGATTGTCGGTGCCGTTAAAAGTCGATCTAGGGACAGGCCACAACTGGCGAGTGGCGCATCCGTAGGTGCGACGGGGTGGCTGGGACGATTCTCGTGCTCGTTAAGAAGGGACGGAGAGGGAGCGGCCAGGTGCCCTTCTTGCTCGCAGAACGCGCACGATAAGGATAAGAATGTGCTCGTTCGATGCGCGCAGTAAAGGGCAGCCTTGGCCACTCCCCTAAATATAAAGGTTTAGCGAATTGACAGCCCTTGCCAGGGCAAATAGTGCGTCTCGGCGTGACAGTGGGTGGGCGTGTGAGAAAGCTGCGCGCAGTAAAAGACAGACTGGCTGCTCCCGATGAAGGATGCGGTAGTGGATAGAATCGCAGGAAGATGACGGAAAGGAGGAACGCATGTCGACCATTGAGAAATCTATTGAAGTCAACGTGCCTGTGTATACCGCCTACAATCAATGGACGCATTTTGAGGAATTTCCCCAGTTCATGGAAGGTGTAAAAGAAGTCAAACAGCTGGATGTCAAACGGCTTCATTGGAAAGCAGAGATCGCGGGCCAGGACACAGAGTGGGATGCGGAGATCACAGAGCAGACAGCGGACCAGCGTCTCGCGTGGACGAGTCGAGGCGGCGCCATCAAAGGATGGGTCGCGACATTTCACCAACTCTCGGATGCCAGATCAAAGGTCATGCTGCAATTAGCGTACGACCCTCAGGGTTTCGCCGAAAATGTAGGAGATGCATTGGGAGTGGTGTCTTCGCGCGTCCAGGGAGATCTGGAGCGATTTAAGGAATTCATCGAAACGCGTTGGCGCCCGAGTCGTCCCGAGACAATCTTCGATACAATTTTCGGTAAATAGTACGATTCGCCCTAATTACCTAATTTTCCCTTCTAGGTGAACGAAGTGATCTGACGGATAACACTCCCCCTACGGGTCGAGTGTCGCAACTCTTTCTTATGAAGGACCAGCCTTCAAAAATATTCCTTCAAAATCCCATACAGGATGCCGTATACAAAGCCGATGGGCGCAGTGAACACTATCAATACTGGACCATTCCCACTTGAGATGCCTGTCATGTACTCCCCCACCGATAACACCAACTAGCGCCCCCAGTATGCATCCAACCACTGCACACCAGAGTCCATATCCGGCAATGTTTTTGCGTGTTGTCACGACTGGTCGCCTCACACTGCAAGGGTAGACGTTGGGCTGACGTTCGTCAAAAGAAACGGCGGCCTAGAGGTTGGCGAAAGGCTCTGTACTGCCCCACCTAATTTTGGACCGGCCCTAGGATAAGTCAAAACCTTTGATAAATCGACCGTACTTCTGGAAAGTTCCCAGTCATATCCGTTCAAACCTGTCCTCAGAGTCGGTTCTTGCCTTCGGTTTACCTTTATCCGAAGCCAATTTGCGCGGGGTTAGGAGGGCACCCATCTTGCTGATCTCCCCCTTTGGTTTCCATGTGCAGCGTAGAGGGCGTTACATGAAAAGGGGGATCCGATGGCACCAGTGATGGAACTCGACCGGCAGACCGCCTCATTTGTGCGGCAACTCCAAGAACAACGGAAACTCGAAAAGACTCTTCTGGTCGAACGGGTTCGCGGAACCAAGGAAGGGCTGGAATCGGTCTTCAGCGACATCAAGAGCCGTGTGGCGGTGCTGGAAAAGCTGAACGGGTCGGCGAGTGCCAGCTGCATTGCGCCGATCGGCTGGAGCAAGCTGATTTTTACCGGAGCGGATAGTGTCTCGGCGCCGAACACCATCGGATTCGGTGATCGGGATGAAACGTTGTGCAGGCTCGATCAGATCAAATACCTTGAAGACACGCACTATCTCTGTCTTGCTGCGAATC
>Ga0247727_10010578_pt1 | contig 16311 bp, 13 predicted proteins | sample WisWelCaveWW1625_FD_202498 | JGI IMG/M metagenome (GOLD analysis project Ga0247727, IMG submission 202498) | Biofilm microbial communities from Wishing Well Cave, Virginia, United States - WW16-25 | ecosystem: Environmental > Aquatic > Deep subsurface > Groundwater > Cave microbial mat | place... | reverse complement strand
TCAAGCGGATGGTGCAGTACGTCCTGATGTCACCCAAACCGGACGATTCGGCTTTCGCGACGCCGAATTTGGCCTTGTGTTAGTCGTTTTTTTGATTTTTTTGTTTTAGAAAAATAGCGCATAGACCGAAAACACGTAACTCATAACCAACAACATATATTTGTGTGTTCTTTTGTTCACTTTAATAAAAATTCTACATTTTTTGATGACTTTTTACGAGAACCTCGAATATGAGTGCACGCCATTCCGCTCCGCTTCCGGCGGCGTTTGCTTTGCAAAATTATCCGAATCCGTTCAACGCGGCGACGCAAATTCGTTTTGACTTGCCGCAGAAAGCCGAGATTCATCTCGCGGTATTTGATGTTGCCGGTCACGAGGTGCAAGAATTAATCAGCGGCTCGCGTGCGGCCGGAAGCCACGAGGTGATTTGGAATGGCCGCAACCGCGACGGCATCGAATTGAGCTCCGGCATTTATCTCGTGCGGCTGCGCTATCGCGCCAACAAATCCGCGCCGTGGTCGCAATTGGTGCGGCGGTTGATGATGGTGAAGTAACCCTTTCTGAAGAGCAAAAAGCAAACGGCAAACAGAAACTACCGTGTCGTTTCATACTGGCAACTTTCTTTTTGCTTTTTGCTCTTTTCTTTTTGCTGTTCCAACCAATCCCACCTCAAACATCAGGTCGAGCAAGTGGCAAGTGGCAAATTGCAATTCAAGATGCGGCCAACTTCACGCGGCATTTGATGAACTCTAGGCGAAACTTCAAAGAACAGGATAGCAAGGTTGAAATCAAAAGCAGCTACTTTTTGCCCCTTGCTTTTTGCAATTTGCGCCGTCTCAATCCCACCGCAAACATCGAGCAAGTGGCAAGTGGCAAATTGCAATTCAAGATGCGGCCAACTTCACGCGGCACTGACGAGCTCCAGGCGAAACTTCAAAGCGCAAGATAGCAAGGTTTAAATCAAAAACAGCTACTTTTTGCCCCTTGCTTTTTGCAATTTGCGCCGTCTCAATCCCACCGCAAACATCAGGTCTTTTCCAACGGAAACGACCGTTGAGGAACCGCAAGGCACCGAGACGGTAGTCGGTCTCAATCCCACCGCAATCATCAGGTCTTTTCCAACGAAGTTAACTCAAACGGAGATGCGGGAGTTGCATTGCTTGCCAGTCTCAATCCCACCGCAAACATCAGGTCTTTTCCAACAATAAAAAACGAGGCGTGACCGAGCTCAAAACACAAGGTTCGTCTCAATCCCACCGCAAACATCAGGTCTTTTCCAACCATGTTGCCATTAATGGCAAGGCCGTCAGGACCGGACACCTCAGTCTCAATCCCACCGCAAACATCAGGTCTTTTCCAACTCTGTCGGAATCAGTCTTCTTGTTGCTTTCACGCTCGCCGGAGTCTCAATCCCACCGCAAACATCAGGTCTTTTCCAACCTGGCGATTATGGAGGAGAAAGTCGGCACCGACGAAATTCTCAATGTCTCAATCCCACCGCAAACATCAGGTCTTTTCCAACGATGAGTACGGCTTTCTCACTCTTGATGGAAAAAACGGTCTCAATCCCACCGCAAACATCAGGTCTTTTCCAACCCAAGCAATATTCCCCAAAACAGCACTGCTCGAATTTCCGTCTCAATCCCACCGCAAACATCAGGTCTTTTCCAACAGACGACGAGATGAAGGACAAAGAGTATTGCGTCTTGTCTCAATCCCACCGCAAACATCAGGTCTTTTCCAACGAAATCTTCCCCTGCAAACCGAAATCTTAAGAAAAGAAGAGTCTCAATCCCACCGCAAACATCAGGTCTTTTCCAACCCTCAACCGCGTTGACAAGATTATTGCCCTGCGCGACCTTACGAAGTCTCAATCCCACCGCAAACATCAGGTCTTTTCCAACAAAAATTGCATACATATAAACAAAAATTCACCAAATAACGAACATAAGGAACAAAAGACCACAATCAAAAAGCAAAAAGAAAATGTCAAAGTCAAGAAAAAATTTTCAAATCCGCGCAAATTTCAAAAAATTTTTATTGCCTTTTGTCTTGAAAGCGCTTATCTTCGAGTGTCCGGTGAAAGGACATCCCACAAATCCACAACTCGCCGAGGATCGACTCTTGGGAATAACCGGACCGATAGGAAAGCCAGGCCAGGCTGATCCGATCTTTAATTTTCACGGATGAAAGATTGGGCCGGTTTTTCTGCAACGCCTTCACCTGCCTGTCGATTCCTTCGCTTCACTTCAACCTCTCACCAAATGCTGTTCAATTAACGCAGCCGACGATTTAATCAACAACGCGCGCAGCAATTTTTGCCACGGAGGGTGCCATGGAAGGTCACGCAACTCGCTATGCCTCAAACATCCAGGGCCATATCATCATTGGCATTTTGATCTTGAGAACGGCGCTGACATTTGCTCAGAACAATTTTGACCGGAGCAGCCTGGAAACAGCGCCTCATTTCATTTCGGTGAATTCGCTGTTTTCGGATGATTTCAATGCCGCGACGCTCGATCTCAACAAATGGCGTCTCGGCATCAACACCGGCAATCAATCGGCGGTAGTTAACAACGCGCTGGAGTTGCGCTCGCAAAATTTTGAAAGCGGCTGGGTGATCACCCGCAATCCTCTTTCCGCTCAAAACACCACTGCCACGGTTAAAGTCACCCAACCGAACGACGATGGTGATCTGGGAATGAGTCCCACCTACAACCTGTCTTCCACGTACGGCATTTACAACGAGGCGAATTGGTATCGCTTTTATACCTATCGCAACAATCACAGCGGCAGCTATCTCCTGTATGTCGAATGGAGAAAAAACGGCGTCCAAAGCGGCTTCGATGTCACCGGCAATCTGGTGATCACCGGCGCTTTTTATTTGCGGCTGCGTTTCGACAACACCAAAATTCATTTTGAAGCTTCGCTGGACGGCGTTAATTGGACGAACACTTATAACGAAACGTTTGCGCTGCCGGGATACACTTTGAATTCGGCTTTTTATTATGAGCTGGCCGGTTATAAAACCTGGTCGAATGGCACGTTCATCGTGGATGACTTTTCGATTACTTCGCAGAGCCTCGACACCCAACCGCCGCAAATCACGGCCGTGACCGCGCAGAATATCACCAGCAGCAGCGCGCAGATCACCTGGCAAACCAACGAGCCGGCCGACTCGCAGGTGGAATACGGACTGACAACGAGCTATGGCAATACGACGCCCTTAAATACGTCATTGGTCATCAGTCATTCTGTGTCATTATCGGGATTAAGCGCGAACACGCTTTATCATTATCGCGTCAAATCCAAAGATGCGGCGGGCAATCTCGCGACCAGCAATGATTTCACATTCACAACTTCGACCCCGGATGTGACGCCGCCGATTATTTCAAACGTCGCAGCAAACAATATTACTTCTTCAGCAGCAACGATTACCTGGAACACGAACGAAGCCAGCGATTCGCAGGTGGAATATGGACTGACGACGGGTTATGGCAACACGACGCCTTTAAATACGTCATTGGTCAATAGTCATTCTGTGTCATTATCGGGATTAAGCGCGAACACACTTTATCATTATCGCGTCAAATCCAACGATGCGGCGGGCAATCTCGCCACCAGCAGTGATTTTATTTTTGAGACCAATTCCGCCAGCGGTGTGCCTTTATATACGGCTTTTGACCTCGTTCTCTCCACGTCGACGACATACAACAATCCTTATCTCGACGTCAGCGTCGACGGTATTTTTACTTCTCCAACCGGGAAAGTATTGCGATTGGACGGTTTTTGGGATAACGGCCAAACCTGGCGAGTGCGTTTCGCGCCGAACGAGGCTGGCCAATGGAGTTATAACACGCAGAGCGCTGATCCGGAATTAACGACGGCGGGAACGTTTCAAGCGATATCATCAAGCCGGCGTGGTTTTGTGCGCGTGAGTTCGGCGCGGCCTTATCAATTTGAATACAGCGACGGCACGCCGTTTTTATTAATGGGTGATACGAATTGGGATGGAATGAGCTCGGGCGTCGGATTCCAAACGCGATTTAAACCGTATATCGATCTTCGCGCCTCGCAACATTTCAATGCTTATCACACCATCGTCGTGCACAATCGCTATGATTACGGTTTCAATGAAGGCGGCACGCCGTTCGTGATGTTCGATGACGTGACGCGCGATTATAATCGCCTCAGTCCGGGTTTCTTCCAGTGGGTGGACAGGCGCGTGGCGTACGCCGACAGCGTGGGCATGGTGTCGATTCTCTTTTTCACCTGGGCAGTTGAGCTGCAAAAAATGACCACGGCGCAATATCAGCAAATGTTATTGTATATTGTATCGCGATATGCGGCGTACAATGTTTTCTGGGTTCTCGTCGGTGATTATCAGGCTTACTTTTACGATCCGCCGCTCTATCGTCAGGTCGGGCCGGTGGTGGCCAATGCCGATCCGTTCGATCATCCGATATCGATTCATCCGGCGTCCGGTTTTTCGAATCGCGAATTTGCCAATGATTCCTGGTTGAGCTACGTGATGCAGCAACTCCGCGACGCCGGCGAGTTTCTCGCGGATTCCATTCGCACCGACAGAATTTACAACAAACCGGTCGTCAATGGTGAATACGGTTATCACGTCCCGGCGAGCGTGCATCCGTATCACGGCATTCCGCAAGACGCGAATTACACGCGCACCGGCGGCTGGTCCATCTTTGAGGCTGGAGGCTATTTTGTCGCCGGATTTCATCACACGTTTTACGATCCTGACGGCCATTATCCCTATGATCCGGGGTTTGATCTGCCGCCGACGTATTGGGATTTGAACGATGCCGCGGATTTGGAAGCGGCGCGGCAATACAGCGTGTTCTCGCAATTTTTCCAAAATCAAACGGCGTGGTCCGCGCTGCAGCCGCATCCCGAGTTGGTGCTCGATGGTCAATCAGAACTTTTGGCCAATCCCGGCGCGGAATACGTGGCCTACAACGCCCGCGGCGGCCGGATACGTTTGCAACTGCCAGCGGGCCAATATTTTTCTCTGGCGTGGTTCGATCCGATTGCCGGCGCGCTCCAGCCTTCGCGCATTTTCAGCTCAACCGGCGAAACCGTGGCGATCATGCCGTCGAATACGTTGGATGGAGCGGCGCTGTTGAGATCGGCATCCGCGCCTTCGATCACGCCGGCCGGCAATGTGACCAATTTACAAAACGTGCAGCTAAACATTCAGCAAGTGCGCTTCACCTGGCAAACGCCGGATCTCGCGGACAGTCGAATCGATCTGCAAAAACCGGACGGCACGCACATTCAATTCATCGACAATCGGGAAGTCACGCAACACGACTTGACCATCGATGGACTTTCACCCAGTATCAACTACACGGTGACCATTTTCTCGCGCGCCGCTGATGGCCGCGAGTGGAAAAGCTCGCCGCAAAATCTAATCACCACCGCCGTCGTGATGGATCAGTGGATCGAAGCGGAAAGCATGCCCACGAAAACCGCGGGTTTTTCCGAGCCGCCGGGCTGGAACTTGAATGACGCCGGACATATCGCCACGGTGCTGAATTTTCCCCAGGCCGGACAATATTTGTTTGAGCTGCGTTGCCGCGGCGAATATCGCAGCGCCTGGCCCACACTGTCATTAGAGCTGGACGGCGCGGCGTTAAGCAGTTTTTCCGCCAATTCCGCCGTGTATAAAAACTTTATCGTCAACGCGCCAGTAACCGCCGGAACGCGCGAGGTCAAAATCGCTTTCACCAATCCCGGGAATGATATTCAGCTCATTGTCGATTGGCTGCACGTTCAATACAGTGATGTGACGCCGCCGATCATTTCAAATGTCGCCGCGAGTAACATCACAACTTCGTCGGCAACGATTAACTGGAACACCAACGAAGCCAGCGACTCGCAAGTGGAATATGGATTGACGACGAGCTACGGCAATACAACGTCATTAAATACGTCATTGGTCATCAGTCATTCAGTCGGTTTGTCGGGCTTGAGTGCGAACACGCTTTATCACTATCGCGTCAAATCGAAAGATGCGGCCGGCAATCTCGCCACCAGCGATGATTTCACGTTCACGACGTCAGCGGGAGATATCACGCCGCCGATCATCTCGAATGTTGCCGCGAGTAACCTCACAACTTCGTCGGCAACGATTAACTGGAACACGAACGAAGCCAGCGATTCACAAGTCGAATATGGATTGACGACGAGCTACGGCAATACAACGTCATTAAATACGTCATTGGTCATTAGCCATTCAGTCAGTTTGTCGGGCTTGAGTGCGAATACGCTTTATCATTACCGCGTCAAATCCAAAGATGCGGCGGGCAATCTCGCGGTCAGCAGTGATTTTGTTTTTCAGACGAGCAGCCCTCCAACTGAAATAATCGTGTTGAATGACCCGCTGAATAACGGCACGCTGGGAACGCGCACCGGCGGCCAGTTCGTTAGCGGCGGCGGATGGCAGGTAACCGGCGTCGAGGACATGATTGTCTTCGATCTCGGCCGTTATGTCGAAAGCGGCTCGCTCGAAATCGAGGCGCGCAATTTCCAGCCGAGCTTGCAAAACACCATGAGCCGGCATCATTTTTTGGGCATGTTCAGAACGCCGTGGGGCAATCATCATCCGGTTGAAAATCAGGAAACGGTTTGGGATCTTCATGCCGGGTTCAACTACGATCCGGGAGTCAAATTGCTCTCCTGGACGTACGATCATAATGAAGTGAATACGACCGTTCCCGATGCGTGGAATTTGGCGCAAACCTACCAGATCAAACTCATCTGGGGCGGTACGCTTTTGCAATATTTTCGCGACAACGTGTTGTACGCGACGCATACACACTCCGCCTCCATGCAGCTTCGCTATATTTTTCTCGGCCGCGATTTGACAGTCAGCGCCGATTTAGTCACCAATTTCAAGAACAATCAATATCCCGCTATCATTGGTCCGATCTATTCAAATTTAATCGTCAAGGAAAACATTCCAATCGACGGGCAGTTTCCGCAAATAACCAACCTCTCGACGAGCGATCTGTATGCCAACGCCGCTCGCCTGGCCTGGACGACGGACGAACCCGCGGTGTGTTACGTCGAATATGGCATGACTTCGGCTTATGGTCAGCGCACGCGCGTGCTCGGTCCGCCTTCGCAAACATTCAGCACGACGCTCGCCAATCTCTCAGTCAATCAAACGTATCACTATCGCCTCGTCGCGTTGGATAATGCCGATAATTTCACTTCGAGCGCCGATCAAATTTTTACAACTTTGCCGGACAGCATTTATCTTTTCAAGCCCGGCGCCGATACGTATGTGGAGCAGGCCGGATTGTACGGAACCACGCGCGATCACGGCAATTTTGGCTGGATGAATTTGCTCGGCGGCGGCGGGCGAGAATGTTATTTGAGCTTCAACGTCGTCGGTTTGAATAACAACGTCACACAGGCTGCATTGCGCTTGTATGGCCGTCAAAGCGGCAATAGCGGCGGAACTGCTCGCGTGTTGACCGCGAGCTGGAATGAGAACAACGTCACCTGGCTGACCAAACCCAATGTGACAGGCCAGCAACTCGGCACGATCAACAGCGTGCAAGCCGGGCAATGGCACGAAGTCAATGTCACTTCAACGGTGGCTGGAAATGGCACGTTCGATTTTGCTCTCACCGGCTTCGGCACGGATGTGATCTCTTTCGATTCACGGGAATCAACCAACTCGCAGCCGGAATTGATTGTCACGACCGGCGGTGGCGGCACACCGACTTTGACTCTGCTGGCGCCGAACGGCGGCGAGAGTTGGGGCGTGGGCAGCATACAAAATATTATTTGGAATTCAACCGGCGCCATCGCGAATGTCAAATTGGAATATTCTATAAATAATGGGACGAACTGGACGACGATTATCGCCAGCACGACAAATGATGGCAGCGAAAGTTGGACGATTCCTAATGCCGTATCGAATCAATGTCTATTGCGAATTTCCGATGCAGCCGATGGCAATCCTGTTGATGCGAGCGATGCAGTCTTTGCGATTATCAGCTCGCCGCCGGCAATTGTTTCTTTCACGCCAACCAGCGGGCCGGTCGGCACGCAGGTGACGATCTCCGGAGCAAGCTTCACCGGCGCGACGCAGGTGAAATTTAATGGTACTGCGGCAACTAATTTCACGGTTAATTCCGATCAGCAGATTAGCGCCACCGTGCCTGCCGGGGCAACAACAGGAAAGATCAGCGTCACGACCGCGGCCGGCACCGCCACCAGCGCCAATGATTTTACCGTCATCATGACCTTGACGCTCGGGCCGACCGACGATGCCTATGTGCAATCGACCAAACCGGCAAAAAATTTCGGCACGGCCAGCGACCTGCGCGTGAGAAAAACTTCTACGGTTCAATTCAACACATTTTTGAAATTCAATATCACGGGATTGAGTGGCAGTGTGAGCAGCGCCAGGCTGCGTCTTTATGTGGTTGACGCCGGCAGCGACGGTGGTTCCATTTATTCCGTTTCCAACAATTATCTGGGAACGAGCAACCCGTGGCTTGAAACCGGCCTCAAGTGGAATAATGCCCCGGCGATCAGCGGCGCGCCGTTAGCCTCGATCGGCGCGGTCAGTGTCGGACAAACAGTGGAGGTCGACGTGACCGCCGCCGTAACCGGGAACGGTGTTTATAGTTTTGGGCTGACAAATAATTCTTCCAATTTGGTTTCATACAGCTCGAAAGAAGGCTCAACAGATCCGCAACTGGTTATTCAATTCTCCGTGGGCCCGGTTTTAGTCGCTGACGCCGCGGACAACTCCGTGACTGTCGCCAAATCGGCGCAGCAAAACACGCCGCGATCACTTCCTGAGTATTTTACTCTTCATTCCAATTATCCAAATCCTCTGCGAGCCTTTGCTTCCAATGCTGAGACCAGGATTGTTTATGAACTCCCCGAACGTTCGCATGTGAAACTGGCGCTTTACGATCTTTTAGGCCGCGAGATAAAAATTCTGGTGAATGAAGAACGCGACATCGGAACGCACGAAGTGGGATGGAACGGCCGCGATGCCAACGGCAATTCGTTAGCGTCCGGAACTTATATCGTCACTATTCAGGCGCGCGGTTTTAGAAGCTCGAAAAAACTGCTGTTGGTGAAATAATCGAATGCAAAAAACGCCCAGGTGCAACAGCGATAAAACTTTATAATGCCAACCATGACATTGCCATCTATCTCTCCACCGTTTATTTGCGTCTGCGTTTTGATGACAGCAAAATTTACTTCGAGGCCTCGTTGGATGGCGTGAAGTGGACGAGTTGATCGCGGGATTACACCCGGCCGGAAATTACGAAGTGATCTGGGACGGCAAGAATCACACCGGAGAGGAATTGAGCACCGGGGTTTATCTCGTGCGTTTGCGCTATCGCCTCGAAGGGATCGACGCCTGGGCGCAAATGGTCCATCGCGTCATGCTGGTGAAGTAACGAACCCGCCTCGACAAAATTTATTATTGACATTGGCGGTTCATTTTGTTATATTGAAAGCTGTTTAAAAAAGTCAATAATTAAACAGAGAGAATAATGGCGAATCATCAATCAGCGCTTAAACGCAATCGTCAAAGCATACGGCAGGCGCTGCGCAATCGCGAAGCCCGTTCCGAAATGCGGACGACCCTCAAAAAAATTCTGGCGGCCAAAGACCGGCCAACCGTGCAAAAAGATTTGCCGGCGGCGGTTTCGTTGTTGGATAAATTGGCCACGCGCGGCATCATTCATCGCAATAAAGCCGCCAATCAAAAATCACGGCTGGCCAAATTTTATAACGGCCTTCCCGCCGGCGCGACGACGTAGTGACTCGGCGGCCCGGCTGACAATAGCAACCGGAGGTTTAGCGGAAACGCGATTTTCTTCGAGATGGAAAATCGCGTTTTTTGTTTTGTACGGTACGGCGCGGTGTTACGGTTTCCTCTTGACAATTGGTAAAATCGTTTTATATTCTATGCGTTACATTACGAAAAAACGTCAACCTCATGCCACCGCTTATGACCGACCGTATCCGAAAATCAGCCATCCTGATCACCGGCGCCAATGGCGAGATGGGTCATGGTCTCATCTCCCGTCTTGCTGCTGAAGGCACGCATCACCTCATCGCGCTCGACGTTCGCCCGCTCGATGAAAGTTTGCAGCGCCTGTGCAGCGCCGTGATTATCGGCGACATTCTCGAGCAGCGTTTGCTCGAGCGCCTGCAGAGCGAATACGAAATTCATTGCATCTATCATCTGGCGGCGCTGCTCTCCACTCGCGCCGAATTTACGCCCGAAGCCGCACATCGCGTCAATGTCGAGGGCACCATCAATCTGCTGAAACTGGCGATCGAGCAATCCCGTTGGCACGGCGAAGTCGTCACGTTTATGTTTCCCAGTTCGATCGCGGTGTATGGCCTTCCCAATCGCGCTGCCAGAGAGGCTGCCGGCAAAGTGAATGAAAACGAATGGAATTTTCCCACGACGATGTATGGCTGCAATAAATTGTATTGCGAGCATCTCGGCCGCTATTACGCCTTCCATTATCGCCAATTGGCCGCGGATAACACGCAGCGCGGCGGCATTGATTTTCGCTCGATTCGCTTTCCGGGATTGATCAGCGCCCTCACCGTGCCGAGCGGCGGCACGAGCGACTACGCGCCGGAGATGCTGCACGCCGCCGCGCAAAACCAAAGTTACGCCTGCTTTGTCCGCGCAGAGGTGCGCATTCCGTTCATGGCCATGCCGGACGCCATCACGGCTTTGTTGAAATTGCAAGCGGCTCCCCGCGAAAATTTGCAGCAAGCGGTTTATAATATCACCAGCTTCAACCCGAGCGCCGGCGAGATTCGCGACCTGGTGCGGCGTGAATTTAAACACGCCAACATCACGTTTCGTCCCGATGACAAACGCCAGGCCATTGTGGATTCCTGGCCGGAGGATGTCGATGACTCTGCGGCGCGGCACGATTGGGGCTGGGCGCCGGAGTACGATCAAGCCCGCGCGTTTGAAGAATATTTGATTCCGGGGATCAAGCAGCGCTATCACGTATGAAATTAAAAAAAATTTAAACGAATGAGGTTGACTATCAGCCTCAAAGCGATATAGCACGAAAGGAGACCCCATGAAAATCACCGTAGTCGGCGCCGGTCACGTCGGCGCGACCACCGCGCTCAGACTGGCGGAAAAAAAATTGGCGAATGAAGTCGTTGTCATTGACATTCTCGAAGGCATTCCTCTGGGCAAGGCGCTCGACCTGTGGGAGTCCGCGCCGGTGGAAGGCTTTGATTGCAAAGTCATCGGCTCGTCCAATGATTATGCGCTCACCAAAAATTCCGATCTCGTCGTCATTACCGCCGGACTGGCGCGCAAGCCGGGCATGAGCCGCGATGATTTGCAGGAGAAAAATGCCGGCATCGTGAAAGCGGTTATCGAAAGCATTGTCAACGGCTCGCCGCAATGCAAAATTATCACCGTCACCAACCCGCTCGATGTGATGACGTACGTGGCGATGAAAGTGAGCGGCTTCGAGCCCAATCGCGTGTTCGGCATGGCCGGCGTGTTGGACACGGCGCGCTATCGCACATTTATCTCGATGGAGCTCAATGTTTCGGTGCGTGATATTGCCGCGCTGGTGCTCGGCGGCCACGGCGATGATATGGTGCCGCTGCCGCGCCTCACCACCGTCGGCGGCATTCCGCTCACCGAGCTGCTCGCCAAAGATCGCATTGACGCGATTGTCGATCGCGCCAAAAATGGCGGCGCCGAAATTGTGAAATATCTTAAAGAGGGCAGCGCATATTATGCGCCTTCAGCGGCGGTCGCGGAAATGGTCGAAGCAGTCGTGCGCGATTCAAAACGCGTTCTGCCCTGCGCCGCCTGGCTCACCGGCCAATACGGTCTAAAAGATGTTTATGTCGGCGTGCCGGTCAAGCTCGGCAAAAACGGCGTCGAGCAAATTTACGAATTAAAGTTGAATGACACCGAGCTGAAAATGCTGCAAGAATCCGCCGGCCGGGTGAAAGAGAATATCGCCAAGCTGAAACTATAAACAATTTTTTTGCAGGAATAATTTTATGAGGGTTTGTTGCAAATCCGTTCTCGTTATCACTCTGTTGGTCCTCTTCGCAGTGACAACAAAGGCTCGGGAAAATTCCGACAAGTTGTTTGACTACCTGCAGCATCTTTACGATCGGCATGATAAAAATCTCCACGAGTTTTTGCTCGGCGAGCTGAATCAGTATGTGGTGCAATTTCCCGACGGTGAAAAAACTGCGGCGGCCCAATATCTGATTGCCAAAGTTTATCAGGAAAAGGGTGACAGGCCGAAAGCCGTTGCCGCCTTTTTGAAAACGATTTATCTTTATCCCAATTCAAGCTGGCAGCAAGAATCGGCGAAGGAAGCGCGTTTAATTATTTCTACGGAAGGTTTCTTTAAAGATAAACGGGCTAAACTCTTGCCTCTGGTCGACGCCACCTCGACTGCAGAAAATTCCGCCGATCGTTATTTTCAATATGTAAATTTGGCTGCGACTTTTGACCATTCCGACATTTATGCCGTTGTTATAAACGACGCCAGAAATTTTTTGATTTTATTTCCCGAAGACACGCGCCAGGATTCGGTTCTGCTAATCATCGCGGAAATTTATTCGAGAAAAGGCGAGGCCCATGAGGCGGAAGCGAGCTATTTGCGGTTGGAATATTGTTGCACGGAAAGTCCGCTCGTGCCGCAAGCGCGCTACAGCCGCGCTGTTATTTTTTCTCAAAAGTTAAACGATCACAAAAGCGCGATTGTAATTTTGAGCCGGGTGGCAATGGAACATCCGCAAAGCGAGTATGCGGCGCTGGCGACCCTCAAAATGGGAGAAATTAAAAAGGAAAAGACCAGGGATTATGCCGGCGCCATTGCGGATTATCGAAAATTTATTGAAAGCAATTCCGATAGCGCGAAAGTTGTGGAGGCGCTTTGGACTATTGCCGAAATCAATACCGCCAATTTAAAAGATTATAACGGCGCCATTGCCGCTTATAATGAAATCGTTGATAAACATAAAACGGATAAACGCGCGGCGATGGCGATGGAGAAGATCGGCGATATTTACAAAGACAAACTCGCCGATTACAGCCGGGCTGCGGAGCAATATGCGAAAATTGCCGAGGTGTATCCTGATTATGAAAAAGCGCCGGAGCTGCTGCTCAAAGCCGGTTCGCTTGGCGAGGAGAAATTGAAAGATTACAAACGCGCCGGCGATTATTATGCGATGATTCTCGACAAATTTCCGCAACACAAAATCGCCGGCGAAGCGCGAAAAAGAATCGAGAAGATCAAGACCAAAGCCGGCCAATAGTATTTTTGCCAGGCGTCAAAAAAATTGGCTCAACCATTCGGCTGTTTTTTGAGGCGGTTGAGCGAGCAAAGAATTTTGAAAAGGAAGGAAGGGTAAAAAATGTCGATGATGAAAGAGTTCAAAGAATTCGCCATGCGCGGCAGCGTGGTCGATCTGGCGGTGGGTGTTATTATCGGCGGCGCCTTCGGGCAAATCGTCAGCTCGTTTGTCAATGATGTATTGATGCCGCCGCTCGGTCTGTTGACCGGCGGCGTTGATTTCAGCGATAAAATGATCACGCTGAAGCAAGCGGTGGGCGAAACGCCGGCAGTGGCGCTGAAGTACGGCGTTTTTATCAACGCGGTGATTAGTTTTACCATTGTTGCTTTTGCGATTTTTTTGATGATTCGCGGCATAAACCGTCTCAAGAGAAAGGAAGAATTGGCGCCCGCCGCGCCGACAACCAGAGAATGCCCGGAATGTCTCATGACGATTCCAATCAGCGCCAGTCGTTGCGGACATTGCACGGTGGTTTTAAAATGATTGGTCGCAAGACCAGGAAAGAGATGAGCGTATGCTTTATACTATTTTAATTGGCCTCGTCGCCGGCGCTTTGGCCAAATTTATTATGCCCGGCAAAGATCCCGGCGGTTTTATCATTACGATTCTTTTGGGTATTGCAGGCTCGGTTGTGGCCACTTATCTTGGACAATTTCTCGGTTGGTATAGCGTCGGCGAATCGGCGCGCTTCATCGGTTCGACCGTCGGCGCCATTTTAATTTTGTTGATCTATCGCATGGTGCGAAAAAATAAAGGCGCCGCTTCATAATTTGCTTGCCGATTGGCCGATGAATGATTGAGGTGGTTGAAGATGCTTGAAGAATTTTGCCGGAGTCCTTATGCCAAAGAGTGAAATGGCTGGCCGTGAATTTAACTGGCAGGGTATTTTGTGGCGATTTTTAATGGCTATCTTTGAAAACTTAACGACGGTTGCCGTCCAATACCGAGCCGAGCAAACCGCCGAGAAGGTCGCCGCCCGGTGGCGAGGTCTGTCCGCCGCCCAAACCGCGCATGAAAAAGCCGGCCACATCATCCAGAACGTTGCCGTCGCCGTTTTGATCGATCAGGTCGGCAATGCCTCGCGAGCCCATGCCGCCGTTATCGCGCCGCTGCGTGAGAAAACCCAAAATGATCGGCGCCAGCATCGGGATGATTTTCATCGCCGTGTTCTTATCGAGATTGAACTGCTGGGAAAGCATGTTGAATTAAAAAAGAAACTTGATTTTAAAATTTACACGATTATATTTAAAAAACTATAACTTTTTTGATTAATCTCGCATCATTAACCGAAAGGAGAAGGATTATGTTAAAAGAAAAGTATAAGGACTTGCTCGATCTGGGCACGAAGCTGCAAGTCAAGAGCGGCGACGTGAAGGAAGAGGGCGGCAAGCTGCAGGTCAGAGGCATGGCGCTTTATCAACACGACAAAGACCAATTATGGGACAAAATTAAATCATATCCGAATTGGGAGAACGAAATCGCCGCCGATATTAAAGTTGAGAAAACCGATATCTACGGCGTTTACACGGTGAAATCGGGCGATACGCTTTCGAAGATCGCCAAAGCGCATTTTGGCGAGGCCAAACGTTATATGGACATTTTCAATATCAATAAGGATATCTTGACGAATCCCGACTTGATCAAGGTCGGCCAAAAGCTCAAGATTCCGAACAAGTAAGCGTCGGCGTTTCCGAATTAGAACGAAGGAAGGCCTGGCTCGGCAAATTTTTTTGCCGAGCCTTTTTCTTGTCCGCTAAAAATGTTTACATCTGAGGAGAAAGAACTCGTGAAAAAATTGTTTGTTTTACTTTTCGGCTTATCGGCTTTAACTGCAAGCGCGCAACCGGCAGACACCACCAGAGTGAAAAAGCCGTGGACGCACAGCGTGGTCAGCGGCTTGAACCTGACCCAGGTTTCTTTTAATGATAATTGGGCGCAGGGCGGCGAAAATGCGCTTGCCTATGCGCTCAGTTTGAACGGCAAATCCGCGAATGATCTGGCCAAAACCAACTGGACGACTTCTTATAAGTTTGCTTTTGGCCAGACCAAACTGGGCAGCCAGGGCATTCGCAAAACTGATGATAAAATCGACCTCGAAAGCACTTTGATTTACAAAGTCGGAGCTTACATCAACCCCTATGTTGCAGCAACGTTTAAAACTCAATTTGCCAAAGGCTTCGAATATAGCCCCGATCCTGACTCAGCCGTTTCAAAATTTTTCGATCCGGCATATTTGACCCAGAGCGCCGGGCTCGGCTATCAGCCCATTCCGCAAATCAAAACCCGGCTTGGCGTCGCCCTGCGAGAAGTCATTACCTCGGAGTTTAACGTTTACGCTGACGATCCCAAAACTTTGGCGGAGGTCGAGAAAACCAGAGTCGCCGGCGGGTTGGAATCCGTAACGGAAGTCGCCTGGCAACTGCAATCCAATCTTTTGTTCACGGGGAAGCTGGAGCTTTTTGACGCGTTCAATAATTTTGATATCATTATCATGCGTTCCGATAATACGCTCGCGGCAAAGGTGAGCAAATATGTGACGGTAAATTTAAACGTTCAACTCTTGAAAGAACCGCCGGTGGCCGGCGGCAAAATTCAAATCAAGGAAACGTTGGGTCTGGGCCTGAGTTATACGTTTTTATAAAAAACGGCGAGCAATCGGCGCATTCCCATTTCTTGCAGCCGCTGGAGATGGGAATGCGGCGGATTTATAAAACGAAAAAATTCAAGCCGAGGCTGAACAGCAGCCCTCCCACACTCGATCCTTCGAATCCGCTTTTTCCTTCAATCCCGGCGGAAGTGATCTCGATTTCAAAATTCAATGAAGCATATTTAACGAAGCGATATTCCATGCCGCCGTCCAAAAAAAATCCTCTGGCGTTGCGCTTGCCGGGCTCGCGTCCAAAGACGCTCACCGGCCCGATCTCGTCG
>Ga0247727_10010577_pt1 | contig 16313 bp, 14 predicted proteins | sample WisWelCaveWW1625_FD_202498 | JGI IMG/M metagenome (GOLD analysis project Ga0247727, IMG submission 202498) | Biofilm microbial communities from Wishing Well Cave, Virginia, United States - WW16-25 | ecosystem: Environmental > Aquatic > Deep subsurface > Groundwater > Cave microbial mat | place... | reverse complement strand
CGGCCATTTCGGAAAGCTCTTTGCCTTCGCGGCCTTTGGTGGCTGCAGCAATCGGATAGACGTCGACGAGCGTCTCATGCGATTTTTTAATCACCGACTCGACGATCTCGCGTTTGTCCATCGTCGGCGAGGTGTTGGGCATCGGGCAGGCCGCGGCGAACCCTCCGGCGGTCGCCGCGGCGCAGCCCGTTTCGATGGTTTCCTTATCCTCTCGTCCGGGCTCGCGGAAATGCACGTGCATATCGCACCAGCCGGGACTCACCACGAGGTCGCGGCCATCGATCATTTCAAAATTTTGCGACGCCGCGAGATTGTTGCCGAGGCGCGTGATCACACCGTTCTCGATCACCATGTCAGCATGTTGGTCGAGCGATTGCGAGGGATCGACGAGGCGCGCGTTGCGAACCAATAAATTTTTAATTGATTTTATTTCAAGCTTGCGTGGCATAGGTCAACCTTTTTAGTGAGAACAAAAATCACACATTAAAGAGCCTGTCAATCCGGAAGAATCTTTTTTGTTGCTAAACACTTTATCTGGTTGAAAAAAGATCCCGCGACAGCGGGATGACATTTTAAAGAAGTTGTTATCTTAAAAAATCCGTGTAAATCCGCGTCCTCCGTGTTCAAAGCTTTTAAATTAATTGCCGTTTTTTCCCAGTCGAGCCGACGGGCTGCGCCCGTAGGGGTTACGAATGCCCGTTCCCATTCATCACTTCCTGCTCGCCGCCGCTCTTCAAGAACAGCACGGCCATGCGCACGGCGACGCCGTTGGTGACTTGATCGAGAATCACGGAAAACTCGCTGTCGGCAAGATCGCTTTCCAGCTCGACGCCGCGATTGATCGGGCCGGGGTGCATGATCACAATATCTTTCTTTGCTTCTTCAAGGCGCTCGCGTGTAATACCAAAGTGCATGGAGTATTCGCGCAACGACGGCAGCAAACCGCTCTTCTGCCGCTCCAATTGCAAGCGCAGCACGTTCACCGCATCGGCCCAACGAATGGCGGCTTCAACCTTTTTGAAGACGATCAGATTTTTGCCGAACGCGGCGGGAATATCGCGCGGCAAAAGTGTAGCCGGGCCGCATATCGCCACCTCTGCTCCCATCGTCATCAACCCGTGGATATTACTGCGCGCGACCCGGCTGTGAGCGATATCACCGACAATGGCCACTTTCAATCCTTGCAGGCGTCCGAATTTTTCTTGCAGCGTCAACATATCGAGCAAACCCTGCGTCGGATGCTCGTGTTGCCCGTCGCCGGCGTTGATCACCCCGGCTTCGAGACATTGCGTGAGAAAGTGCGCCGCGCCCGAAGCCTGATGGCGAATCACCACCATATCGATTTTCATCGCTTCGATGTTGCGCACCGTGTCTTTCAGCGTCTCGCCTTTGGAGACCGAAGAGCCGGAGATGGTAAAATTAAGGCTGTCGGCGGAAAGACGTTTTTCGGCAAGCTCGAAAGAAAGGCGGGTGCGGGTGGAAGCTTCAAAAAAAAGATTGACAATGGTTTTGCCACGCAGGGTGGGAACCTTAGGAATGGGACGGGTGAGAACTTCTTTGAACGATTGGGCCGTTTTCAAAATCAGGGAAATCTCTTCGCGATGAACACCTTCCAGGCCTAATAGGTGTTTAGAGATAATCATTGCGACCTCAGCAAGTTGCAAGCTGCCAGCGGCAAATCGAAGGTGCTACTCGCTCGGGTCAGCGCCCTTGGCAACTTTGGTGAGTGGAGCATCCAAATGATTTGATTTTTTTTCACGAATCGCCTCGACTAAATAAACGCCGTCTTCACCGTCAACGTTTTTTAATTTCACGCGAACTTCCTCGCCCGCGGTGGTTTTCACTTCTTGTCCGATGAAATCCGCCTTGATCGGCAGCTCGCGATGGCCGCGGTCGATCAGCACGGCAAGCTGAATGCGGTCCGGGCGGCCGAAATCCATCAACGCATCGAGCGCGGCGCGGACGGTGCGGCCGGTGTAAAGCACGTCGTCAATCAGCACGACGACTTTGCCCTCGAGATCGAAGGGAATACTGCTCGCCTGCACGCGCGGCTTTTTCAGCTTGCGCAGCATATCGTCGCGATAGAACGTAATGTCAAGCATGCCGAGCGGCAGGCGCCGGCTTTCCAGCGCCTCGATTTTTTCAATGAGCCGTTCGGCGATTTGCACGCCGCGGGTGAGAATGCCCACAAACACCAGGTTTTCGGCGCCCCGATTCGATTCCACGATCTGATGGGCCAATCGCGACAACGTGCGATGCAGCGACTTGTCATCCATGATGACCGCTTTGGTTTTGTAGTCGCTTGTAAACATTTCCGAAGACTCCATGATAATGCTGCTGAACTTCTCTTCCGCGGAGGGCGCGCTTTGGTACAGGCATAAAAAAGGTCTACCATTGTCTAATGGTAGACCGCCATCACTTTCACTACGAGATTTTTCCGACATGACCGCTGGCCATTTCAGAACCCAGCGCACCGCCGGTTCTTGGACGTGCATCGTCATTTCCTATTTTGCCCCGTAAGCATGCAATAGAAAATCTACGCCAACCCCGAAACGGCCACTCAAAAAGTCCTTTCACTTATTATACAAATTTTTAACAAAACTGTCAAGAGACTTTTTATAAATCTTTTTATAAATCTTTTCGTTTAATCATCGTCGCGATCATCATGCTTCTCTTCGCTGCGGCGCGGGCTTTCATAAACTTTGCGGCGGATGAAGACCTCCACCAGGTCCGGATCGAGCTTGCCGCGTCCGGCTTCGTCCTGCAAGATTTTCAGCGATTGCTCCAGCGGCATCGCTTTTTTATACGGACGATCGGCGGCGGTGAGCGCATCGTAAATATCGACGATGCAAAGCATGCGCGATTGCAGCGCGATCTCGTCGCCTTTCAAGCCGCGCGGATAGCCGGTGCCGTTCAAATATTCGTGATGCGCCGCCGCATAGAGCGGAATATTTTCCAGATCTTTGGTAAACGGAATTTTTCCTAAAATCGCCAGCGAATGATCGACGTGTTTTTGAATTTCGCGGTACTCGGCGGCGGTCAAATTGCCGCGCGTCACCGCGAGATTGTCGTATTCCAGCCCCGTCAAAAAAAAGCGCATCTCGCCGCTCATGTCGTAATAGGTGCGCTCCGCCACCTCGCGGAGCCGCTTCAACTCCTCCGGCGAAAGCGCTTCGATCGGTATATTGATGCGTAGGAGAAAGGCTAAATCGTCGTCGAGTTTCTTGAACTCGCTTTGCAGGCGCGCCTCGATTTCACGCAGCGCCGTGCTTTCTTCATTTTTAGCCGTGGCTAATTCCAACTTTTGCCGCATCGCTTGCACGATAAAACTCGCTTTAATCGCGTCGAAGCGCGAAACGATCGCGTCCATTTGCGCGTCCGTCAATTTGGTAGTTTTTTCCAACACCGCTTCTTTCACGCCGATCTTGCCGATGTCATGCAGCAGCCCGCACATGTAAAGCTCTTCGACTTGCTCGGGCGAAAATTTTATTTTTCCCAGGCGGCCCTCTTGCTCTTCATTGAGGGCTTCGGCAAAGCGCCGGGCGTATTTTGCCACCCGGCTCGAATGGCCGGCGGTGTGCTTGGAGCGCGAGTCGATGGCTTTCACGGAATATCGCACGAGCGAGCGGAACAACTCCTTAATCGCCTCGATGAGCGTGGCGTTGCGAATCGCCACCGCCGCTTGACTCGCGAGCGAAAGAACGAGCAACTCGTACTCTCTTTTGAACGGCGCGACTTTGCCCGCCTTGTCCATCGAATTGACGAGCTGCAACACGCCGATGATTTGATCTTGGTGGTCGCGCATCGGCACCGTCAGCATCGACTTGCTGCGGTATTCCATTTTGGAATCGAAATCTTTATTGAAGCGGTATTCCACCGTCGGCGGAATATGATAGACGTCGGAAAGGTTCAACACCTCGCCGGTGATCGCGACGTAGCCGGAAAGACTGGCTTTCGTCAGCGGCACGTAAAAAGACTTGAATGAAGGCTTGATATTGCTGCGGCGCTCGAGCGACTCGGTTTGCGCCACTAAAAAGTTGAGTTTGTCGCCTTCTCTAATATAAAGACTGCCGCCGTCCGCATCGGTAAAGCTGCGCGCTTCTTTAACGATCAGCTCCAAAAGCTTGTTGAGATTGTGCTCGCTCGAAAGCGCAATGCCGATTTGATTCAGCCGCGTAATTTGCGACTTGAGCTCTTCCTGTTTTCCCGCGGTGGTCTCGCTGCTGTTCATGATGTTCCTCAGGAACGGAAAATTAAAATCCTCGAAGGTAAAACCGAAAAACAAAAGACCTCCCTCGCTCACGAAAAATTAAAGTTCACACCTGTTCACGCGTCTCTCGCCAAAGAAACGCGCTCATCCTTCCTCTTCGTCTCCTTCTTCTTCACGCGACATATTGCTAAACATTTTTTTAATCATGTCGGAATACGTGCGCACCAAACCCATCTCGTCGCGGCTCAGCATCGAATTTTGGTGCATGCCGTCCAGCACGAACTCCATGCCGATCGCCAATTGCAACGGCGTCATGTCCGTCGCGCTTGGTAGAAAACGTAGCGTCAATTCCTTCAATCCGCTGACGCTGTTGAGCAATTTTACAAATTCGTTATTTCCCATCGCATCGATGATGTCGATCTTGCGGTCATTTTTGAACCACGCCACGACGTGCTGATAAGGATTTTGGCCTTTCTTCATCGCATTGTACGGCTCCGGAAAATAGCTCAGAAAAATTTGCTTGATCGCCTTGCCCAACAAACCTTTGGCGACCTTCGCGACGCCTTCTTGCTCGCCTTCGTGCACCAGCTCGACTTTTCCGGTCACCGCCGCCAGCGCCGCGTACAGATCGCAGACGCGCGTGGTGATTTCGCTTTCGCCGTTCACGTAAGCGCGCCGCTCGGCATTGCTCACCATATTTTCCAAGCAGGTGATCGTGAGCCGCGCCGACACGCCGCTCTTCTGATCGACGAACTCGCTGCGCCGCGCTTCGACGGCGAGCTGCTCGATGGCCTGCCGGAGAAAATACGGCACCTTCACCGCCATGCCGTCGCGCTGAATCCACGCTTCCTGCGCGGTGATTTGCATGCCGGCTTCGACGGTGCGCGCATAGTGCGTGTGAATCTGCGAGCCGATCCGATCTTTCAGCGGCGTAATGATGTTGCCGCGATTGGTGTAATCTTCGGGGTTCGCGGAGTAAACGATCATCACGTCGAGCGGAATGCGAATCGGAAAGCCGCGAATCTGAATGTCCCGCTCTTGCATGACGTTGAACAAGCCGACCTGAATGCGCGGCTGCAAATCCGGCAATTCGTTGATCGCAAAAATGCCGCGATTGGTGCGCGGGATGATGCCGAAATGAATGATCCCCTCGTGCGCATAGTGCAGGCGCTGCGCCGCGGCTTTGATCGGATCGATGTCGCCGATCAAATCGGCCATCGTCACATCCGGCGTCGCCAGCTTCTCGCCGTAACGCTGGTCGCGGCCGATCCAGTCGATCTCGACGTCGTCGCCAGAGTCGCGCACTTTGTCCGTGCAGGCTTTGCAAACCGGATGAAACGGATTGTCGTTGATCTCGCAATCTTTGATGATCGGAACATACTCGTCCAATAAACTCGGCAGCGCGCGCAAAATGCGGCTCTTCGCCTGCCCGCGCAGGCCGAGCAAAATAAAATCGTGACGCGAGAGCATGGCGTTGCACAACTCCGGAATCACCGAGTCTTCATAGCCGATGATGCCGGGAAACAACGCCTCGCGCTGGCGGACTTTGCGAATGAGATTGTTGCGCACCTCGTCTTTAACGGAAATGACGCGATAACCCGAAGCGCGCAGTTCACCGATGGTACGGAAGCTGAGGAGGTTTTTCATTGTATGATTTAACTTTGTCTGCTATTTTAATCCTAAAGCGTCTTGTAATCCACTATCAACTTTTTGCATGGTTCGCGGCGACAATTTTCCAAGTTTTAATTTCATTTTTGAAAACCTCGTCGTAAACGTCGTTTTCGGCGCTCACCCACTCCTGGTAAGCATTGGAACTCATTTGCATGCGAAAGAGTTCTTGGCTTTCGCGGCTGCGCTGGCTTTGCAGAAAACGAGCCAATTCATAGAGAACTTCCAGCTTCCGTTCCGGCAGTTCGTCAATAAGTGACGAAATCTTTTTTTTGAGCGTTGTTTTGCTCATGATATGTCTTCTGTTAGGTTATGGTACAAGGTTCGAACAGATCACAGCACATCTAAACAAGTACACATGAAATTTACACAGCCACCCCCGCCATCCGCTGCACACGGTTCGGCGCCTTGACTCTCGAGATTTCATCTTCTGTTGGAAAAACCGCGTGCAACGCGATACCGTCTTCTTTGGTTATGCAAATTTGTCGCCGAAATCGCCGCGAAGTGGGAAATGTTCTAACCGAGATTGCAGGACCATCTTCTAAAGTTATCACCCGATTGTCATGAAACAGCAAAACTCTATCAAAATACTCAATAACGCAACCCAGAGGAAAAGTAACCGCCGAACAGGGATTGCTGGAAATTAGTTCTCTCGCGCTAAGGGACAAGTCATGAATTTTTGAGCGTAAACGCGCGCCATGATGAAGTTCGCGCGCGAAGTTTACGCGCACAAAACGTCCGTCTTTCAGAAAAAAGAAACACGCCATTTTGCTATTAAAACAGTATTGCACGTCGCCGGATTTGAATGGAACTTTCTTCAAAACCTCGTCCATTGAATATGTCATTGCCGCAATGCGCACGATCTCTATTTTTTCCGGCTGCTCGTCAATTTCCGAATATAGAAAGGGCCTTCTTCCTTTTCGGCGCTCGATTTCATTTTCAAGGTAAGAAAAATACGATTGGCTTTCGTAATTGACGACGTCGAAGTTCGACCAACCGGTACGCAAAGATTTTTTGGCATACACGCGAGAGAGAACTTTGGTTTTTCCCGCTTCATTCCAAAGACTTCCACAATAAAGCCCTTCGGTATCAGCGGAAAACATCAGGCTTCCTGACTTTGCAGAAATGCCGACGGTTCTCGCATCGAATATTTTTGCCAATGGATTTTCAAGATGCGGCTCGTGATTATTGAAGGACAAACGTCCCTCGCGAACACCGTCTCGATGAGCAAGATAAATACGAGTTGCATACAGGCGAATATCGTAAATCGGCATGGAAGGCACTTCACACAAAACTTGCCAATCTATTTTTTTATCAAGTTCCAGCGTAAATTCATTTAAAGCAGAATCCCGCCATTCCTTTTCCAGCGCTTTACGAAATTTCTTTATCGTCAAAAAAGCAACGGCCTGAGGGTTGTATAACCAATCATTTCTTAGGATCGCTAGCTTGAGTATGCCTTCAAAAAACGAGTGCGTCGAAATCAGCGTTTCGTAAACTTTGTCAAGAGACAAAACCCGCAAAGTCCCGTCTTTAAAAACGCTGAATAAATACCCGAAGTAGACGTATGAATCCAACACTTCGGCAGGGATGAATATTCGAAGATGGTTCATAATCTGCCCGTTTCAATTTTTCGCCGCAAATGAGCCGTTATAATGCCTTCATCTTCCCAAAGGTCCAGTAAAGCCGGACTGGGCTTGCTCTCATCGGTCTGAATCGGATAACCATGCCAAGAATCATTAGCATTGGGAGGAATAGGAAAAGCCGCCAAGCGTTCGCCATCCTCGCCTAAAACTATATTACCAAAATCCACAATGGAAAACAAGCAGTGATTTAAAACACATTCCCACCACGGTTCGTCGGCAATCCGAAACACATAAAATTTCTCCGATTCCCGCAAACACCATCGAGTTTTGCTCGACCTTTTCAAAGAAGTACGAGCATGATAAGGCGCAGGGCGATAGTAGTGATTTCTCGAAGTCGGGCCGTAAGTGCCGTCCTTATTTCTTTTGCATCTCGGAAATTTAAAAGCCACGTCACTGCCCTCATTTCATGGATCGCCCTGTCTATCGCTCTTTGCAACCCTTCATCCGGTTTGTTTGTCGTTGGGTTTTTCATCCGAAATCATCATCGCCACAAAATTCAATGCGCCAATCAAGCCACGGCAAAATCTGTATGCCGACGATGAGACGGCGACTTGAAGGCCAAGACGATGTGATCATGAGGAATTCCGGCTTTGACCAGCTCATTGGCGATGCCGTCTTCGGTGCCGTCGTGTTGAATCCAAATTTTTTCATTGCGAATGTCAAGATGAAGAACGCTGCCATGAATGCGATATGGGCCATTCCAGCCGGAATACATAAGCTCGTAGTGATCGTTGGCTTCATCGAAAATCACTTCAATTTGTACGTCGCCACGCGAAGGTTGATATTGGGCGTACTCTTGAATGAGTTTGCGAATAGTTTCGCGATAATAATTTATTTGTTCCATTTGATTTCGACAGCGATTATTTCATCGCCTTTCTCGGCAGCCAACATCCGCGTCGCGCCGAGATCAACAAAGACGTCTTTTTGCCCAAAAGTCATCGTGTAAGGATCGTGCGTAATCGTCCAGCCGTCTTTGATGAGAGCGTTTTTCACTTGCTCATGGTAAATATCTTTCGCCGGCATATCTGCTATTTACCTCATGTGCCTTTACAATTAATCAATTACTTTTCATAGCTTTTTCGCGATCCAAAACGTCGAGAAAAGCTCCGGGGGTGACAATCTGGATTTCCCGATAATGCTTAAGATTGAGCAAATGATGATCGCTGGAAATAATGTACCCCTCGCATCTCGTGTATCGCATCAACAATTTCCGCTTCTAAATCTTCGTCGGAAATATTGGGATCAACTCGAGGATGAATTTTCTCCAAAAATTTTTCAAGGCCGATCTGAGCTTCGGCTTGCCGGTGCAGCAAATATTTTTCGTAATCCGCTTGCGCAATGATGGCTGCAAGGAAGTTATCGTTTTCCTTCAAGATATAATGATCATTTGAGCGCGGGAGCATACGAAATAGATCAAAAAGCTCTTCTTTCGTCGTCGTTTTGATATCTATAGTTTTCTCCATAACACACCTCTTCAGTTTAAGGAACCAATTATGCCACGGCCAAATTACCTCACATGCCGCTTCCGATTCCGAATATAATCCACAAAAACATACTGCCCAAGCTTGTTCAATGACGAAAAATAGGCGCGCCCGCGATTGGCTTCGGTGAGCTGATTGACGAAATCGACGAGCCACTGATCCTGCGCGACCATGAAAGTCGTGATCGTAATTTTATCGCGGCGGCAGACGACGGCTTCGTCCAGAGTTTTGTTGACGATCTTGCGGTCGAGGCCGAACGGGTTTTTGTAAATGCGGCCGTACTCGAAAATTGCCGAGGGCTTGCCGTCGGTGATCATGAAAATCTGCTTATTGACGTTGCGCTTGCGCTTCAAAATCTGCCGCGCCATCTGCAGGCCAGCTTTGGTGTTGGTGTGAAACGGGCCAACGGCGATGAAGGGAATATCGGTGACTTTCACTTCGGCGGCGTCATCGCCAAACACGACGACGTGCAGACTGTCTTTCGGATATTTGGTTAAAATTAATTCCGACAGCGCCAGCGCGACATTCTTCGCGGGGGTGATGCGATCTTCGCCGTAGAGAATCATGCTGTGGCTGATGTCGATCATCAACACCGTCGCGCAAGTCGTCAGATGCTCGGTCTCGTAAACTTCGAGATCGTCTTCCTTTATATTGATGCTGTCGATGCCGTCGCGGCGCAGCGCATTGCTGATGGTGGCTTGAAAATCGATATTCGACGGTTGATCGCCGAAACGATACGGCTTGGTCTCGGAAAGCCGCTCGATGCCTTCGCCGGAGTGCGGCGTGGAATGATCGCCGGCGCTCGGATTTTTTTTGAGCGACGTAAAAATCTCATTCAACGAATCCTGCCGAATGCGCCGCCCGCCTTTTTGCGTCAGTCGCCGCATTTTATCGATCTCTTCAATATAGCCCTGTTGCTTCATCCATTCGATGAAATCGCCGAGGCCCTGGCCGGGCTTGTCCGGAAAAATGCGGTGGCGCTGATCGAGCTGCGTCAGCCACCGCAACGCCTGCCCGACGTCGCCGTTGGTTTGCAACAGCAATTGGCTGAACAGACGCATCAAATCGTCAAACGTCAGGCGGCCCTTGTTCTGCTCATCGCGCCATGCGGAATAGCGGAAGATCATAATATTGAAAATAAAAGATTACATTTTTCGATTTTGACAAAGTAAAAGAATATGCGAATTTATCGGCGGAAAAGCAAGTGTTTTAAAGAAACCAAAAAGTGCTTGTAAATTGGACGGCGGCGGCATATATTTAAAACTTATATTCTGTAAAACTAACAAACAGATTTCATCATTCTCACACGGAGGGAGAATTATGTCATCCAAATTCGTACGCGGTCTCGGGCTGTTCGATTCAACAATGATTGTCGCCGGCTCGATGATCGGCTCCGGCATCTTCATCGTTTCCGCCGACATCGCCCGGCAAGTCGGCGCGCCCGGCTGGTTGCTGATGGTGTGGATTCTCACCGGCGTCTTAACGGTGATCGCCGCGCTGAGTTACGGCGAGCTGGCGGCGATGTTTCCGGACGCCGGCGGCCAGTACATTTATCTGCGCGAAGCGCACGGCCCGCTGGCGGGATTTCTCTACGGCTGGACGCTGTTTCTCGTCATTCAAACCGGCACGATTGCCGCGGTGGCCGTGGCCTTCGCCAAATTTCTCGGCGTCTTGACCCCGGTGGTTTCCGCCACGAACTCGCTCTTCTCCATCGGCCCCATCGATTTTTCCACCCAACGTTTGGTCGGCATCGCCATCATCGCGCTGTTGACCGCGGCCAACACCCTCGGCATTAAAACCGGCAAAACCGTGCAAAACCTTTTTACCGCCGCAAAAATCGGCGCGCTGGCTTTGCTGGTTTTGGTCGTGCTCTTTGTCGGGCGCAATGAAAATGCGGCGGTGCACGCGGCGGATTTTTGGACGCCGCTCGTGAACGGCAATACGCTTACTTTCATGGCGCTGATGATTGCGGTCGGCACTTCGATGGTCGGCTCATTATTTTCCGCGGATGCGTGGAACAACATCGGTTTTGCCGCCGCAGAGGTGAAAGAGCCGCATCGCACCGTGCCGCGCGCCATGGCGTATGGAACCATTCTCGTCATCACGCTTTACGTTTTAGCCAATGTTTCTTATATCAACGTGCTGCCGCTGGACGCGATTCAGCACGCGCCCGAAGATCGCGTCGGCACCGCCGCGGCGCAAACAATCTTTGGCGGCAACGCAGCAACCATCATGGCCATCGCGATCATGATTTCAACGTTCGGCTGCGTGAACGGTTTGATTCTGGCGGGGGCGCGGGTTTATTATGCCATGGCGCAAAACGGTTTGTTCTTCAAAAAAGCCGGCGAGTTGAATGAACGCGGCGTGCCGGCCAACGGTCTCATTCTGCAAGGCGTTTGGGCGGCGCTGCTCACGCTCTCCGGCAAATACGGCGATCTGCTCGACTATGTGATTTTCGCTGCGCTGCTGTTTTATGCGCTCACCGTCGCGGGAATTTTCGTCCTGCGCCGCAAACGGCCGGAAGCCGCGCGGCCTTACAAAGCCTGGGGCTATCCGATCATACCGGCGCTTTATATTGTTTTCGCGACGCTGATCATGATTGATCTGCTGATTTACAAACCGAACTACACGTGGCCGGGTTTGGGTTTGGTGCTGACGGGATTGCCGGTCTATTTTCTCTGGCGCCGCAAAGCAGCCAGGTAACGCTTGACATTCACACTTTATTTTTTTACCATTCATGACTTCATCGTGATCGACGAGCGAGTTCGGCGGATCAAATAATGAACCTTTAAAAAATATTTTGATCCACAGCTTGAAAGCGATGAGCAAAAAATTCGGACGGAGGAAACCAGTATGGCCAGTCATCTGTTTGCCAGGAAACCACTCAGTTTACTGCTCGAGGAAATGAAAGGCGAGAACCGGCTGCGGCGCGTGCTCGGTCCGGTTCAGCTCACCAGTCTCGGCGTCGGCGCGATTATCGGCGCCGGTATATTCGTCACCACCGGCGCCATTGCGCAACAAACCGCCGGACCGGCGTTGATGCTCTCCTATGTTGTCGCCGGAACGGTTTGTGTTTTCGCGGCGTTGTGCTACGCTGAGTTCGCTTCCATGGCGCCGGTTGCGGGTTCGGCTTACACCTACGCTTATGCGACCCTCGGCGAGCTCTTCGCGTGGATCATCGGCTGGGATCTGGTGCTCGAATATGCCGTCGGTTCCGCGACGGTCGCGAACGGCTGGTCCGGTTACTTTCAGAGCGTGCTCGGCTCGATGGGCATCACCTTGCCCACGGCGCTGAACGGCCCGGTGATCAACTACGATCCCAACTTGGGAAAATATTTCGCCACCGGCTCTCTCATTAATTTGCCGGCGTTGCTGGTGGTGGCTTTGGTGACAACGGTGTTGGTCGTCGGCATCAAAGAGAGCGCCAGCTTCAACGCGGCGATGGTGATGGTGAAAGTTACCGCCGTTCTGTTCGTGATCGGCGTCGGCGCGTTTTTCATCAACCCCGACAACTGGAGCAACTTCGCGCCCTTTGGCTACACGGGACTGAATATGTTTGGCCAAACGGTGCTCGGCCAATCCGACGCGGGCGGGCGACCTGTCGGCATGTTGGCCGGCGCGGCATTGGCCTTTTTCGCCTACATCGGTTTCGACTCGGTGTCAACTCATGCCGAAGAAGCTAAGAAGCCGCAGCGCGATGTGCCGATCGGCATCGTCGCGTCGCTGTTGATTTGCACCTTTCTCTATTTCGCCGTCGTTGCGGTCATGACCGGCATGGTGCCTTACGATAAGCTGGATATCAACGCGCCGATTGCGAACGCTTTCGCGCAGGTCGGCCTGAATTGGGCCAAGATCCTTATTGCGCTGGCCGGCGTGGCCGGAATCACCTCGGTCATGTTGGTTCTGATGTTGAGCCTGCCGCGGGTCATGCTCGCCATGTCGCGCGATGGATTGCTTCCCAAGAGTTTCTTCGGCGCCGTGCACCCGCGCTTCCGCACCCCGTGGAAATCGACGATTCTCACGGGAGCTTTTGTGGGTTTAATGGCGGCTTTCCTGCCGATCAACATCCTGCTGAATCTCGTCAACATGGGCACGCTGCTCGCTTTTGCGATTGTGTGCGGAGCCGTGTTGATCATGCGTCGCACTCACCCTGACGTTGAGCGCCCCTTCCGTGCTCCGCTTGTTCCCCTCGTTCCCATCCTCGGCATTTTAAGCTGTCTGCTGCTGATGTTCAGCCTGCCCTCGGAGAATTGGCTGCGGCTTTTCATCTGGCTCGGCCTCGGGCTGGCGATCTACTTCGCTTATGGCCGGAAGCATAGTGTGATGGCGAATCTTCGCGCTGAAAAGAAAGCCTGACCTTTAATCCAATCTCGCTGCGAACGGAATGCTTCCGAGACGGAGTGTAGTGTAGACATCTTGTCCAATGTCACTAACTTTTTAAGAATGCAATGACAGAAAAATGTAGGGCAGAAAAATTTTTACGGCTTTTTGTTGCTCCATGTTGAGCGTTGCTTTGATGATACCAACCCCCATGTTTCTGTCCTTCATTTTTCTGTCATTGCTTTCGTTCAAGCCAACCCAACATTGTCAAGTTCAAAGAGGTTTTTTAATAGTTTTGCCCCAAATCGTTTTGCCTTTTTAAAAAGTTAGCAGCATTAGACATCTTGTCTGCCCCGAGAACGGGGCGCTACGTTTTCTCATTACTTGCAAACGGACGAAGAGCACCTTTTCATTTTCTCAGAGATACTTCATGTGGAAATTCATACGCCGGATTAACCTGACCCAGTGGATCATCATTGCCATGATCATCGGCGTTTTTGTCGGCTGGCTGTTCCCCGAAGTCTCGCAACACGTCAGAATTATTTCCAATATTTTCCTGCGCATGATCAAGTCGATCATCGTGCCGCTGCTCTTCGGCACGTTGGTGGTCGGCATTGCCGGACACAGCGATGACTTGAAAGTCGTCGGCCGCTTGGCGCTGCGCTCGATCATTTACTTCGAGATCGTCACCACGTTGGCGCTCGTGATCGGCCTGGTCGCCGTCAATATCACCAAACCCGGCGTGGGCGTGGCGTTGCCGGCTTCGACGACGCAAGGGCAGGAATACGCCGCCAGGAAAACCACGTTGCAAGGCGTGATCGAGCACATCGTGCCGCAGAGCATCATCGAAGCCGCAGCCACCAACGACGTGCTGCAAGTGGTGTTCTTCGCGATTCTGTTTGCCGTGGCGCTCACGCAAGTGAAAGGCAAGCCCAAAGAAACGATGCTCAACCTCTTCGAAGGCCTTTCCGAGGTGATGTTCAAATTCACCGGCTTCGTCATGAAATTCGCGCCCTTCGGCATCGGCGCCGCCATGGCTTACACCGTGGGCCACAGCGGCATGGGGGTGTTGATCAATCTCGGCAAGCTCGTCTTGACTTTGTATGGCGCGCTGATCGTCTTCGTGCTGCTCGTGTTCGTGCCGGTGATGATCATCGCTAAAATTCCCATCAAAAAATTTTTCCAAGCCGTGCGCGAGCCCGCGTTGATCGCGTTCTCGACCACTTCCTCGGATGCGGCGTTGCCCGATGCGCTCAAGCAAATGCGCCAATTCGGCGTTCCGAATCGGATTGTCTCTTTCGTATTGCCGACGGGATATTCGTTCAATCTCGACGGCTCGACGCTTTATCTCGCCGTCGCCTCGATTTTTGTCGCGCAGGCCGCGGGCCTCGAGCTAACGCTCACGCAGCAAGTGCTGATGATGCTGACCCTCATGCTCACGAGCAAAGGCGTGGCCGGCGTGCCGCGCGCGGCGCTGGTCATTCTTTCCGGCACACTCGCCAGCTTCGGCCTCCCGCTCGAAGGCGTGGCGATCATTCTTGGCGTGGATGAGTTGATGGACATGGGACGGACGATGATCAACGTCGTCGGCAACTGTTTGGCTTCCGCAGTGATGGCGCGGTGGGAAGGCGAACTCAACTTAGATGGTATCGTTCCAAAAGTGGAAACTGCATAATTTATTATTCGGCCCAGACGCGCAAAATCACCGATCACGGCGAGTGACAGAGCGTAGCGCAGATATCTTGTCCAATGTCACTAACTTTTTAAGAAAGCGAAGACAGAAAAATGGAGGGCAGAAAAATGTTTACGGTTTCTCGCTGCTCCACGTGAGCATTTCTTTGATGATACTAAACCCATGTTTCTGTCTTTCATTTTTCTGTCTTTGCTTTCGTTCAAGTCAACTAAATATTGCCGCGACTCAAACAAGGCTTTTTAATAGTTTTGCCTCTAATCGTTTTGTCTTTTTGAAAAGTTAGCAGCATTGGACATCTTGTCTGCCCGCGTGGCGGGGCGTTACGTTTTCCTCCCGCCTATGAGTGCGGCATTACGAACTGCTTGACTTTTGTGCCGCGCTTACCTACATTAAACGCCATTTATCCGCGTCAATTCGTGCTGTGCTTTACTCAATCTAACCACGGAGGTAGCAATGAGGTATCATCCCACTCCTGCGGAGGAAAATTATGAGTAGTCAACTCTTCGCCAAAAAACCGTTGAGCATGTTGCTTGAAGAAATGAAAGGCGAGAATCGGCTGCGCCGCGTGCTCGGCCCGCTGTCGCTGACGAGTCTCGGCGTCGGCGCCATCATCGGCACCGGCATTTTCGTGCTCACCGGCGTCGCCGCGCATGATCGAACCGGTCCGGCGCTGATGCTCTCGTTCGTCGTCTCCGGCACGGCGTGTATCTTTGCCGCGTTGTGTTACGCCGAATTTGCTTCCATGGTTCCCGTGGCGGGATCGGCTTACACCTACGCCTACGCCACACTCGGTGAATTGTTTGCGTGGATCATCGGCTGGGATTTGGTGCTCGAATATGCCGTCGGTTCCGCCACCGTCGCGCATGGCTGGTCGCATTACTTTCAGGATTTCATCGGCATCTTCGGCATCAAGTTACCGCACGTGCTAACCAATGCGCCATTCGATTACATCGATGGCCGAATAGCGTCGACCGGAACGTGGTTCGACCTGCCGGCCATCGTGATCACGGCGATTGTCACAACGGTTTTGGTGGTGGGCATTCGCGAGAGCTCGCGCTTCAACAACACGATGGTGTTGATCAAGCTGGCGGTGGTTTTTGTCGTCATCGGCGTCGGCGCGTTTTATGTGAATACCGCCAACTGGACGCCGTTCGCGCCGTTTGGTTTGACCGGCGTGAGTTTTTTTGGCACGACGCTCTTCGGCCAAACCGGACCCGGCGGCGAGCCGATCGGCATGCTCGCCGGCGCGGCAGTGATCTTTTTCGCGTACATCGGTTTTGATTCAGTATCGACACACG
>Ga0247727_10010576_pt1 | contig 16314 bp, 30 predicted proteins | sample WisWelCaveWW1625_FD_202498 | JGI IMG/M metagenome (GOLD analysis project Ga0247727, IMG submission 202498) | Biofilm microbial communities from Wishing Well Cave, Virginia, United States - WW16-25 | ecosystem: Environmental > Aquatic > Deep subsurface > Groundwater > Cave microbial mat | place... | reverse complement strand
TTACGTGGAGTTGTTGCGCGGCGAGCGGAGTTTCGGGGCGTTGCTGGAAGCGGAGGGTTTTCGCGCCTCGCCCAGCCCGCGCGAGCCAGTTCCGGCAGAACCGTATTTCACCGGCGCCTACAACACGGCGCGCCATGCGCGGGACGGCTCGCCGGTGTGGGGTTTGCAGATCGAGACGAATTACGAGGGCGTGCGCGACACAGCAGAGAACCGGCAGCGCTTCGCCAGGGCGCTGGTGAAATCGGTGGAGACGTTTCTGCGGCAGCAGGCGGGCATGACGCTTCGCTGGAAATAGCCGCTATCCTGCATCGTTGCCGCTGGTCCCTTGCTTGATCCGCATGAGCACCCGCTTGTCGAGCACGTCCTTCTCCCGATAGTCCGTTTTGGTTTCGAGCAGACCGTCAATATTCAGTACCCTGAACAGGACCCCTTCGATTTCCAGCTCGCGCACATGCTGCTGGACTGATTCGTAGGTCCGGCCGTTGGCGGCGAATAGCAGGTCCACCAGCAAGTCGTCGGCTATGCGGATGTTCTCCATGCTGCCGTCGGCACCGGGAACGAACCACTCCGGCTTCAGTTCGGCGGAGGACGCCAGGAAACTCATTGCGCGAATGATTTTCTCGCCGTTGGCGCGCGAAGCCCTGACCAGAACGTCGATATCTTCCGTGGCGCGCAGGTAGCCGTTCAAGCGCACGGCCTGCCCGCCCACCAGCACGTACTCGACGTCTTCCTCACGAAACCTTGCGAGCAGCCGGAGCAGCGGGTCCTGCGTACTCATGTCCCGTTGAGCTTGCGCGCGGCCTCGATCTGGCGGGCGGCGGCCAGTTGATTGAAATGCTCATGCGTGCCGCGGGTCACGCCGCGCCGGAACGGTGGCAGGGCGGCATGCAGCATGGCGTCCAGCACGCGCGCGCGCCGGTAGGCCTTGACCGGGTCGAGTTCGATCTCGGAGCGGTCCTGCGTGCCGACTATGCGCATGCGCCAGAGTGTAGTGGGCTCGACGTTCCTGGGCAAGAGAACGCAAGAAAAAGGCCGGGGATCTCCCGGCCTTTGCTCGCGCACCCACAGAAGCTCCGGCTTACGCCGCCTTCTTCTCCTCGGCGGGCTTCTTTGGATCCGCCTGCAGTTCCGGCCGGTCCATCAGGGTCACCAGCGCCATCGGCGCATTGTCGCCCTTGCGCATGCCGTTCTTCAGGATGCGCAGGTAGCCGCCGTTCCTCTTGGCGTAGCGCGGTCCGAGCTCGTCGAAGAGTTTCCCCACGATGTCGCGGTCGCGCAGGCGGTCGAACGCGAGGCGCCGGTGGGCGAGGCTGGGCGACTTGCCGAGGGTGATCATCGGTTCCACCACGCGCCGCAGCGCCTTGGCCTTGGGCAGCGTGGTCTTGATCTCCTCGTGGCGCAGCAACGACACCATCATGTTGCGCAGCATCGCGAGCCGGTGGCTCGAGGTGCGGTTGAGCTTGCGCAGGCCTAGTCCGTGGCGCATGAATCGCTCATCCGCGGTGATGCTCGAGACCGGCTGGCGGCCAGTTCTCCAGCTTCATGCCCAGGGTCAGCCCGCGCGAGGCGAGCACTTCCTTGATCTCGTTGAGCGACTTGCGGCCCAGGTTCGGGGTCTTCAGCAGCTCGGTCTCGCTGCGCTGAATCAGGTCGCCGATGTAATAGATGTTCTCGGCCTTCAGGCAGTTGGCCGAGCGTACCGTCAGCTCCAGATCGTCCACCGGGCGCAGCAGGATCGGGTCCACGGTCGGCGACTTGGGCGACTCCGTCGGCATCGCCGTGCCTTCGAGCTGCGCGAACACCGACAGCTGGTCCACGAGCACGCGGGCGGAATAGCGGATCGCTTCCTCGGGCTCGATCGAGCCGTTGGTCTCGATGTCCACGATCAGCTTGTCGAGGTCGGTGCGCTGTTCCACGCGCGCCGACTCCACCGAGTAGGACACGCGGCGCACCGGGCTGTACGAAGCGTCGAGGATGATGCGCCCGATGCCCTTGGTCTCTTCGGGCAGGAAGCGCATGTTGCCCGGCACATAGCCACGGCCCGATTCGACTTTGATCTGCATCTCGAGCTTGCCGGCGGCGGCAAGGTGGGCAATGACGTGCTCGGGATTGACGATCTCGACGTCGTGCGATGGCTCGATGTCGGCGGCGGTGACCGGTCCCTCGCCCTTTTTCTTCAGGCTGAGGATCGCTTCCTGGCGGTTGTGCAGCCGGAACACGATGCCCTTCAGGTTGAGCAGGATGTCGACCACGTCCTCGCGCACGCCATCCAGCGTCGAGTACTCGTGCACCACGCCGGCGATCTGCACCTCGGTGGGCGCGTGGCCGGGCATCGAGGAGAGCAGCACGCGGCGCAGCGCGTTGCCGAGCGTGTGGCCGAAGCCGCGTTCGAATGGCTCCATGGTGACTTTGGCGTGCGCGGGCGACAGGTTCTGCACGTCGACGATGCGCGGCTTGAGGAATCCGGATTGCGGCATGTGAGGTTTCCCGTTACTTCGAATACAACTCGATGATCAGGCTCTCGTTCACCGACGAAGACAGGTCGGCGCGCGCGGGCAGCGACTTGAAGGTGCCTTTCAGCGCCTTGGAATCCACTTCCAGCCACTCGGGAAAGCCGCGCCCCTCGGCAGCTTGCGCCGAAGCCTTGATGCGCAGCTGCTCCTTGGCCTGGGCAGCGACTTCGATCACGTCCCCCGGCCGAACATGGTAGGACGGGATATTGACGCGCTTGCCGTTGACCAGGATGCCGTTGTGGCGCACCACCTGGCGCGCCTCGGTGCGCGAGGCGCCAAAGCCCATGCGGTAGGCCATGTTGTCCAGCCGGGTCTCCAGCAGCTGCAGCAGTCGTTCGCCGGTGACACCCTTGGAGCGCGCTGCCTCGGCGTAGGTATTGCGGAACTGGCGTTCGAGCACGCCGTAGATGCGGCGCAGCTTCTGCTTCTCGCGCAGTTGCTTGCCGAAATCGGACATGCGGGTGCCGCTCTTCTGGCCGTGCTGGCCCGGAGCATAGCTGCGTCGCTCGACCGCGCAGCGGTCGGTGAAGCATTTTTCACCCTTGAGGAAAAGCTTCTCGCCCTCGCGGCGGCATTGCCGGCACTTGGCGTCGAGGTTTCTGGCCATGCGTTCTCCTTGCCTTTTGTCTATGACGCGCCGGCTAGACTCTGCGTCTCTTCGGCGCGCGGCAGCCGTTGTGCGGAACCGGGGTTACATCCGCGATGCTGCCGATCTTGAGGCCGATCGCGTTGAGCGCGCGCACCGCGGACTCGCGGCCGGGCCCCGGACCCTTGATGCGCACCTCGATGTTCTTCACGCCGCAATCCTGCGCGGCGCGGCCCGCGCGCTCGGCGGCGACCTGCGCCGCAAACGGCGTCGACTTGCGCGAGCCCTTGAAACCGGCGTTGCCCGACGTCGCCCAGGCCAGCGTGTTGCCCTGGCGGTCGGTGATGGTGACGATGGTGTTGTTGAACGAGGCGTGGATGTGGGCGACGCCCTCGGCCACGTTCTTCCTGACCTTCTTGCGCGCGCGCGCCGAAGCGGTCTGCTGTAGCTGCTGCGTGCTGGGGGCGGGCTTGGTGGCCATGTCCTGGTTCCTGGTGGCGTGGTAGCGTGAACTAAGCGGCTTTGCCGACCGGCACGTTGAGCTTGATCGCGGCCTTGCGCGGCCCCTTGCGCGTGCGCGCGTTGGTGCGCGTGCGCTGGCCGCGCACCGGCAGGCCCTTGCGGTGGCGCACGCCGCGGTAGCAGCCGAGGTCCATCAGGCGCTTGATCGACATCGATACCTCGCGCCGCAGGTCGCCCTCGAGCGTGAGGCGCGCCACCTGCTCGCGCAGGCGCTCCATCTCGGCGTCGCTGAGTTCCTTGATCTTGCGCGTCTTCTCCACGCCCGCAGCGGCGCAGAGCGCGCGCGCGCGTGCACGGCCGATGCCGTAGATTGCCGTCAGCGCGATGTCGGCGTGCTGGTGGTTCGGAATATTGATGCCCGCGATGCGTGCCATGGTGGTCCCGGGGGAAACCGAAGATTATACCTGTATCGTCAAGGTGTTATCAAGCATTACGATGCTTCAACCCTGACGCTGCTTGTGGCGCGGGTTCGGGCAGATCACCCGCACCACGCCCTTGCGCCGCACGATCTTGCACTTGCGACAGATTCTCTTCACTGAGGCCGACACTTTCATCTTGTGCTCCGATTTTCGTTCAGCGGACGGGCAAGCCGCCCTTGAAGCTCGCCTTCTTCAGCAGGCTCTCGTACTGGTGCGTCATCACGTAGGCCTGCACCTGGGACATGAAGTCCATCGTCACCACGACGATGATCAGCAGCGACGTACCGCCGAAATAGAACGGCACATTCCATTTGAGGATCAGAAACTCGGGCAGCAGGCAAACCAGCGTGACGTAGATCGCGCCCGCCAGCGTGAGCCGCGTGAGGATGATCTCCAGGTAGCGCGCGGTCTGGTCGCCCGGGCGGATCCCGGGCACGAAGGCCCCGGACTTCTTCAGGTTGTCCGCGGTTTCCTTCGGGTTGTATTGCAGCGCCGTGTAGAAAAAGCAGAAGAACACGATCAGCCCGCCGTACAGCAGCACGTAGATCGGCTGACCCGGAGTGAGGGTCGCCGCCACGTCGCGCAACCAGTTCATGCCCTCGGCGGAACCGAACCAGCCGAGCAGCGTGGCCGGGAACAGGATCAGCGAGGAGGCGAAGATCGGCGGGATCACGCCCGACATGTTGAGCTTGAACGGCAGGTGCGAACTCTGCCCGCCGTAGACCCGGTTGCCGACCTGGCGCTTGGCGTAATTCACCAGGATCTTGCGTTGCCCGCGTTCGACGAAGCACACCACCGCCGTGACTGCGAGCACCGACGCCGCGATCAGCAGCGCGGTCAAGGGGTGCATGGCGCCAGTGCGCACCAGTTCCAGGGTGCCGGCGATGGCCTGCGGCAGGCCGGCGGCGATGCCGGCAAAGATCAGAATCGAGATGCCGTTGCCCAAGCCGCGCTCGGTGATCTGCTCGCCCAGCCACATCAGGAACATGGTGCCAGTGACCAGCGTGGTCACCGTCGTGATGCGGAACATCAGCCCCGGATCGAGCACCAGCCCGGCCTGCGACTCGAGCGCGATCGAGATGCCGGTGCCTTGGAACAGCGCCAGTGCCAGGGTGCCGTAGCGCGTGTATTGCGTGATTTTGCGCCGGCCCGCCTCGCCTTCCTTGCGCAGCTGCTCGAGCTGCGGACTCACCGACGTCATCAGCTGCATGATGATCGAGGCGGAGATGTACGGCATGATGCCAAGCGCGAAGATGGTGAAGCGCGACAGCGCGCCGCCCGAGAACATGTTGAACATGCCCAGGATCCCGCCCTGCTGGCTCTTGAACAGGTCGCCGAGCACGTTCGGGTCGATGCCCGGCACCGGGATGTGCGCGCCGATGCGGAACACCACCAGCGCGCCGAGCAGGAACAGCAGGCGCCGTTTCAGGTCGCCGTAGCGCCCGGTCTTGCCCGCGTTGGGGAGCGTGGTGGCCAAGCCCGCTTATTCCTTGTCCGCTTTCGGTGCTGCCGGCGGCAGGTCCTCGACCTTGCCGCCCGCCGCCTCGATGGCCGCGCGCGCGCCCTTGGTCGCCTTGACGCCTTTCAGCCTGATCGTGCGCGTGAGCTTGCCGGACAGGATCACTTTCGCCGCGAGCACATTGCGCGGCACGATCGCCTCGGCCTTCAGCGCGCCGAGATCGATGTCCGCGACCTTCATGCCCTGCAGCTCGGACAGCCGAACCTCGGCGTACAGGGCGCGCGTCGGCGAGGCGAAGCCGCGCTTGGGGAGGCGCCGGTGCAGCGGCATCTGGCCGCCCTCGAAGCCGACCTTATGGTAGCCGCCGGAACGCGCGCGCTGGCCCTTGTGGCCGCGGCCTGCGGTCTTACCCCAGCCGGAGCCGATGCCGCGGCCGACACGGTGCCGCGACTTCTTGGAGCCCGGCGCAGGTTTTAATGTGTTCAGGCGCATCGTTTAGCCTTCGATTCGTACGAGGTAGAAAACTCTCTCGATCATGCCGCGTACCGCTGGCGTGTCGATGAGTTCGACCGTGTGGTTGAGCCGCTTCAGCCCGAGGCCGCGCACCGTCGCACGGTGCCCGGCCTTGCAGCCGTTGGTGCTCTTGACCAGCTTTACTTTGATTTTCTTCTGCGCCATGGTCATCTCTTACGCCAGGATCTCTTCGACCTTCTTGCCACGCTTGGCGGCGATCTGCGCCGGCGTGTTCATCGCCTGCAGGCCCTGCAGCGTGGCGCGCACGACGTTGTACGGGTTGGTGGAGCCGAAGCACTTGGCGAGGACATTGGTGACACCCATCACCTCGAACACCGCGCGCATCGGCCCTCCGGCGATGATGCCGGTGCCTTCGTGCGCGGGCTGCATCAGCACCGTGGCCGCGCCGTGGTGCCCGATGACGGTATGGTGCAGCGTGCCGTTCTTCAGCTTGACCTTGAACAGTTTGCGCCGCGCTTCCTCCATGGCCTTTTGCACCGCGACCGGCACTTCGCGCGCTTTGCCCTTGCCCATGCCGATGCCGCCGTCGCCGTCGCCGACCACGGTGAGCGCGGCGAAGCCGAGCACGCGGCCGCCCTTGACCACCTTGGTCACCCGGTTGACCGCGATCATCTTCTCGCGCAGTCCGTCCGCGCGTTCCTCGCTGTGCTGCATCCTGGGCTGCATTTTTGCCATGGCGTGATCCTCAGAACTTCAGACCGCCCGCACGGGCAGCCTCGGCGAGCGCCTTCACGCGCCCGTGGTAGCGATACCCGGCCCGGTCGAACGCGACCGTTTCGATGCCGGCCTGCCTGGCCTTCTCGGCGATGCGCGTGCCCACCAGTTCGGCTGCCTTGCGATTGCCGCCGTTCTTCAACTGGGCACGCACTTCCTTCTCCGCGGTCGAGGCGGTCGCCAGCACTTTGTCGCCGCCCGAGGTGCTGATCTGGGCGTAGATGTGGCTGTTGGTGCGATGCACGGTCAGGCGCACCGCGCCGTTGTCGCGGATCCTGAGCCGCGTCTGGCGCGCGCGGCGCAGGCGGGATTCGTTCTTGTCGCGCATGTCGGCTCCGTTACTCTCGCGTTACTTCTTCTTCGTCTCTTTCAAGACGATCTGCTCGTTGGCATTGCGCACGCCCTTGCCCTTGTAGGGCTCGGGCGGCTTGGAGTCGCGGATCTCCGCCGCCACCTGGCCAACCAGCTGCCGGTCGACGCCGCTGACCACGATCTCGGTCTGCGTCGGCGTGACCACCTTGATCCCCTTGGGCATCTGGTGCACCACCGGATGCGAATACCCAACCTGGAGATTGAGCTTGTCGCCCTGCGCCTGCGCGCGGTAGCCGACGCCCACCAGGGCGAGCTTCTTTTCGAAGCCCTTGGTCACGCCCGTCACCATGTTGGCCACCAGCGCGCGCAGCGTGCCGGACATGGCATTGGCATGGCGCGAATTGCCGAGAGCCTTGCACACCAGGGCGTCGCCCTCCTTCTGGATGCCGACGTTCGGGTCGCCAGGGCGCGCGATGGTGCCGAGCGGGCCCTTGACCGAGATGCTGCCCGAAGCGAGCGTCACCTCGACGCCCTTGGGTAGTGCAATCGGATTCTTGGCGATGCGGGACATCGTTCGCTCCTTACGCCACGATGCAAAGCACTTCGCCGCCGACTCCGTCGGCGCGGGCCTTGCGGTCGGTCATCACGCCGCGCGAAGTCGACAGGATCGCCACGCCCAGCCCGTTCATCACGCGTGGGATGTCGTCGCGCCCCTTGTAGACGCGCAAGCCGGGCTTGGAGACGCGCTCCAGGCGCTCGATCACCGGCCGGCCGGCGTAGTACTTGAGGCCGATGCGCAGTTCCTTGTGCACGCCTGCGTCGCGCACCGCGAAATCCTCGATGTAGCCCTCATCCCTGAGTACCTGGGCGATGGATATCTTGAGCCTGGAACAGGGCATCGCCGCCTCCGTGTGCCCCACCATCTGGGCATTGCGGATGCGGGTCAGCATGTCGGCGATCGGATCGGTCATGCTCATGCGCAAATCTCCTTACCAGCTCGCCTTTATCACGCCAGGCACTTCGCCACGCAGCGCCAGGTCGCGCAGCTTGCTGCGGCCGAGGCCGAACTTGCGGTACACGCCGCGCGGGCGCCCGGTGATGGCGCAGCGGTTGCGCAGGCGCGAGGGCGACGCGTTGCGCGGCAGCTTCTGCAGCTTGGCGCGCGCCGCGTCCCGATCCTCGTCGTCGGCCTTGGCATTGCGGATCACCTCGAGCAACGCCTGGCGCCTCAGCTTGAACTTGGCAACGGTCTGGCGGCGCTTCTTTTCACGCAGTACTACGGAAAGTTTGGCCATGTGCGGTCCCTCAGTGCTTGAACGGGAAGCGGAACGCGGCAAGCAGGGCCTTCGCTTCGTCGTCCGACTTCGCCGTCGTGGTAATGGCGATGTTCATGCCCCGGAGTGCGTCGATCTTGTCGTACTCGATCTCGGGAAAAATGATCTGTTCCTTGACGCCCAGGCTGTAGTTGCCGCGGCCGTCGAAGGCGCGGCTGGAAACGCCGCGAAAGTCGCGGATGCGCGGGATGGCGATGCTGACCAGCCGGTCGAGGAACTCGTACATGCGGGCGCCACGCAGCGTCACCATGCAGCCGATCGGGAAACCGGCGCGCAGCTTGAAGTTGGCGATCGAGCGGCGCGCCTTGGTGATCACCGGTTTCTGCCCGGCGATCCTGGTCATGTCGGCGACCGCGTTGTCCAGCGTCTTCTTGTCGCCCACCGTTTCGCCTACGCCCATGTTGAGCGTGATCTTGCGGATACGCGGCACCTGCATGCTGGTCTTGTAGCCAAACTTCTTCGCCAGCTCGGGAACCACCTTCTCGCGGTAGTGCGCGGCCAGGCGCGCCGGCGGCACCGGCAGCGCGGGCTGCGTGGACTTGGCGGGTTTCTCGGCGGCCTTCTCCGCCGCCTTGGCAGCCTTGGCCGCTTTGTCGGCGGCCCTGCCGGCCTTCTCGGCCTTCTCGGCCTGGGCGGCCTTGTCGGCCCTGTCTGAATGAGGCGCTTTGTCCTTGGCCATCCGGGTCACCTTATGCGTCGACCTGTTCGCCGTTCGACTTGAAAATGCGCACCTTGCGCCCGTCGTCGAGCAGCTTGACGCGCACGCGGTCGGCTTTCTTCGTCGCCGGGTTGAACAGCGCGATGTTCGAGACGTGGATCGGCATGTCCTTGTCGACGATGCCGCCGGTCACGCCCTTCATCGGATTGGGGCGGGTGTGCTTCTTCACCCGATTGACGCCCTCGACGACGACGAAGTCGGCGCCGACGCGACGCAGCACGGTGCCGCGCTTGCCCTTGTCGCGGCCGGTGATGACGATCACCTCGTCGTCCTTGCGAATGCGTTGCATGGCGGGTGTCCTCAGAGAACTTCCGGCGCGAGCGAGACGATCTTCATGAAGCGCTCGGTGCGCAGTTCGCGCGTCACCGGCCCGAAGATGCGCGTGCCGATCGGCTCGAGCTTGGGAGTCAGCAGCACCGCTGCGTTGCTGTCGAAGCGGATCAGCGAACCATCGGCGCGGCGCACGCCCTTTGCGGTACGCACCACCACTGCGTCGTAGATCTCGCCCTTTTTCACGCGGCCACGCGGCGCGGCGTCCTTGATGCTGACCTTGATCAGGTCGCCGATGCTGGCGTAGCGGCGCTTGGAGCCGCCCAGCACCTTGATGCACATGACCGAGCGCGCGCCGGTGTTGTCGGCAACGTCCAAAATCGACTGCATCTGAATCATCGGTAACTCTCCATCCAACTTGCACCGCAGGGCGGGCAGTCTTGGACCCCGTACGGGGCTGGTGTCGACCCGGTGCGTGCCGGACCGTCGAAGGGCGCGGATTCTAACGTGATATCCACGCCTTAGGCAAACTCAAACCGACTTCGATTTCTCGATCAGGCGGGTCACTTTCCAGGCCTTGGTGCGTGAAATCGGCCGGCACTCGGCGATTTCGACCAGGTCGCCCTGCTTGATCCCGGCATCCTCCAGGTGCGCGTGGTACTTCTTCGAGCGGGTAATGGTCTTGCCGATCATCGGGTGCCGCACGCGGCGCTCGACCAGCACCGTCACGGTCTTCTGCATCTTGTCGCTCACCACCCGGCCTACCAGGGTGCGGGCGCGGCCCGGGGCTTCCTGCGTCGCTGGCTGGTTCATTTGCCCGCCTTTTGCTTCAGTACGGTGCGCACGCGCGCAATGTCGCGGCGCACCTTCTTCATCTGGCTGGTGTTGCCCAACTGCTGCGTGGCGAGCTGCATGCGCAGGCCGAACTGCGCCTTGAGCAGCTCGCTCAACTCCTTGATCAGCTCGTCACCGTTCTTCGCGCGAAGTTCGCTCGCCTTCATGGCTTACCCCAGCATCCGATGCACGACAATGGTCTTGAACGGCAGCTTGGCCGAGGCCAGGGCGAACGCCTCCTTGGCGATCGCCGCATCCACGCCGTCCATTTCGTAGATGATCTTGCCGGGCTGGATCTCGCACACGAAGTATTCCGGATTTCCCTTGCCGTTGCCCATACGCACCTCGGCGGGCTTGGTGGAAATCGGCTTGTCCGGGAATACGCGGATCCAGATGCGCCCGCCGCGCTTGATGTGCCTCGACAGCGCGCGCCGCGCCGCCTCGAGCTGGCGCGCGGTCAGGCGGCCGCGCCCGACGGCCTTCAGGCCGTACTCGCCGAAGGACACTTTGTTGCCGCGCGTGGCAACGCCGGTGTTGCGGCCCTTTTGCTGCTTGCGGTACTTGGTGCGTGCGGGTTGCAGCATCGCTCAGTTCCTTTTCATGCCTTCTTCTCGCCTTCGTCCTTGACCACTTTCTTGGCGCGCTTGACGATAGTCTTGGGCGCGGCGGCCTCGGGCCTCTTCGAAGCTGCCTTTTTCTCGCCTTCAGGCCTGGCCCGCGGCGGGGCACGGCGCTCGCCGGGCCTGGGTGCCGGCTTCTTCGCCTTGCGCGGCTCCATGGGCGCCTCGGTTGGCGCCGCAGCCGGTGCCGCCGCTGCAGCCGCCCCAGGCAGCGCGGCCAGCGCCTCGGCCTTGGACATGACCTCGCCCTTGTAGACCCAGACTTTAATGCCGATCACGCCGTAGGTGGTCTTCGCCTCGCCCGTGCCGTAGTCGATGTCGGCGCGCAGCGTATGCAGGGGCACGCGGCCCTCGCGGTACCACTCGGTGCGCGCGATCTCGATGCCGTTCAGGCGCCCGGCGCTCATGATCTTGATGCCCTGCGCGCCCAGCCGCATTGCGTTCTGCATCGCGCGCTTCATCGCGCGGCGGAACATGATGCGCTTCTCCAGCTGTTGCGCGATCGAATCGGCGATCAGCTGCGCGTCGATCTCGGGCTTGCGGATCTCTTCGATGTTGACGTGCACCTGCTGCACGCCCATCAGGCGGCGCAGCTCGGCCTTGAGCGCCTCGATTTCTTCGCCCTTCTTGCCGATCACCACACCGGGCCGCGCCGAAAAGATGGTAATGCGCGCGTCCTTGGCGGGCCGCTCGATCAGAACGCGGCCGACGGAGGCGTGCGCCAGCTTCTTCTTGAGGAAATCGCGCACCTTGATGTCCTCGGCCAGCATGCCGGCGAACTGGCGGCTGCTGGCGTACCAGCGCGAGTTCCAGTTGCGGTTGACCGCCAGACGAAAGCCGATCGGATTGATTTTCTGTCCCATAAGCCCTCGTCAGTCTCCGACCGTGACGTAAATGTTGCAGGAGTGCTTGAGCACGCGGTTCCCCCGGCCCTTGGCGCGGGCCTGAAAGCGCTTGAGGAACGAACCTCGCTCCACCAGCACGCTTGTCACCTTCAGCGCGTCGATGTCGGCACCGTCGTTGTGCTCGGCATTGGCGATCGCCGACTCGAGCACTTTCTTGATGATCGCCGCGCCCTTCTTCGGCGTGAAGGCGAGAATGCCGAGCGCCTTGTCCACCGGCTGGCCGCGGATCATGTCGGCCACCAGCCGGCCCTTCTGGGCCGATAGCCGCACGCTGCGCAGAATCGCTCGGGTTTCCATGTCGGTCCCTTATTTCTTCGCCGCTGGTGCCGCCGCTGGTGCCGCCGCCGGCGCCGCCGCCGGCGCCGCAGCCGCCGGCGCTGCGCCCGGCGCTCCGCCGGGGGGCCTGCCGCCTACCGCTTCCTCGGTGCGCTTGCCGACCGCGGAGTGGCTCTTGAAGATGCGCGTCAGGGCGAACTCGCCCAGCTTGTGGCCGACCATGTTCTCGGTGATGTACACCGGGATGTGCTGCCTGCCGTTGTGCACGGCCATGGTCAGGCCGATGAACTCGGGCATCACGGTCGAACGGCGCGACCAGGTCTTGATCGGACGCTTGTCGCTGGCGGCGCGCGCCGCGGCGACCTTGTCCATCAGGTGGTGGTCCACGAAGGGACCTTTCTTGATCGAGCGTGCCATGGCTAGCCCTTATTTCGTGCGCCGGTCGCGCACGATCATCACCTGCGTGCGCTTGTTGCGGCGGGTCTTGAAACCCTTGGTCTGCTGGCCCCACGGCGACACCGGGGGTTGCCCCGATGAGGTGCGGCCTTCACCGCCGCCGTGGGGATGGTCGATCGGGTTCATCGCCACGCCGCGCACCGTCGGCCGGATGCCGCGCCAGCGCTTGCGGCCCGCCTTGCCGATCGATTCGAGGTTGTGCTCCTCGTTGCCAACCTCGCCGATAGTCGCGCGGCAGTCCACATGCACCTTGCGGATCTCGCCCGAGCGCAACCGCAACTGCGCGTACGAGCCCTCACGCGCGAGCAGTTGCGCCGAGGCGCCGGCCGAACGCGCCAACTGTGCGCCCTTGCCTGGCAGCATCTCGATGCAATGCACCGTCGTGCCGACCGGGATGTTGCGCAGCGGCAGCGTATTGCCTGATTTGATCGGCGCTTCGGAGCCGGACAGCAACTGCGTCCCCGCGCCCACGCCCTTGGGCGCCAGCACGTAGCGCCGCTCGCCATCAGCGTAAAGCAACAACGCCAGGTGGGCGCTGCGGTTCGGGTCGTATTCAAGGCGCTCCACGGTCGCCGGGATGCCGTCCTTGTTGCGGCGGAAGTCGACCATGCGGTAGTGCTGCTTGTGGCCGCCGCCCTGATGGCGCATGGTGATGCGGCCGTGGTTGTTGCGACCGCTGGTTCTCGACTTCTTCGCGGTGAGGGGCCAGTGCGGTTCGCCCTTGTGCAACTCGGGCGTGACCACCTTCACCAGCGCGCGGCGCCCGGGCGAAGTGGGTTTGACCTTGATCAGTGGCATGGCTTACTCCGTTGCCGCGAAATTGATTTCCTGGCCGGCCGCCAGGCGCACATACGCCTTCTTCCAGTTGCGCCGCCGGCCCATGAAGCGCCCGAAGCGCTTTTCCTTGCCCTTGACGTTGAGCACGGTCACCGACTGCACCTTGGTCTTGAACAGCAGCTCGATGGCCGCCCTGACCTGGGGCTTGGTTGCGTTGTCGGCGACGCGGAACACGTACTGCCGGTTCTTGTCCGCCACCAGGGTGCTCTTCTCCGACACCACCGGCGCCAGCACCACGTTCATCAGCCGGTCGGCGGCGTACTTCTTCGGGGCGCTCATTTGAACATCTCCTCGAAGCGCGCCAGCGCCTTGCGGGTCAGCAGCACCTGCGGGAAGCGCACCAGCGCGAGCGGGTTGGTCTGCCGCGCGGCGATCACCACGACGTTTGTCAGGTTGCGCGACGACAGTTCCAGGTTCTGGTCCACCTCGTCGGTGATCACCAGCACCTCGTCGAAGCCCATCGACTTCACCTTTTGCGCCAGCAGCTTGGTCTTCGGCGCTTCAAGTTTGAACTCCTCCACCACCCGGATGCGGTCCTCCCGCGCCAGCTGCGAAAGGATCGACATCATTCCGGCGCGCATCATCTTGCGATTGACCTTGTGCGAGAAGTTCTCGTCCGGGCTGGCGGCGAAGATCTTGCCGCCGCCGCGCCACAGCGGGCTCGAGGCCATGCCGGCGCGCGCGCGGCCGGTGCCCTTCTGCCGCCAGGGCTTCTTGGTCGACTTGGCGATCTCGCTGCGCTCCTTCTGCTTGCGGGTGCCCATGCGCGCGTTGGCCTGGTAGGCCACCACCACCTGGTGCACCAGGGCTTCATTGAACTCACGCCCGAAAATGGCGTCCGGCGCGCTGGTGGTGCCCGCTGCGCCCTTGTCGCCGATCAGTTTGAGTTCCATGGCGCGCGCCTCAGGCCTTCGCCGCCGGGCGCACGACCACATCGCGCCCCTTGGAACCCGGCACGGCGCCCTTGATCAGCAGCAGCTGCCGTTCGGCGTCGACGCGCACCACGACCAGGTTCGACACAGTGCGCGTCGCGTCGCCGAGGTGGCCCGCCATGCGCTTGCCGGGGAACACGCGGCCCGGGCTCTGGTTCTGGCCGGTCGAGCCGGGCTTGTTGTGCGAGATGGAATTGCCGTGCGAAGCGCGGTTCGAGGAGAAGTGGTGGCGCTTGATGACCCCGGCAAAACCCTTGCCGATGGTCACGCCCTGCACGTCCACTTTCTGCCCCACCTTGAACAGGTCGACGCCGATCTTGCCGCCCAGCTTCAGGTTGGCGAGTTCCTTGGCCTCGGCGCGGAATTCCTTCAGCAGGTGACCCGCCTCAACCGCCGCCTTGGCCAGGTGGCCGGCAAGTGGCTTGCGCACGCGGCTGGCGCGCCGCTTGCCGAACGCCACCTGCACGGCAGCGTAGCCGTCTTTCTCCGGCGTCTTGATCTGGGTGATGCGGTTGTCGGAGACGTCGACCACCGTCACCGGCAGCGTCGTGCCGTCGTCGGTGAAGATGCGCGTCATGCCGACCTTGCGGCCGACCAGTCCAATCGTCATAAAACCCTCTTCTGTTTGACCCGGGGCATGTGACCTGCGTTTCCCGGGCGCCGGCTGCAATTGGCCGGCTGGCGTTACCTGACCTTGATTTCCACGTCCACGCCCGCCGGCAGGTCGAGCTTCATCAGCGCGTCCACGGTCTTGTCGGTCGGGTCGATGATATCCATCAGCCGCAGGTGCGTGCGGATCTCCAGCTGCTCGCGCGAAGTCTTGTCGATGTGCGGCGAGCGCAGCAGGTCGAAACGCTGCCTGCGCGTCGGCAGCGGCACCGGGCCGCGCACGACTGCGCCCGTGCGTTTGGCGGTGTCGACGATCTCGAGCGCCGACTGGTCGATCAGCCGGTAGTCGTACGCCTTTAGGCGGATGCGGATGCGTTGGCTTTCCATCGCTTACTCGATGACCTTGGCGACGACGCCGGCGCCGACGGTCTTGCCGCCTTCGCGGATGGCAAAGCGCAGCCCCTGCTCCATGGCGATCGGGGTGATCAGCGTCACCACCATCTTGATGTTGTCCCCCGGCATCACCATCTCGGTGCCCTTGGGCAATTCCACCGCGCCGGTCACATCCGTGGTGCGGAAGTAAAACTGCGGCCGATAGTTGTTGAAGAACGGCGTGTGACGGCCGCCCTCTTCCTTCGAGAGCACGTACACCTCGCACTCGAACTTCGCGTGCGGGGTGATCGAACCGGGCTTGGCCAGCACCTGCCCGCGCTCGACTTCTTCCCGCTTGGTGCCCCTGAGCAGGATCCCCACGTTGTCCCCCGCCTGGCCCTCGTCCAGCAGCTTCCTGAACATCTCCACGCCCGTGCACACCGTCTTCACCGTGGGCTTCAGGCCCACGATCTCGATCTCCTCGCCCACCTTGAGCATGCCGCGCTCCACCCGGCCCGTCACCACCGTGCCACGGCCCGAAATCGAGAACACGTCCTCCACCGGCATCAGGAACGGCCCATCAATGGCTCTCTTGGGCTGCGGGATATAGCTATCGAGCGCATCGGCCAGCTTCATGATCGCCTTCACCCCGAGCTCCGAGTCCTCCCCCTCCAGCGCCTTCAACGCCGAGCCGATCACCACCGGGGTCTTCTCCCCCGGAAACTCGTACTTGGAGAGGAGTTCTCGCACCTCCACCTCCACCAGCTCCAAGAGCTCCTTGTCATCGACCATGTCGGCCTTGTTCAGGAACACCACGATGTACGGAACCCCCACCTGGCGCGCCAGCAGGATATGTTCGCGCGTCTGCGGCATCGGCCCGTCGGCCGCACTCACCACGAGAATCGCGCCGTCCATCTGCGCCGCCCCCGTGATCATGTTCTTGATGTAGTCCGCGTGCCCCGGGCAGTCCACGTGCGCGTAGTGCCTCTTCGCCGTCTCGTACTCCACGTGCGCCGTGTTGATCGTGATGCCGCGCGCCTTTTCCTCCGGCGCCGCATCAATCTGATCGTAGTTCTTCGCCTCCCCGCCATA
>Ga0247727_10010575_pt1 | contig 16317 bp, 14 predicted proteins | sample WisWelCaveWW1625_FD_202498 | JGI IMG/M metagenome (GOLD analysis project Ga0247727, IMG submission 202498) | Biofilm microbial communities from Wishing Well Cave, Virginia, United States - WW16-25 | ecosystem: Environmental > Aquatic > Deep subsurface > Groundwater > Cave microbial mat | place... | reverse complement strand
TATGAATTTATTGTATCTGAAATAAAGCGAATTCAAGCTCGATGTGGCAAAGACAGTTTGGCTGTCATTAGCTCGACGCGCGCGACCGTCGAAGAAAATTATCTTACTCAAAAATTCACTCGTGCCGCGCTTGGCACTAATAATATCGATCAATGCCAACGCATCTGCCATTCTGCGACTGTGACGGGGCTGAGTGCCGTGATGGGCGCGGGCGCCATGTCCAACTCGATTGAAGAATTTCTGACCCCCGGGCCCAAAGTCTTGATGGTCATCGGCAGCAACACGGCCGGCTCGCACCCGATTGTCTGGAGTGTTTGGATGAAGCCGGCCATTCGCAATGGTTGCAAACTCATTGTGATTGATCCGCGTCGCACCGAGGTCGTGAAAGACGCCGAACGCATGGGCGTCCCGGTCTTGCACTTGGCGCTAAAACCCGGCAGTGAAGTTTTGCTCTTTAACGCGATGGCGCAGCATCTGGTGAGTAAAGGGTTATATGACAAGAGATTTGTCGCCGAGCGCTGCGAGAATTTTGATCAATTTTATCAGACTATTTCCAAATACACTCCTGAAAATGTGGCTGCTCAAGTGGGTGTCGACGCGTCTAAGATTCGCGAGGCTGCCGAACTCTACGCTTCAGCGAAGCCAGCCAGCATCGCATATGGCATCGGCGTCACCGAACATCGCAATGGAGTCGGCAACGTGAAGGCGCTGGCAAACTTAGCGATGATCAGCGGCAATATGGGCATTGAAAGCGGTGGATTAAACGCACTGCGCGGTCAAAACGATGTGCAAGGCGCAACCGATATGGTACGCCCGGAAACGTTGCCCGGCTACCAAAAGTGGACCGATACATTCTCCGTAGCCAAATTTGAAAAATCGTGGGGAGTCAAGTTGCCCATGCCCCAGTCTGAAAAATTTCTTTTTATGTCACACTACTGGGATGCTGCACTCAGAGGGCAGCTCAAAGGACTTTACTGTATTGGCGAAGATGTCGCTTTAAGCGAGGGCAATTCAACGAAGATCGAAAAAGCGCTAAAGAGTTTTGAGTTGATTATAGTGCAAGATATTTTCTTGACCAAAACTTCTGAATACGCGCATGTTGTCTTGCCAGCCGCGAGCTACGCCGAAAAAGAAGGCACGTTTGTGAACAGCGAACGGCGCGTGCAGCGCGTTCGAAAAGCAATTGAGCCCGTAGGAGGCTCAAAACCCGATTGGGTCATTTTGTGTGAACTGTCGCAAAAATTGGGTTACCCCATGTATTACGTAAGCCCTGAGGAGATTTTTGACGAAATTCGCCAGCTTGTCCCAATCTATGGCGGCATGAGCTATCAGCGGCTAGACGAAAATCAGGGATTACAATGGCCCTGCCCCGATGCACAGCATCCAGGGACAAAAATATTGCACAAAGATCAATTCAGTCGCGGCAAGGGCATTCTGAGTTCTGTAGAGTACGTGGCTCCTGCCGAAGAGCCCGATGCCGAGTATCCCTTTATTTTGACCAGCGGCCGAAGTTTTATGCAGTACAACGCGGGCACGATGACGCGACGCACCAAGGCCGGCAAGGCCGAACCCGAAAACTATGTGCAGATCAACACGCGCGATGCGGCGCGATTGGGAATCAAAGAAGGCGCATCGGTGCACGTGTGGACGCGTCGCGGTCAGCTTCAGGTCAAAGCCAAAATTACAGACATCGCCGAAGGCGTTCTATGGATGCCAATGCACTACAGCGAGAGTTCAACCAATCTGTTAACTATAGATGCGATTGACCCCAGCTCTGGCATCACCGAAGTGAAGGCCTGTGCGGCCAAGCTGAGTGTCTGAACGGTTGCGCTTATTATGATGCCCCGTCGCAGCGTGAGCAAAATCCAGCTCTTGAAAATAGAAGAGAATCGCTCGTGCGCACAGTTTGATCACATCGCTGTCGAAGAACCCCTGGAAATTCGCCTTCGATTCTTCGATCCAGAAAGTGCAACGACGATAGAAGAGCGCTTATCCATTACGATGCGCACCCCGGGCGATGATTTTGATCTGGCAGCCGGATTTCTTTTCACAGAAGGGATCATTGAAAGCCGAGAAGCCATTCAGCAAATCAGTTATTGCGTCGGCGCTGACAAATTTAAGCAAGAGTACAACACCGTGACGGTCGCGCTGGAGCCTCACAAACGAGTAAATATCCAGAGATTGAAGCGACATTTTTATGTCACATCGAGTTGCGGGGTGTGTGGCAAAGCCTCTCTTGAAGCGCTTGCTATTCAGGGATGTAAACGGTTTTCAGATTCGCTGAGTATGAGCGCGGCGCAAATTGCTTCGATGCCCGCCTTGTTGAACGCCTCACAAAAGATTTTTGAGAAGACCGGGGGGCTTCATGCGGCAGCGCTCTATGATAGCCACGCCAAATTAATTTCTCTCAGAGAAGATGTAGGACGTCACAACGCGCTGGATAAACTGATCGGAGAAGCAGTCTTGGCCGAGAAAACTCCTTTGTACTCTAGCGCCGTCTTGGTCAGCGGGCGAACGAGTTTTGAGTTGGTACAAAAAGCCCTCATCGCGGGCATTCCCCTCATCGCGGCGATCGGTGCACCCTCGAGCTTGGCCGTCGATTTAGCCAAAGAATTCAATATGACCTTGATTGGCTTTGTGCGTGGCAAGCAATTCAATATCTATTCGGGTGCTCATCGCATTTCAATCGCGGCTCCAGCTCTGATCCCGATTGCAACGTCTGCATGAAAAAAGTCTCGCGTCGCATTGTCAGTACACTCATCGATCTCGGCTATATGGCCATGGCACTGGGGCCGGCAAAGCGCAGCTCATCGGCTTGGTATAAGCATTTTTTAGATTCGTATTATGCGAAGCAATCACATCGCTACGATGAAGAAGTCATAGAAAAAGACAAGGCTCGGTACGGGGCGCCCTTAAAATTAGGGCTGAAGAAAATCCAAATAAACCCAAGCAAAATACTGGATTTGAGCACCGGCACCGGCTATGTCGCGTTCATTCTAAAAAGACAATTTCCGCTCTCTAAGGTCATAGGAACGGATTTATCTGAAGCCATGCTGCAGCGCGCGCGATCAAAAGCAATGGCCGGAAAAATGGAGATTGAATTCAGGCAAGCCGATGGTGCGCATTTGCCCTTTCTGGAGAACGAATTTGATTTAGTCGCAGTGCAGAATGCGCCCTTCAGTGCGAGCGAAGCCTTGAGGGTACTACGACCAGGGGGGCACTTATTGATTGCTTACACATCGGGAGCGCTTGTGCCCCACTTTTGGCGCAAGCAACTGCTGGCCGAAATTGAAAAGGCTGCTTCTGTACAACCGCAAACAGAGAAAATCGGAGATGGCTTCTGCATACTTTTGAGAAAATGAGTTAGCTGAACCAACCGCGACGCTTAAAATAAAACAACATGAGTGAGCTAAGTAAAATCATTGCGATGATGATGACCCAAAATGCGATCTTGCCGCCAAACCCAGGGAACTCCACATTCATTCCAAAGATGCCTGAAATGAGCGTAAGCGGTAGCATGAAGGTCGCAATGATCGTTAGCCACTTCATCACTTCGTTCAGTTTGTTGGCTACGAGTGTCTGGTGCGTGGCCATATCGGAGGAGACAATTTCACGATAGGCATAAACAAGATCATTGATGCGCGCCAGATTATCGTAAACATCTCTAAAATACACGCGCAAGCTCTTTTTGATAAAGGGCAAATCATCCCAAGCCAAACGCTTGATGAGCTCCAGCTCTGGAGCCAAGATTCGTTGCAAATAGATGACATTTTTGCGCAGCCGCGCGGTGCGTACCAGTACTTCTTGAGTAGGCGCGGTGAAGAGATCTTCTTCTAAATCGCTGATTTCTTCATCGAGCCAGTTTAACAGTTGCAAGTTGTCGTCCACCAACATATCAATGATCCAATGCATCAAATAATCCGGGCCACGACCGAGGGTACGAGAAGCCGCGCCCTCCAATCGATTGAGTGCCATCTCGATGGACTCCATGCGTTCGGTGTGCACGGTGATCAAGAAATTTCTTCCCAGAAAAAGATCGAGTTCTAAAGCCCGTGCGCCTTTCTCGATGCGATCTACGTCGGCGTCGCGGACGACGACAAGCAGGCCGTTTTCGTAGACGTCGATTTTCGGGCGATGCTGTGAATTAATCAAATCTTCTATGGCCAAAGGATGCAAGCTCAAAATTTCGCCGAGTCGATGAATTTCTTTAGGGTCGGGCGTGAGACAGTCAATCCAGAAGGCACAGTTGGTATTGATGCTGCGCTCGACTAATTCTTCCAGAGAAAGCCCTTGGAGCAGCCCCTCTCGCTCGTCATAGAGAAATGTGCGCATCGTTCGCCCTCAATTCTGGCATAGCTTAGGACAAAGTCTTGATTTTGTCAATGCTGTAAACTAGGGAATGCGAAGACGCTTGTTACGCCTGAAATAGCCCGATATAATCCCCAACGAAAGGAAAACGAGACGCTTTCGTAGATACCCGATCATGCATTGGCACAATCGTGATGTTATTTCCATTCGAGATTTTACTCGTGAAGAGATCGAATTGATTATCGCTAAAGCCAAGCACATTCAACCCAGTCAGACTGAATTGGCTGACAAAGTCATGGCCTCGCTCTTTTTTGAGCCCAGCACCCGCACGCAACTCTCGTTCAATACGGCGATACAGCGCTTGGGCGGGAGCGTGATTGGTTTCTCCGGGGCCGAGGGAAGCAGCGTAGTGAAGGGCGAAACGCTCAGCGATACCATCAAAGTAGTTGAGAAATACGCCGATCTCATCGTGATACGTCATTCCTCCGAAGGCAGCGCGCGTCTCGCGGCGGACGTCGCTTCTATTCCCGTTATTAATGCCGGTGACGGGGCGAACCAACACCCGACTCAGACGCTCATGGATCTGTACACGATCGATGCTTGCCAGGGCAAACTCGATGGGCTCTCGATCGGCATGGTAGGCGATCTAAAATATGGCCGAACGGTGCATTCGCTGGCCACGGCCTTAACCCGTTTTTCGAATATCAAACTTAGACTGATTTCTCCGCCTAATTTGCGTATGCCTAGCTCTTTCTTGCGTGAACTTGAAGAACCCGTTCCGTATTCTGAGACAGAACAATTGGATTTGCGGGGGCTGGATATTGTCTATGTCACGCGCATTCAACGTGAACGATTCGCCGATATCGAAGAATACGAGAAAGTGCGCAACGCCTATGTGCTGGATAAGAAAGCGTGCGAGCAACTCAAGACCAGCGCGAGTATTCTCCATCCTTTGCCGCGCGTCAACGAAATTTCTACCGATGTCGATGCCCTACCGCAAGCAAAATATTTTGAACAAGTGCGCAACGGAGTCCCAGTGAGAATGGCATTGCTGCATCTGATTTTGAAAGGCGCATAAACGTGAACGAAGAGCTGAAGGTTTCAAAAATCAAGAATGGCACGGTGATTGACCACATTCGGGCGGGCATGGCGCCGATGGTCTTGAAAATTCTCGGCGTCGAACGGGGCTTTCCCGAAGGGGTTGTCATGGCGATGAACGTGCGTAGCCGGCAGATCGGATTCAAAGATGTCGTCAAGCTGGAAAACCAATTTATTCCCGATGATTTCGTGAAAAAGATCGCAATTGTCGCTCCACAAGCGACCGTGAATACTATCAAAGAATATAAACTCGTTCAGAAGAAGCAAGTCGAATTGCCCCATGATCTGTATGGCATTTTGCGGTGCCTCAATCGCCATTGCATCACCAACAGCGCCGAACGCGTGCCTTCGCATTTTACGGTGGAGAGCCGCGAGCCGATCGGTTTGCGTTGTCATTATTGCGAAGGGCTGGTAGAGACCGACTCCGTAGAAAGCTTGCTTTAAATTTTTCATGCGTGCCTTCTTTTGTTTGGAGCTTGAACCCAATGTGAAACGTGCAATCGATGCCTGGGCGCAACCGTTGCGACCAGTGAACGCGCGAGTCAGTTGGGTGAAGCCCGAGAATTTTCATGTGACGCTCAAGTTTTTAGGAGAGATAGAAGTCCGTACGATGGCGAATTTGCGAATCAATGCTGAAGCAATTGCAAAAAATATCAAGCCCTTCTCACTAAGTTTGAATACAGCTGGAGCCTTTCCCAACGAGCAAAAACCGCGTGTTGTCTGGGTTGGTTGCTCTGCTCTTCCTGAAGAACTAACGCACTTATCTCAACTCTTAGAAGAAAGAATGAGCGTTTTAGAGTTTTCTCCGGAGCGCAATTTTAGAGCGCACGTGACGCTCGATCGAGTGAAAGAAGAGAATCGAATCGGAGTAGAAGAGCTATCCAAGCGACGGAAAAATTTGGGCAAGTTTGAATCTCATAATCTTTTTAAGCATTTAACGTTGATGGAAAGTCAGTTGACACCTCAAGGGTCGCTGTATACACCGATTTTCAATGTGGAGTTTACGGGATCTTGAATGCCCTATGAGTATTTTGAAGTTACTGCTGAAATCGGGGTACGAGCCTGGGAAAATTCGACGGAGATGGCATTTATTGAAGCGGCGCGTGCTCTCTTTGATTTGATGGTAGATATTAATAAAGTCCAGCCCTTGCACGTTTCAGCTTTGATTCAGTTAGAGAGCGATTTACAAGAAATCTTGTTGGCCGATTGGCTCAATCAGCTGATTGTCGAACGTGATCGCAAGGGAATGGTCTTTTCGCAATTTGAAATTTTTTTAGAGTCAACGAACACAAGCTGGAAATTAATTGGGTTTGCAAAGGGAGAAAAATTTGATCGCTTGCGGCATGATTCGCGTACGGATGTCAAAGCCGTGACGTACAATAATTTAGTTTGCAAACAAGAAGGCAAGCTCGCTTATGTGGAGTGTGTCTTAGATATTTGAGAGTGCCGCCTCCACATCTAGACCAAGACCCTCAAAACATGCGCCGCGCTTTATGTGCACTCCGGACTCGCGCAACGCTTCTTCGATGGCAAAAAGGGTAGGCAAGACAGCTCTCGATGACGCGGTTGGTCCCATGTGACCGATGCGGAAAATTTTACCCGCCAGCTCGTCAAGCCCACCTGCAATTTGAATGTGATGTTTCTCTTTCAAGTACTTGACGAGCAGATTGGCCGGCAATCGCTCGTGGGTCTTGATTGCCGTAAATGTATTCGATTGATACTCTTCTTGGTCAATAAAAAGCTCAAAGCCCAGATTTTGCAAGCCGCGACGCACCATGTGCGCAAAGCGCGCGTGACGAGCAAAACGAGCTTCCAGTCCTTCTTCCAAAATTTTGGTGCAGCTCAGATGCAGCGCTTTGGTCAGTCCGGTCGGCATCGTGACGGGGTGCGGGTGCCAATCTCCCCAGCGCACGATGTATTCTTTCCAGGTCCGTAGATTCATGTACCACCCTGGGCTTGAGCATTTTTCGACGGCGCGCCAGGCATCGGCGCTCATTGATATGGGGGCCAGTCCCGGCGGGCATTCCAAGCATTTTTGGGTGGCCGTTGCGCATATACCAATCTTCCATTCATCGACAGGGAGAGGAACCCCGCCGAGCGTTGAGACCGCGTCTACAATCAGAATAGCCCCATATTCGTGACATATTGGCGCAATCTCTTTTATGGGATTGACCATGCCGGTAGACGTCTCACCGTGCACAACGATGGCTACTTTGATGTCTCTTTCTTTTTTGAGTACTGATCGAACTGCTTCAATTTGAACGGGTTTTCCCCACTGTGCTGCGACCGAAATGACTTGTTTTGTGTAAGTTCGCACGACTTTGAGCCAACGGTCGCCAAAAAATCCGTTGGTGATGACGAGCGCTTTGCTGCCATCGCTCAACAAACTACTAATAGCTGTTTCGATCGCCACGCTTCCGGGACCGGGCATCAAAAAAAGATCGGATTGCTGCGCGCAAAACACTTGCTTTACCAGATTGACGGTCTCGTTATGAAAGGGCACCCAATCGGGCCCATAATGTGCGATAAGGGGCGCACTCATTTCGGTTAAGATATCGGAGTCTACTTCGATTGGGCCAGGTATCATCAAAAAGTTGTGTTTCATCGTGCCTCCACCTTTAAAAAAAACGTGACTTCAGTGAGCTCTGAAATTCTTCTCGAGCGCAACGAGCAATCACCGCAGCCAGCCGACGCGAATGGTGTTTGATGGTGGGCTTGGCTTCAAGCTCTACGATATCGAGCAACTTGGCAGAGATAACTTTGAATCCATATTTGTTTGGCTCTTTAAGATCGTTTATGACGGCGTACTGACCTACGTCTTTGTATCGTTTAGCGAGCGCTTCAGGTACTTTTTCCGAATTCACGATAACCGCATCAAAAGCCGTTAAGTCTATATAGCGTTCTAGTGCTTTGAGGTGATCTTCGAGTCCGAAACCGTCGGTTTCACCGGGTTGAGTCATCAAGTTCGTGACGTAAATTTTCTTTGCTTCAGCGGCTTCGATTTCGTGTGAGAGCCCCGTCACTAATAGATTGGGGATGATGCTGGTGAAGAGGCTGCCTGGCCCCAAAATAATGATGTCGGCCTCTCGGATTGCGGCCAGCGCTTTCGGATAGAGCTTGACGTGATCTTTATCCAGAAAGACGCGCTTGATGCGCTTTTGCAATTCGGGAATGGTGCTTTCTCCGCGCACGATTGTGCCATCATCCATTTCGGCACAAAGCTCGGCGTCATCCACGGTCGTCGGGAGGACACGGCCCCGTGTCTTGAGTATCAGGCTCAGCTCCTCGATCGCCTGGTCGAAGCTGCCGCTCATTTCTTGCAGGCCGGCTAAAACTAAATTTCCCAAAGAATGCCCACTCAAGGATGATTTTTCATTGCCGGCAAAGCGATGCTGAAAGAGCCGTGCAATGCTCGATTCGTCCTCGGCCAGAGCAATCAGATTGTTGCGAATATCGCCGGGAGCGAGCATGTTATGCTCACGGCGCAAGCGCCCCGAGCTGCCTCCATCATCCATGGTTGTCACAATCGCAGTAATGTTGGATGTGTAGGTTTTTAGCCCGCGCAAGAGACTGGGCAGTCCTGTGCCGCCGCCGACGGCAACAATTTTGGGGCCTCGCTTGAGCAAGCGTTGCTCATAAAGTATCTCGCCCGTACGCCCTTCGGCTTCTGCTGAAATGCCTCGCACAATGGAACGCAGAGCGCGTTGTACACCAAATGCAATGCCGGTGATGCCGGTCGTCATCAAGACCAAGGCAATGACAATTATTAGGGTCAAGTCAGCTGTCGGCACCAAACGATTATAGACTTCACGCACCAAATCCTGGCCTATAATAATAAAGAGCCCGAGCACAGCGAGAAACGCAGCGAACATCACTAGGGCCACCCATCGCTTGATTCCGATGCCGGGGGCGAGCCAGCTTAACAATTTCGGTCTCATTCGTTGAGGCCTTTTTGCTTGATAAAGCGTATCGCATCGGTGTCGAACATCGCTTCTAGGCTGGATCGCAGCGACTTGGAGACTTGGACTAAATGCGGAGGGCCGATGCGAATCGAAACTGTCTCTTCGCCCTGAGCGAGCACATGCAGATAAACAGGGGCCAACCCGCGATGGGTCGCAAACAATTCTTTGAGTCGGGTCAAATTGTCAGTGCAGATAAATGCCGAATCGAGCTTCAAATGTATTTGCAAGAGTTTTTCGGCTTCTTCCATCGGCAAGACCTCATCGGCAATCATTTGCAATTTCCCATTACGGCTCTCGGTATGCCCTTGGATTAAGACCACGTTTTCGTCGATCAAATGCTTCTTATAGCGTTCATAGGGATCGGGAAAAATAGTGACTTCAATTTGCCCCTTCAGGTCTTCCAATCGAGCGAAGGCCATGCGTTTGCCGTTGCTCGTATTGATCACACGCAATGACTCCAGCCGTCCGCCGAGCGCGACCTTGGTTTCTTCGGGAGCCGTAGCAGCTGAAACCAAATCATGCGATCGCAGGAGCGCCAAGCGATCTTCTACTTCTTCCAAAGGGTGTCCGCTCACATAAAGCCCCAACAATTCTTTTTCAAAGCGGAGTAACTCTTGCTTCGAAAATTCTTCATCGGACCCATTGGGTGCCAGAGCGACAGATACAGTGCTTTCGTTGGAGCCGAAGAAAGATTTTTGCCCACTTCGGCGTTCAGAGTGAGCGCGTGCCCCTTCGCCTAAGCCTCGTTCAATTTGACTAATCAGATATTTACGAGTCCCAAATCGATCGAAGACGCCGGCCTTAATCATGCTTTCCAAGACTTCGCGATTGATCTTATCGGGCTCGACGCGCTTGAAAAAATCAAAGAAAGAAGTGAATAAGCTCTTGGCTTGGCGTGCGGCCAGTATCGCTTGAATGGTGCCTACACCTACATTTTTGATGGCGCTCAAGCCGAAGCGGATTTGATTCTCTGTCGTCGGTGCAAAATTCGCTTCGCTCTCGTTGATATCGGGTGGAAGGACGATGATACTGATATTGCTGCAATCTTGGATATATTCGGCAATCTTGTCTGAATTGCCCGCCACGCTGGTTAATAGAGCAGCCATATAATGGGTCGGATAATTTGCCTTAAGATAGGCAGTCCAGTAGGAAATCAGCGCGTAGGCGGTCGAATGGGCTTTGACGAAGCCGTAGCGGGCAAATTTTTCGATGTCTTCAAAAAGTTCAGTCGCTTTTTTCTCGGGTATTTTGTTCTCTATGCAGCCTTGCACGAAGCGCTCGCGCATTTGCTCCATGACGTCTTTTTTCTTTTTGCCGACGGCCATGCGCAGCAAATCGGCTTCGGCTAGGCTAAAGCCCGCCAATTTCCGCGCCATCAAAAGAAGCTGGTCTTGATAAATGGGCAGGCCATACGTCTCTTCCAAAACTTCTTTCAGCTCCGGGTGCGGATAAGATACTTTTTGGCGGGCATGTTTGCGCTCGATGTAATCGTTGGCCATGCCGCTTTCTAGCGGGCCCGGACGATAGAGCGCGAGAATCGCGATCAAGTCACGAAATTCAGTCGGTTCCAGTCGTTCCAACAATGCCGTAATGCCCGTGCCCTCCAGTTGAAATATCCCTGTAGTTCTTCCTTTGCGCAGCATTTCGTACACTTTGGGATCATCGAGTGGAATTTCATACAAGTTCAATTCGATATGTTCCATTTTGGAGAGACTGTGCAGCGTATCAGAAATAACTGTGAGATTGCGCAACCCAAGAAAATCCATCTTGAGTAAGCCAATACTTTCCAAATCTTTCATGTTGTACTGAGTACGGATCGAGCCGTCGCTCAGGCGCATCAGGGGGGCAAACTGCGTGACTTCTTGGGGGGCGATAACGACACCCGCTGCATGTGTCGCGGCGTTTCGCGCCAGCCCCTCCAGCTTGAGCGAAATATCGATTAATTTGGCAATCTGTTCGTCTTCTTCATAGTTTTTCTTAAGCTCGGGAACGCCATCCAGCGCTTGTTCGAGCGTAGCACCCGTTGGAATCTGTTTGGCGATCTTGTCGGAGTCGGCGTAGGCAAAATTGAGAACGCGAGCGACATCGCGAATCACGCTGCGCGCTTTCATTGTGCCAAAGGTCGCTATTTGTGAGACTTTGTTCACTCCGTATTTGTCTTCGACATAGCGAATGACTTCATCGCGTCTGATTTCGCAAAAATCAATGTCAATATCCGGGAGCGAGATGCGCGCTGGGTTGAGAAAGCGCTCGAAAATGAGCCCATACGTTAATGGATTGACGTCGGTGATGCCAATCGAGTAACAGACCAAGCTTCCCGCGGCCGAGCCGCGACCGGGCCCTACGGGAATTTTATGTTTTTTCGCAAATTGCACGAAATCTTGCACAATCAAGAAGTAACCCGAATAACCCATTTGCGCGATCACGCCCAGCTCGAAGTCTAGGCGTTCTCTTATTTCACTTGTGATTTCGCCTAATCGATGGCGTGCACCCTCAAATGCCAAATCATGCAAATAATCATTGACATTACTGTAGCCTGTTGGCAATTCGTATGAGGGCAAATGGTTTTTGGAGAAGTCCAAATCCAAGATGCAGCGCTCCGCGACTTTTAATGTGTTTTCGAGCGCATCGGGCTCATCTTTAAAAAAAGACTCCATCTCTTTGGCCGACCGAAAATAGTATTCGTCTGAGTCATAGGTGCGCCGATCTTCGTCACCGAGCGTTTTTTCACCTTGAATATTCAGCAAGACTTCGTGGGCTTCCCGGTCATCGCGAGCAATATAGTGCACATCATTCGTTGCGACGAGAGGCAAATCTAATTTGGACGCGAGTTCTTTTAGCTTTTCGCGAAGCGGAGTTTCGCTTTCCACGCCGTGATTCTGGATTTCCACATAAAAATTTTCTTTGCCGACAATCGAGCAATACTCTCTTGCAGTCTCGACCGCCGTCTCGAATTTTTCGTTTTGAATAAGGCGTGAAATCTCACTGCTCCGGCACCCAGAAAAAATGATCAATCCGTCGCTGTGCAGTTTTAATAAATCTTTGTCAACACGGGGCTTATAATAAAAACCTTCCACATAACCCGCGCTGGTGAGCTTGGTCAAATTTTTGTAACCGACCTCATTGCGGGCCAGTACGGTCAGATGAAAGTATTTTTCATCCTTGCTCTTGTGCAGACGGCTCTTGGGAGCGACATACAGTTCGCAGCCGACAATGGGCTTGATGCCGTATTCTTTCGCTTTTTTGACGAACTCGATCGCACCGCACATGTTTCCGTGATCGGTCAATGCCAATGCGGGCATGTTGTACTCGACGCATTTTTTCAAGAGCTCGTCGATACGACACATCGCATCGAGCAAACTATAATGAGAATGGACGTGCAGATGAACGAAGCTCATTTGGGGCCTGATTCGGTACAGTATCCTTGCGAACTCATGGAGCCTTCGACACAGACTTTAAACTTGACTTCGCCTTTTTTCACCAAACCCAGTTCGGTTCGCGCGAGATATTCAATTAAGCGCATATCGTGTTGTTGTGCCAACAAATTTTGTAACGTCTTTTTTTCTGACTCGGCTTGTATCTTTTGAATTTTAAGATTTTCTAGCTCATCTTGCATATGGCGAATCGTGTAGGCTCTCCAGACAAAGAGCAGTGCGACAAAAAAGAAGAGAGCAATCACTGCGCCGACTAAAACATATTTGGCAAGCTGTTTCTGTTTTTCTCTTCTTTTGTAAGCCGTAAGACTCGTCGCAGTGCTCATGAGTTCTTTCGTGAAAAGGGTTCTGCTAAGGGTAATTTGTACGCTTCTTCGAGGCGCAATAAGCGATTGTATTTGGCGGTGCGTTCGCCGCGACAAGCGGCGCCTGTTTTGATTTGACCGCAGCCCGTGGCCACAGCCAGATCGGCAATAAAAGAATCTTCGGTCTCGCCCGATCGGTGCGAGACAACGCACCGATAGCCATTCTTTTGAGCCAGTGCCATCGCCTGAAATGTCTCGGTCAAAGTGCCAATCTGATTGACTTTAATCAAAATCGCATTGGCGATGTTTTGTTGAATGCCTTTTTCGAGAATTTTTGAGTTCGTCGCAAACAGATCGTCGCCGACTAATTGAGTGCGATGGCCGATTTTTTGTGTGAGCTTGGCCCAGCCAGACCAGTCGTCTTCGCCCATTGCGTCTTCGATTGAAACGATGGGATAGCTGCGACACCAATCCGCCCAGAGCGAAACCAGAGCTTCGCTTGAGAGCGTCTGCCCTTCTCGTCGAAGTTGATAACTCGGGTCTTCGAATAATTCTGAAGAAGCGGGATCAAGGGCAATGGCGATTTCTTCGCGCGGCAGATAACCTGCAAGTTCGATGGCATACAAAATAGTTTCAATCGCTTCTTTGTTCACCTTGAGAGCCGGAGCAAAGCCGCCCTCATCCCCAACGAGCGTCGAGTGTCCTTTTTCTTTTAGGATTTTTTTGAGGGCGTAATATACCTCGACTCCCCAGCGCACGGCTTCGGCGAAATTTTTGGCTCCGACGGGCATGATCATAAACTCTTGAAAGTCGGTCGCTTGCCAATTGGCGTGAGCGCCGCCGTTGAGAATATTCATCATGGGCATCGGCAAATTAGATTTGCGATTTCCCAGCAATTCAGCCAAATAAAGAAAAAGTGGTTTTTTCTGACTTTTGGCGGCAGCGCGCGCCGTCGCCAAAGAGACGCCCAAAATCGCGTTGGCTCCCAGTTTACTCTTATTCAGGGTTCCATCGAGCTCTACCATACGCGCATCAATTTGATCTTGTGCCAGCACATCTTGTTGGATAAGAGCGGGCGCGATCAGAGTATGAATAGAGTGAATGGCTTTGAGAACGCCCTTTCCGCCGTAGCGTTTCTCGCCATCGCGCAGTTCCAAGGCTTCAAACTCACCCGTAGACGCGCCGGAGGGGACGGCCGCTCGCCCGCGCACGCCGTCAGCGAGCTCGATGTCCACTTCTACGGTTGGGTTACCCCGTGAATCCAAAACTTCGCGGGCATGTACCGTGCGAATTTTCATCTCATTCCCCTCTTCCACTAGAAGCGAGTATAACGGAGAAGGGGCAAAGAGTTCAAGTTGACGTAGAGAAAAACTACTGTCAATTTGCTGCCTAGACGATCGTCGTGTATAATGCGCCGTTCTGCCTGAATGGAGAAAGCTTCTTATGCAAAGCCTCACCGAAGTACAAACAGGCTATTATGCTACCTTTTCGCATCGATTGGGGACGGTGCGAGTCGCGGCGACAGACGCGGGCATAGTGCAAGTAGGACTGCCCAGTGAGTCGAATGAAAAATTTTGGTCCTGGTTGAAACATGCTTTTTCTGAAGCTCAATTTGAAGAAAATAAGTCCAAAACCAAGGCAACATATGTACAGCTTGAAGAGTACTTCGATGGGAAGCGACGCGATTTCTCGCTCAAGCTCGATTTGCATGGCTCCGATTTTCAGAAAAAAATTTGGCAGGCGATTGCGAAAATTCCCTATGGCAAAACGATTTCCTATGGCGAGTTGGCCGAATGGGTAGGCTTAACCAAAGCGTCTGCCCGATCAGCCGGGGCAGCCACCGGCTCGAATCCCTTCAGCATTATTATTCCCTGTCATCGCGTCATTGGTTCAGACGGAAGTTTGATCGGATATGGCGGAGGGCTGCCGATGAAAACTTTTCTGCTCGAACTGGAACGCGGTTCTCAACCCCTCTCTTTTTAGATCACCCTGGTGTCGTGCGTTGTCTTCTGGCAATGTCCTTGCTACATTGAGAAGCAAGGGCGGTAGACATGACGACGGATTTGCAAATTCACAAGGGATTTCTTTGGCTCTATTATTGTTTTGATATTGCCAACGAGATCGCATTAGAAAAAATCGAGAAAATTTTTGGTGAAGACCCAACCGAGTCACTTTTGGTCTGTGAGCGCCTGACCCCGGCGTTTGTGCAGTATCGCAAAGCCCCGCTAGTGGTTTATTTGGGTGAAGTCAAATTGGACATTCAGTCCAACTCAATTAATGCCGATTGCCGAGCCAAACTGTATGACTTCGGCGTGATCTCGATTATTTTCACTATTCCGATTAACTCGAGTTTAGCGGGATTGAGCCAGCTGAGCGCGGACGTCGTCGCCCACAAAGAGATTCGTGCAGCAGCAGTCCGCGAGATGCACCGTCTGCGCGACGAGATCTCGCCTGCCTTGCAGAGTCCTCATAGTGACATAGAAGCCTGGGAAGATTATGCGATTTTTGCTGTGCAGGAATTCGACACTCCCATCAGTACCCAGAAAATAAGAGACTTCTATTCCAGTGAGATCGCGAAAATCCTCTTGGCCGAAGTGGAGTCATTGAGCGAAGCCGAGTTATCGGATGCCGTGCGACACCCGCTCTCTTATTACGAGAATGAATTGGCTTATATTGATTGGAATGTCGCCTTTTTATACGACCCGCGACTTAGCTACGATGTTCCCGATATTCTCGAATATGCCGTGATTCTTTTGCTGGAGTTGCGCACGTATGATTCTATTTTGGATGCGACCCTTGAAAAAGCATATCAAGACTTGGAAGGACGAGCGAGCGTCTTCAGTCTCAGTCCCTATTCATCGACGAGCGATTATTTATCACAAGTGAAGCTCGATGTCTCCGAAGTTATTGAGAAGGCGACAAACTCCCTAAAACTCATCGGCGATCTTTATTTAGCCAAAGTCTATTCATCGGCCGCAGAACGTTTCTCACTTGACAAGTGGGAAAAGAGCGTGCGAGAAAAACTTCAAACTATAGAGAGCATTTACCGAGAGCTGTATGACAAAACGATGACGCGACGCCTCTTGGTGCTCGAAGTCTTGATTGTGGTGCTCTTTGTGATAGATATCTTCTTAATCTTTTTTGAGCGCAAATAATTTAACGCTTGCCGCGCGGGTCGAGGGCATCGCGCAGTCCATCGCCGACCAAATT
>Ga0247727_10010574_pt1 | contig 16317 bp, 14 predicted proteins | sample WisWelCaveWW1625_FD_202498 | JGI IMG/M metagenome (GOLD analysis project Ga0247727, IMG submission 202498) | Biofilm microbial communities from Wishing Well Cave, Virginia, United States - WW16-25 | ecosystem: Environmental > Aquatic > Deep subsurface > Groundwater > Cave microbial mat | place... | reverse complement strand
TTAATCGTGCTGAGCTGTCGATCCACTGCGTCCACGATTCGTTGTCGAAGTTCTAAAGGGTATGGTTTCATACCCGCAATATAAAATCATTTTCCCTGAATATGCATTTGAAAAACGCTGTAAGCGACGCTCCTAAGCGTGCGAAATACACCAAAAAGGCTTTTCGTGTTTTTCGTGGGCAGAAACTCAAATGTGCCGAAGTAGAGCTAGGGCGTATTACGCATAAGCCGAAGCTAGCTTTTTGCGTGTTTCTTGATACGCCCGCCATTCGAACTTGAGCAGAAAATCGTGCGCAGCTTTTGCGCCGTGCAGGAAGAGGTCGATTTTTTCTTTGCGCTTCATCTCGAAATCCAGCCAATAAAAATCGCCGGTGTCGATATACGTGACGAGCTTGCGGTATTCGGGATTGCGCACGATGAAATCATAATCCAAGCAATGGCGTGCGGCATTGAAGACTGCATTGAGCAATTGCAGCGGCTTGTCGATCTTTTGATGTTGGCGATGGTCCGAGCCTAATTTCGCGCCGAAGGTCGGCGCTTTCGGCATGCGGGCGGGTTTATGAAAGAGGTCGACGGGGAAGTTGGACATGATGCCGCCATCGACGAGTATGCACGAAGAGGGCAAGTCTTCCGAATAGCCGGCGAGCTTTTCCCAATTTTCCCAAGCCTGCTCGCCATGGGGAATTTTTTCGACGCGAAACGGCTGAAAGAAAAACGGAATCGACATCGAGGCGCGCACGTATAGCGCCGGGTTGACCTCGGCGGGATTTGCCCAATACAATGAAGCCATTTTCGGAAATTGCACTTTCGTTTCCGTCGTGATGTCCGCGGCCACGAGCGCCAAATATGCCGAAGCTTGCTCTTGTGTAAGCTCTTGACCTTCTCGGCCGCGCAAACCCTCGGGCAACGTCGCCATGCGTGTTTCGAGTTGTTGTGTGGTTTCGATGCCGGCGCGCTTCAAGATTTCCGAGACCCATTGCGTGAACGCATTGCCGGGATTCAGGCCCAAGTTTTTCTCAAGGCTATCGAAGACCTGCGAGGCTTTCCATCCCAGCTTGAACTTGCCCGCGTCCTGCACGATCGTTTTCACCAAGTCTTTGACGTCTTGGTCGCCGTCGATGAAATCATACATATTGAGATCGGCCAGCAGCTCGACGATCTTTTCACTTTTGGCTTCCTCCGGTGTGCCGAGGCCGGCAAGCAGTAGGGCATTGATCGAGCCTGCGGACGTGCCGCCGATGCGCAAGAAACGAATGCCCATCTGCTCCATAACATAGGTGTAGCCGACCAGCGCAATGCCGAGCACGCCGCCGCCTTCCATCACCAAATCGACGTATTGGTTTCCGTTCGCGTCGATGATGTCGGAGAACACCTTGTCTTTGCAATTCTCCTGCACTTCGCGGAGGAGATTGCGCACTTCCGCGCGCTTGGTGAAATCTTCAGCATTCATGCTTCTTCCTCACTGGTTTTTCAGCCCTGAAAAATCCACTTTAGGTGTTTGTTGTGCATCCGTGCTTGCTTCAAAGTAAGGCCTTTGTTGAAAGCCGAACATCCCCGCGATCGCGACGGTGGGGAACGTGCGCAGTTTGGTGTTATAACCTTGCACCGTTTCATTGAAGCGTTTGCGCTCCACCGTGATGCGGTTTTCCGTGCCTTCTAACTGCGTTTGCAGGTCGAGAAAGTTTTGGTTGGCTTTCAAATCGGGATAGCGTTCGACGACAACCATCAATCTGCCCAATGCCGTGCCCAAGTTATCCTGCGCCTGTTGATACTTTTGGAACGCTTGCGGGTCGTTGAGCAAATTATCCACATTGATCTGAGGCTGCGTCGCTTTCGCGCGCGCTTCGATCACGCCTTGCAGCGTTTCTTTCTCAAATGTCGCTGCGCCTTCAACGGTCTTCACCAAGTTGGGAATGAGATCGGCGCGGCGTTGATATTGGTTTTGCACTTGCGACCATGCGCCTTTGACCGTTTCATCGAGACCCACGAGGGTGTTGTAATTCCCGACGAAGAAGCGATAAGCCATGAACCCGACGACGACGAACACGCCGAGCACGATTAACAATATTTTCAAACCTCGACTCATGAGTGAATCCTCCGTTGTTGAAACCTTTCAAGTGCTTCTAAGGGCGATGTGAATGAGTTCATCTCACTCTGCTCGAACTCACGCCATTTCGAATAGTTGCTCTGGTTTTGCTCTCGGCCAAAAGCTTATGCGCCTCCGCCGGCGATGCGGCTTTCATCAGCTTGCGCGTCAAGGTTTTGAGTTTCTGCCGATCTCGAATCGCACGAATGGCGCGCATCGTTTTGAGGGGCACGTGGCCAAACTGAGCGGCCAGAAATTCGACCAGCATTTCCTGTGTGGCCAACATTTCGCCTTCTTGACGTCCTTCTTGACGTCCTTCTTGACGTCCTTCTTGACGTCCTTCTTCGCGTCCTTTTTCGCGACCTTCTTGGATGGCTTTTTTGCTGCTTTCTTTAATGGCCTCTCCGAAATAAGGCAGCTTTTCCCATTCGACGTTTGTCATATCGGACTCCTTGAAAATTGATTGAATCAATCCCAAGCCAAAATGCCTTCGGGCAATTGGAATGGCGAAACTCAAAAATTCCGCGCGCCTCTGGGGATGGGTTTCGAGATTGATGATATCCCGCACGCGGCGCAGCAGCTTGGCGTTTGGTTTCGGCTCGATTTCAAACAATAATGGCGCAAACACGCGAAACTGCTCCTCGCCGGATAGAATCGCGTCCCGCAGTTTCCACAAATGAATGACAGGAAAGCTGAATTGATTCGCCTGCTTGCCGTAAACCTCCGACGTGTATACTCCGAAATCGCCAATCTTGCGAGAAGGTTTGATGAGAAAGAGAATGGATGCGACTGGCACTTGATATTTCGCCGTCAATCCGCCGGCGTAGACGAATACGCGTTCCGGAATTTTTCGATGGTAACGCAATTGAAATTCGAGATGAATCAAACGGTCGCCGTTTTTCGTTTTCAGCCGGATGACTTTATCCGTCAGGCGAGTCCTTATCGTCAACTCCTTGTCGAGCTTGGTTGAGATGACTTTGTGCTTTGCTCTTGGAAAGATCAGCCTGATAAATGCCTGCGGGTGATGTTCAGCCATTTCTTTCACGATCTGATCGATAGTCGGATGCGCCACTTTGCTTCTCTCCCACTTTAGTGATTTTATCTTTACGAAGCAAGCTTGCCTTCGATTTGGCTCTCACATCTTATCCACAAGCTGCGTGAGTTTTTCGATTTGAGCGATATACCTATCGGTAAGCTGCCACAACTCGTCGCGATAGGGCCGGGCTTCGGCGGAAACGACACGAAACAACTCATTGAAACAATCCTGATCCAGCGCCGCGGTCTGCGCGACTTTATCAAACACCTCGCGGAGTTTGTTCGGCAGCTCTTCGTTTTTGAGATAGAGCAAAGCGCTGAAGAGCGGCATGAAGGCGATGAGGCTTTTATTCAAGACCGTGCGTAGCTCTTCGCGCGCATAGCCGGAGCTTAACAAGCCTTCGCGCAAGTGCAGCAATTTCCCTTTCAACTCACGCTCCAATTGCAAACGCAAATGGTCCCGGGAAATTTCCAAATCCTTCAGCACTTCCGGTCCGAAGATGAGGCGGTGATGCTGCTTGATGTCGAGAAATTCAATCGGAAAACTGTCCAAAGAATTTTGGATGTACTGTCGCGTGGTGACCAGCGGAACTGCCACCGCGTGGCCGCGCCACTTTTCGGTGATGGGCACGGCGCGCCGTAAATTGCTGATCGCCGCGGACGTCAGCACGATAAAAAAATTCAAATCGGATTTGCCGGGAACATATTCGCCGCGCGCGCCGCTGCCATAGAGCGCGACCGCCTCCAAATCGTGACCATAGGTTGTGCGCCAATCGGTGACGTACGCCTCAAAGATTTCATCCGGGGTCTGAGGTGATTTTCTCATGTCCTTCCTCACAAAATGGTTTTAAAAACTTCTGCCAGCACCGCCGCCGCCGCTACCACCGCCGCCGAAGCCGCCAAAACCTCCACCGCCAAACCCTCCGCCGAAGCCACCACCCCAACCGCCATGCCATCCTCCGCCGCGCCGCCCTCCCAATGAGCCTGCAAAGAGCAAAGGCCAGAGCCAGCGCGAGCCGCCAAAGATGAGAAACAAAATCAGCAGTTGCATTAATGAAAAGCCTGAGCCTTGATTGCGGCGAGAACGCTGAGAACGAGGAGGAGGAGCGCCAGTGAGTGTCACACCAGCATCTTTCGCGATGATTTCAGCAAGGGCAGCCGTACCCACGAGCAGCCCAGCATCGTAGCTCCCGCGACGGAACTCGGGAATGACAAAGTTATCTAAAATTCTTCCCGCGGTGATGTCAGGTAGGATGCCCTCGAGACCATACCCCACTTCGATGCGCACTTTTCTTTCTTCGAGCGCCAAGAAAAGCATGACGCCGTTATCTTTACCCTTTTTGCCGACGCCCCATTTTTCAAAAAGACGGTTGACGTAGTCCGCAACCTCATTGCCTTCGATGGTTTTAACCGTGGCCACCGCGATTTGCGCGCCGGTTTTTTCTTCAACCTCGCGGCAGAGATCAGTCAGCTTGCGCCAAATGCCGGCAGAAAGGACGTGCGCATAGTCATTGACATAGCCCTTGGCTTCCGGAAATTCCTGCGCAAAGGCCGAGAGGGTAAAACTGAATAATAAGCAGACGGCCTGCCCTAGGAAGGCTCGCGAGGGGATCAAAATTCTAGGCGGCCGTTTGCTTCGGTGTTGCGCGTTCGCAGAAGCAGCGTCCGCAACGAAACTCAACTGCGCGGTTTCTGATGCTTTTTCCACTTCCATCCAAATAAGAAGGTTCCGAGTTTGCGCGCCCAACGTCTTTGCGAAGCCCAGCGCCGCAGTGAATGAGGGCCGTGTTCGGGCAATTGCGAGCGCCTGCCTTTGACGTTTACGGGCACGAAGTGCAAACCGGTAATCGTGCGGCGTATCGCGCGCAACCTGCTCTCTTCCGCTGCAAGCTGCTCTTCTGTACACAAGCCTTGCTGCACCAAAACGTTGATCACGGCTTCCAAAGAAATTTTGTCTTTGGTGATTGCAGGCGGCGCGGCGGGCAAATCGTCCGCAGCGATCTCGTGTTCATGGCTTTGCGTTTTGCGTTTGCGGTCTTTGCTTGCGGTAACTTCGAAGCTGTTCATCCTAAAGCCCTCGGATTCCATCAATGAAATTGTTCGCTCCGCCTCCGTGTTATTTTTCGGATGCGAATGTATTTTATTCCCTTTCAAAACGCAAGACGGAAATCTGCCGGAGCGAAGATATTGGCGGAAAATTTTAGCCGCGCGCGAAATTGTTCATTCACCTCGACAACGCCGACCGCTTGCCGCGCGTCATTTTAAAACAGGATCGCGCCAAGAAATCTTTACAACCGCCCTGCCGCAGTCTTCCTCCCTTGTTCGTATAATATGCGCGTCACGACTCTCACCATCGGAGGGTGTATGGCGACATCTGATGAGCTCAAAATTTGGCTGGAGGTCGCACGGAGCCTGTTCCCCAAAGCCGGATTCGCGGTCGTCGTTTTCTCGCTGGTCTATTTAGCGCGACAGACCTGGAGAACCCGTGAAGATTGGCGCTTGGGCCCGCCGTGGAGCGCGTACACGCGCTATCTCAAAAAACTCCACACGCAATTCAGCTACACGCAAAAGCAGGGCTATTGCAATCAAATCGCGCTCTATATTCTCGCGCACCGTCCGGACACCGGCAAGCGTTTCAATTCCGACGAAGCGTATGATTTGGAAAGCATGCTCAATTTAGCCGTTCTCGAAAACAAGGCGCTGCTGCTCACCGGCGCGAAGAACGTCGGCAAAACGGCATTGTTGCACAGGCTCGCTTTGCGCGCCGGCTCGCCGGAATCACATCGCAAGCTCGGCTTCGCTAAAATCCGCATTCCGTTTTATATTCCCATCAAGCACGTCAATACCGATCTGCCTTTTGTGAGAGCGCTCGCGCAGGCATTGCAAGCGAGCGCACTTCCGCTTTCGGCTTGCGCGATTAAAGGCGCGCTACGCAAACGCCGGGCGTTGTTTCTGTTCGATGGTTTGGACGAGTTGGAAGGCAACCGCGCGCGCCAAACTTTTCTGCGCTGGCTGGAAGAAGCGCAAAAGCGCGAAGCCCGAAACGCGCAGTTCGTGCTCGCGTGCCGCCCGGAAGCTTTGCTGTTCGGAGTCGATGTAAGGGTTCCGCATTTCACGGTGGGCTTGCGCAATTTCGCGCTGCAAAAAATTTTGGCTCTGCGCGCCGTGACGGAAACGCGGATGCCCCCGGTTCTGCGAAACAGTTGCGAGGCCGGCGCCGAATATATTTTGATTTCGCCGCCTTCGCCGCCGGCAACTTTGCGCGGCGCGAATAAAACGCCGCCGCACTATCATTATCACTTGGCGAAATACCCGGTCACGAATCGTTTATATCGTGCTTTCGTGCAGGCCGGAAATTATAAAGCGCCCCGGTTTTGGGAAGAAAAAGAATTTGCCGGAGAAGATTTGCCGGTGGTCGGGGTGGATTGGGAAGAGGCGGAGAGTTATTGTGCATGGCTCAATCATATCAGCAAGTCGAGCGTGCAGAATGATTTTATTTTTCGCCTGCCTTCGGAAGAAGAATGGGAATGGGCCGCGAGCGCGAACGTTCGGCGTTATCCTTGGGGTGATAGCGCGCCCGAGGCCAAGCACGCAAATTTCGGCGAGCATGGTTCCAGTTTGACGCCGGTGCATGCGCATCTTGCAGGCGCAACGCCCGAAGGCTTGTGCGGCATGGCCGGTAATGTTTGGGAATGGACTTCGACCACAATGAGCGTGAAGCCGGAGAAACGTATTGTGCGCGGCGGCGCGGCTTTCAATGACGCAAGCGTTTTGCAATGTGTGTCGCGCGATAGCCATGCGAAAGAGCGCTCGCGCTTTGTCGGCTTTCGCATCGCGCGCGTGCCGCTGATCACCGCTTGGTGATGAAGCAAAGATGAAACTAGGATGGAGCAACGACTAGACAAAAAAAGCTGCGCGATGTTTCCCCACAATCCAAACCGGCGCGAAACCCTCCTCGGATCAAACTGCTTGACATTTTCGCTTGAACCCGATACTCTCTAGCCGCGGGCCAAACTCGAGGGCCTGTTGAAACCTCACGCGATTCAAAAATTGAAACCACGGCCAAGCCGTGGTTGAACGTGCAGGATCGATCACCTTAAAAAGAGCGGAGGAGCCATGCTGAAGCTGCGCTCGAAGATTTCTATTTTCATTTTGTTCGCGCTTTCGTGCCTCGCCCTGTTTCATTGCGCCGAGCAACCCGCTGAACCTCCGAAAACCACGGCCTCGTTGAAAATTTCTTTGCCGGTAAGCTCGGTTTATGCCGGCGGCAGCTTGCAGCTCCTTGCGGTGGCAACCTTGCGCGACGGCACGCAGAGCGACGTGACCCAGGCAACCACGTGGTCGCTCGCGCCTGGCCGCGCGGGAACTATAAACTCGAAAGGCTTATTCACCGCTTCGGGCAATGAGATCGGCGTCGAAACCGTGCGCGCGGATTATCAAGGCCACAGCTCTGAAGTTCAAATCGAAATCACCAAACGCGCGGTGTCGCTCACGGTTTGGCCGAGCACGGCGACGGTGGTTGCGGGCCGGAGCCTTCAATTTGAAGCGATCTCCGAGTTTCAAGATGTCACGCAGGAGTATGTCACGAGCAAAGTTTCTTGGCGCATCAATCCCGGCGTTGCCGCGACGATCGATACGAACGGCGTTCTTTCCGCAAAGGCGGGCGCGAGCGGAGAAGAGACCGTGGCCGGAAGCTTTCAAGCTTACAGCGCGCAGAGCAAAGTGCAAATCAAAGCGAGCTTTGAAAGTCCGTTCGAAATGGTTTTGATTCCGGCGGGCAACTTTACGATGGGAGATGACAATGGCCATGCGAATGAGAAGCCGGCCCATGAAGTGTTTGTGAGCGCTTTTCAAATCGGCAAATATGAAGTGACCAATCGGCAATACGTTGACTATCTCAACGCCGCGCAGAGAAACGGTGAGATCATTTATGAGTCGAGCATCGTCACTGCTATTAAAGGCCCGTTTGCGGGCAGGGAATATTGTCGCATCGCGGGCGGGCCGGAGTTTCCCGATCGCTTCATCGAATATCTCGAGGTCGAGCCGGGCGCGTTTGAATTTCAAGCCCGAGCCGGCTTTGAAAATTTTCCGGTCGTGCGCGTGCATTGGTGGGGCGCGGCCGCGTTCTGCGCGTTTTACGGATTGCGCTTGCCCACCGAAGCGGAATGGGAGAAAGCCTGTCGCGGCGGCCAACAATTCAATTACGGCACAAGCGACGGCACACTCAGCCACGACCTTGCGAATTATATAGGTAAGGAAGGCCGTGATCAATTTGAAGGCGTGGCGCCGGTGGGTTCATTTCCGCCGAATCCGTATGGTTTGCACGATATGAGCGGCAACGCCGCGGAATATGTTTTCGATCTCTATGGCAGCGACTACTACGCGAACAGTCCGCGCAATGATCCGAAAGGCCCGGGCCCGGCAATGCTCACGCAGAATTTGCCGGGCTCCGCGATTTGGCGCGGCGGCGCTTGGACGCACGATGCGAATGCTTGTCGCGCAGCTTTGCGCGGCTCGACCGGTCATCAAATCGATCCCAATTATCTGGCCGGCTCGCTCTTCGGCTTTCGCGTCGCGCGCTCGCAGTAAGAATGCAAAATCTCAAACCGCGAATGAACGTCAATAAACGCGAATCAAAAAATTAGCGTATCTTCGCGTTCATTCGCGGTTCAAAACAATTAACCTCAGGATGAAAGGACCCTCTTGGAAAACAAAATCGCCGTCTTTATCGACCTCGAAAACCTGGTGTTGGGCGATCGCCATTCCGGCATCGCCTTTGACATCAATAAGATTCTCGAACGCTTGCTGGAAAAAGGCAAGATCGTTGCGAAGAAGGCATATTGCGATTGGCAAGCCTACCCCAAAGAAAAAGAAGCGCTCCATCAAGCCGCAATTGAGTTGATCGAAATCCCGCACCGCAAACTCACCGGCAAAAATTCCGCGGACATTCATCTGGTTGTCGACGTCATGGAAATGTGCAACGCGAAAGAGCATATCAACCTCTTCGCCATCGTCTCCGGCGATTCGGATTTCAACCCGCTCGTTTCCAAGCTCAAAGAGAACGGCAAAACCGTGATTGGCGTGGGGCGGAAGGAGTCTTCCTCCGCGTTGCTCATCAGCAATTGCGACGAATTTATTTTCTACGAAGACTTGTTTCGGCCCGCGGGCGAGCCGCCCAAAATCAAAGGATTGCCGCGCAAAAAAGCCCAAGTGTTCTATTGGCTGCTCGACGCGATTCAAGCGCTCATGCGCGAGAACAAAGAAATCTTTTTTGCCTCGACGATCAAAGAGACCATCAAGCGCAAGCACCCTTCTTTTGATGAAGGCGAGTTCGGCTATCGCTCGTTTCAAGAATTGTTGGATGACGCGCGCTCGAACGATCTCGTTAAGCTGGCCAAGCACGAGAAGAGCGGAACGTACATCGTCACCGGCTTCGGCTCGGGAGGCGCGTGAAGCTCCATTGCCCTGTCATTTGTAGCAGGAAACTTTTTAAGCGCCGGAGTTGAGGCCAAGAGCTGAAATGGATTCCTGCATGACCTGTTTAAAGGCGAGATTATTTTGCAATACGCTTCTTTGAAATGTCTAATGGTAAGGAACTTCCCTAGTCCTTGGATTAATTCCCAGCGCGAGGGAAGTTTCTTCCAGAATGACAACTCTAGGGAGTTACAAATTAACCCGCAACGCGTATAGCACATTCGAAAATCAAAACTCATTAGGTAAGGAGGAAGCGATGAAGCGTCTACAATGTGGTTTGATATTCGCCCTCGGTTTGCTGTTCATCATCCAAGCCTCGGCGCAGCAGCAAGCGCAATCCGAACGCGCGCTGTATGATTTCATGGCGCGCGAGCGTTTAACCGCCAAGAACGGCCCGAGCTCGGTTGAATGGCTGCCCGAGGGGCGCGGCTATTTTGTGAGCGAAGAAGACGCCGCGACGAAAGCCACAAACTTCTTCCGCGTCGATCCGGTCACGCAAAAACGCGCGCCGCTGTTCGATCAAGCCACGCAAACCAATCTGCTGCGCAGTTACAATGATCTCACCAAACAAGAAATCAAAAACCTTCCCTTCAAAAATTTTGCGTTCGCGCAAGCCGGCGCGGCCATTTCTTTTTGGGTTGATAAAAAGCATTTTTTGTTTGATCTAAAAACTTCCGCGCTGCGCGAATTGAAACGCCCCGAGGTTGCGCAACAGCCCGGCTCCAAAGATTTGATGCGCCGGATGTCGGCGAGCCAATTGTGGAACGGCGAATACTCGCCGGACTTTCAGCGCTTTGCTTATGTCAAAGACTACGACCTCTATCTCGTCAATACAACGACGGGCGAAGAGAAGCGGCTCACGTTCGGCGGCAATGAAAACCTTCTGCACGGCCAGCCCGATTGGGTCTATCCCGAAGAGTTCGATCAGCTCACCGCATATTGGTGGTCGCCCGACAGTCGCAAGCTCGCATATTACGAGTTCGATGAAAGCGCGGTTCACAAATATCCGCTCGTGCATGATCTCAAACCCGAAGCCGAAGTCGAGATGCAAAGTTATCCCAAAGCCGGCGAGACCAACCCCACCGTCAAACTTTTCATCGTCGACATAACGAGCGGCAAGAATGTTGAAATTCCAACGAACAGTTCGAGTGACGTGTACCTCATCAAACCCAAGTGGCTGCCTGACGGCAGCGCCTTCACGTTTCAACGCATGAATCGCCGGCAGAACGAGTTGGAGTTGCTCGTTGCAGATCCAGAATCCGGCGCGACGCGCGCTTTGCTCGTTGAAAAAGAAGAAGCTTTCATCAATCTGCACGATGACTTCATCGTCCTGCAAGACGGCAAACATTTTTTGTGGAGTTCGGAACGCAGCGGATGGCGGCATCTTTATTTGTATGATCTGCAAGGCCAATTCGTCCGCCAACTAACCAAAGGCGAATGGCCGGTGGAGGGCATTATGCAGGTGGATGAAAAGAACAAGTGGATTTATTTCACGGGCTACACGAACGACGGTTTGGAAACGCATTTCTTTCGCGTGAATTTTGAAGGCACGAAGCAGCAACAATTGACCACTGCGCCCGGCACGCATCGCGTGAGCCTCGACCCCGCGAGCAAGTATTTCACGGATTCCTATTCGTCTTTCACCACGCCGCCGACCTTGAACTTGCACAGCGCGGAGGGCAAGCTGCTGCGCAACCTCATGACGACGACGACTGCACGCCTCGACTCGTTGAAACTCATGCCGCCGGAGTTGATCCTCGTCAAAGCTGCGGACGGCGCGACTGACTTGCACGGCCTGCTCTTCAAGCCCGCGAATTTCGATCCGAACAAAAAATATCCGCTCTATGTCAGCGTGTATGGCGGGCCGCACTCGAAGAGCGTGCGCAACAGTTATCAAATGAGCAGTTCGGCGCAACGCACGGCCCAACTCGGTTTCATCGTGTGGACGCAAGACAATCGCGGCCTCGTTAATCGCGGGAAGAAGTTTGAAACCGAAACGTATTTGAAGCTCGGCCAAGTCGATCTCGCGGATCAAACAGCCGGGGTGAAGCAAATCACGCAACGGCAGTATGTTGATGGCAGCCGCGTCGGCGTGTTTGGCTGGTCATATGGCGGCTATATGACTTCGATCATGATGCTCAAAGAGCCGGAGGTTTTTCACGTCGGCATTGCGGGCGCGCCAGTCACGGATTGGCGCAATTACGACACGATCTACACCGAGCGCTACATGCGCACGCCGCAAGAGAACACCGAGGGCTATGATCTCGGCTCCGCCTTGCCCTATGCGAAGAATCTCAAAGGCAAGCTGCTCATTCTGCACGGCAGCGTGGATAACAACGTGCATCCGGGCAACACGATTCAGTTGATTGATGCGCTCATCAAAGCGCAAAAGAAATTCGAGCTCACATTTTATCCGGAACAACGCCACGGCGTCGGCGGCCCCGGCTCGCAGCACGTGAATAGCTCGATGATCGACTTCCTGCTGGAGCATTTGAAATCGAACACGCCCGCGACGGCGTTGTGAGGAGCTGTAGAGTTTTTTGAAGAAGAACAAAGCAATTGATTTTGAAGTAAAGGAGTCGCAACATGATATTGTCTTCCTCGAGGCAAATTCACGCAGGGTTGTTTATCATGACCCTGATGTTGGTCACAACGTAGCCGTATTGCCGGGTTTATTCAAAGAAGCCTGGCAGCGAGCTCGATACGAGGTGATTTTGATATGGCCCGCCGGAAAAACCTTCGGAAAAATGTTTACGAAAAAATTGCAGAAATAATCGACGAGTATTTGCTCCGGCACATCGGTGAATTGGCGGTTCGCGGTGTGATGCGTTTTGACGAAAATCGGCGACACTGGATTGCCACGATTATGTGCAAAACCCCGCGCGGCGTCTTGCCCGCAGGAAAGATCGAGCTGGATGAAAATCTCGATATAGTAGAAGCCACTCCTCGCGATGACATGTCGCGCACGGTCGAAGAACAATTGCGCCGCCTGCCTCATCTCGTGTTTGCCGAGGAAGAGGAGCTAAAGGCCAAAGGTATCGACGCCATCACGCTCTGGCATCCCAGCGTTGTTTGAAGACGATAGGAATAAAATCAGCGCGCGCGTTTGATTATGGCTCGTTTCGCTTATAGCTTCTCTCTCGCATGTTGCCCCGCTATAATTCTCGTCTGCGCGTGCTCTGCGCCGGCGCCCGTTACGCAAACCGGCTTCACCGTGAAAGTGAAAAACGAAACGAGCCGCCACGAAATCTTCAGCGTCTTTCTTCTGCCTGAGGAAGAAACTGAGATTGAAGTGCTGCAATCCGAAGTCGAATGCACCGCGAACGCTGAAGCCGGTACTCTCCGCGCAATCGGCCGCAACCATTGGAGCTTTCGCGCGCCAGCGACGAGCGGCGACTTCGTTGTGCAGATCAACGCGCCCTCGACCTCGAAGCGCATGCCCCTCAACGTGTTCGTCATGGTTCCATTCACGAAAATCAAGGACGAATACTTGCAAGGCTATCGCATCGGCACATATCCCAACAAGCCGTTGCGCGGTCAAAGCGCTTATGCGACTCCCGCCGGTTTCATCAAAGTGACCGAATCCAACCAAGACATTTTGCTCACCCCGCATTTCCAACTCAAACAATTTTTGTGCAAGCAGGAAAGCGCCTATCCCAAATTCGTGGCACTGCACGAGCGTTTGCTGCTCGCTCTGGAATTTATTCTTCAGAAGGTTCAAGCCGAGGGCTATAAAGTGAACACATTCGGCTTCATCAGCGGCTATCGCACGCCGTATTACAACGCCACCATCGAGAACACGCCCAACAGCCGCCACGTTTACGGCGATGCCGCGGACATTTTCATCGACGCGAATCTCGACGGCAAGATGGACGACTTGAACCGCGACGGCGCGATCAACGAACGCGACGTGCGTCTGTTCTTTGATTTGGTCGACGAGCTTTCTGAGGCGGAGGAGTTCAAACCTTTCACCGGCGGCTTGGGTTTGTACAAGCGCACTGCGGCGCATGAAGGCTTTGTGCATGTCGATACGCGAGGCGCGAAGACGAGGTGGTGAGCGCTGCAACGTTGAGTCGGCACAACCCGCGCAACTGTCATTCTGTAAGAATCTTTTTACGCGCTGGAGACACTGCCGAGCGCTAAAAAAGATTCCTCCTGAATGACAACGAAATAGAGTGCTTCGAAATAAGCCGAGAGTTTTTCCGGTAACGCACAAACGGAAGCTTGCAACACGTGCGGCGATTGTGTATGTTTTCCAAACGACGATCCGTTTTGCTCTAAACCGAGTCGGCGATCACAATTTTTAGGAAGCACAGCTTATGACCAAACTCATTACAGAGATGATCGGCGGAGAGCTTTATCAGTATTATCCGCTGGGCATGCACGTGGTGCGAGCCATTGGCGTGTGCGGAGGCCGTCCAACCTTCAAGCATACGCGCATTGAAATAACCGGAACGCTCGAACGCTTGGCTGCCGGCGAAAGCCTCGATGAAATTGTCAAAGGCTATCGCGGCCGCGTCTCGCGGGAAGCAATAATTGAAGCAGCAAACTTGGTGAATAAGCAAATGAGAACGATAAGGTAAAAACCCTTCTCACAAAGATGAATATCCTGGAGGCGACAATGACGACTCCGCATCCCACGAACAGTCCCATCAAAATTCTCTTCCTCGCCGCGAACCCCGAAGACACCGCGCAACTCCGCATCGACAAGGAAGCCCGCGAAATCAAACAAGCTCTGCTCCAAACCGAGTTCCGCGACAAGTTCGACTTCGAGCACGAGCCCGCAGTTCGCGCTTCGGATTTGCAAAGCCACTTGCTGCGCCACAAACCTGATATCGTGCATTTCAGCGGACATGGCAGCAGAACGAGCGAGGTCATTTTAGAAGATGATCTCGGCGGCAGCCATAAAGTTTCGGAGCAGGCGTTGAGCCAATTGTTCGCCGTGCTCAAAGACAACATGCGCTGCGTGGTGCTCAATGCGTGTTATTCCGCGCCACAGGCGCAGGCCATTGCGCAGCACATTGATTGCGTCGTCGGCATGTCCAAAGCCATCGGCGACGAAGCCGCGATTAGTTTCGCCGTGGCGTTCTATCGAGCGCTCGGATTCGGCAAGGATGTGAAAACCGCGTTTGAGTTGGGCTGCCTGCAAATCAATTTGGAAAATTTGAAAGAGCAAGACACGCCCAAATTGTTGGCTCTCAAAACGAATCCACAAGAAATAACTTTTGTAAATGAAGAGGAGATGCTCATGCCCAATCCCAATGAAAAAAATCAGAGCGGCAGCTTTCATATCAACGCGGGCGGGAACGTTACTATTGGCGGCGACATGGTTGGTCGGGATAAAATTACTACTGTCACAACGGGCCTATCCGGCGATCAGCTTAACCAATTGTTTGCCCCGTTGATGAATGCTTTGCGCGCAGCTCCGCTGGAAAAGCAGACTGAGGCGATACAGAAAGCTGAAGAATTGAAGAAGGAAGTTGCCAAAGGCAAAGACGCTAACGATAGAGTCATGGCTAAAATTGTTGATGGTTTGGCGGCTCTTGTTCCGGGTGCGGTCGGCACAGTCGTCGGCATGTTCGCCACGCCAATTCTCGGCAGCCTTGCCGGGGAGGCAACCAAATATGTGCTCGACAAAATTCAAGGGAAGTAAAAATGGCCATGACAGAAAAATGAGAGACAGAAAAATAAAGCCTGGCATCATTTCAAGAAAATTAACGATCATCGATCTTAACATTTTTCTGTCCTCCATCTTTCTGTCATTTGATTTTGCAGGATCGACATGAACATGAACTCGGTTAATATCGATACGCCTGGTAACGTGAATATTGGCCGCGATGTTGTCGGACGCGACAACATCAAAGGCGAGCAAATCAACATTCACCACTACGGCGAAAAGAAAGAGCGCCCCGCTCCGCGCATGGCTCCGCCGGCGCCACACATTTTTATCGGTCGCGATGAGGTGTTGCGCGAATTGATTGCTGCGCTGAAATTGGGCGAGGAGGGCGCTGGCCCGATTGCCTTGACCGCTCTCAAAGGCATGGGCGGCATTGGCAAGACGACGCTTGCTGCTGCGCTCGCAAATCATCCCGACGTGGAAACGGCGCTGCCTGAGGGAACGTTGTGGGCTGGGCTTGGGCCGGAGCCGGAGGTAATGTCTCTTCTCGCCGAATGGGGTACACAGCTTGGCGAGGACTTTGCGCCATTCGATTCTCCCGAAACGCGCTCGCGCCGGCTTTCTACGCTGCTGCGCGACAAGAAAGCGCTTCTGATTGTAGACGACGTTTGGCAAGCCGAGCCAGCACGCTATTTTCTCGTGGGCGGCCCGCGCTGTCGCGCGTTGATCACCACCCGTGACAATGAAATTGCTCGCAAATTGGCTGGTCATGAGGCTGTCCGAATCGGGACCCTAACCAATGCCGCCTCGCTCAATCTGCTGCGCGAACTTGCGCCGGAGGCCGTGTCCGCTGATGAAAAAGCCACGAATGAACTGGCAACTGTATTGGATGGCCTGCCGTTGGCACTCACCCTCGCCGGACAGATGCTTGCCGCCGAATGGGAAGCTGGATTGGGCGTTGCAGGCGCGCTCTCCGAGCTGAAAGATCGCGAGGCACGACTCAAATTGGCCGGCGCAGAAAAAAGAGCGGGATTGGCAACGACCGAACCTTCGTTGCGCGCCATCCTCGCCATGAGTTACGACCGCCTGCCCGATGAGGCAACCAA
>Ga0247727_10010573_pt1 | contig 16319 bp, 15 predicted proteins | sample WisWelCaveWW1625_FD_202498 | JGI IMG/M metagenome (GOLD analysis project Ga0247727, IMG submission 202498) | Biofilm microbial communities from Wishing Well Cave, Virginia, United States - WW16-25 | ecosystem: Environmental > Aquatic > Deep subsurface > Groundwater > Cave microbial mat | place... | reverse complement strand
GCCAACGGTATCTATGGAGTCACAGAACGTGGTTTTTTAGATGATGAGTTTCAGGCCTTACTCTTAGAAGTTGACCGAATTGTCGATTCTACGGAATTCAACGGTCAATCCATGCTCTCCGGCGGCACCGGGGGCGATGTAACCTTCCAAATCGGTGCCAATGACGTAGGCGGTGTAGATAATATTAATATTGATATTGATGACGTGAACGCGGCGGCTCTAGGAGTAACCGGAGATGCGATCGATACCCAGGCAAACGCTAATGCAGCTATTACTGCTATCGATGCTGCTTTTTCAGTTCTCTTTGCGGCCCGTGCGGAGATGGGATCGATGCAGAACCGGCTGGAGAGCGTGATAAACGTGAACCAGAATACAGCGGCCAACAGCCAGGCGGCGGAGTCTTCAATCCGGGATACGGATATGGCGTGGGAGATGACGCAATTTACCAAGAACCAGATTCTGGTTCAGTCGGGTGTGGCCATGCTGTCCCAGGCTAATCTGACACCCCAGAGTGTACTGGCTCTTTTCCAGTAATAATACAGAAGCTGCTGCTTCTATCGTGAGATTAGATTCTAATAAGATCTAATTCTCATAAGACAGGCTGGATTTAGCGATCCGGCCTGTTTTTTTTGGGGTTTGTATATTTATTCCGACAGATGGGAGAATTCAATTCCGGGTAGTCTGACCAAGCCGGACAATGATTGTTGTGGAATCGATGGTCGGGGTTGACCGTGACGAAGCCGAGTTCGGAGAGATAGAGAATATACCGGTTATTTGTAACAAATTGATTTATATTAAGATATAAATAATATTAGATGTGGAGTAAATTATAAATTAAAGTCTTTAAGTGTCTTTTCCGATAAAATGGAGTGAAAGGCGAGCAATAAACTATTAAAGTTGTTTATTGTTCTCTGCTGCTTAAGATCCTCCTGCAAAACGGGAGAGATCAGCCTAAGTTAACTTGAGTACGGGCTGCCACCCGCTCAAGATCGTTTGGCGAGGAGAAATTCTTCTCGCCAAATTTTTTTTACAGGCTTTGGTGAAGAGGGTGATACCCAAGGGGGATCCGGTTAAAGCGGACAAATAAAATATTGAGTGAATCCGTACAATGGGCAACCCCGGCGATGGCTGATTATGGAGTATCTTTCAATGATTTTAGTCGGGGGGGAGGCCGGAATGGCTGGAAGAGAGAGACAAAAGATTAATCGGCTGTCAATAATCTCAACATGGAATCTCAAGCGGACCGGTTTTAATTATCCACTCAATCCGATCCCGGTCGGATCAGATTATAAACTTTGAACAGCCTCAGTCACATTTTCAAAAATATCCAACAACGTTGTGGCGCCGATAATATCAATGATTTCATAAACATTTTCATTGACATTGGCAATTTTAAAACTTCCGCCTTTTTCTTTGGCCACTTTGCTGAAATGCAGAATAATCCCCAGACCCGTACTGTTCACGTAGCGTAATTTGCTGAAATCTGCAACAATGTTAACAAAACCTTCATTCATTAAAGAAGAGATATTCTCCAGAATATCCTCCACATTTGTGGCATCAAGGTCGCCAATGAAGCTAATCATTTTGGCGTTGTTTTTTTCCTTAATGTCCTCGATCTTAAGACTTAATTGTGCCGGCATTTAATCCTCCCTCCGGATGAGTTTCTTTTTCTTTATATTTAGTAATCTGGACCATGGTTCCTTGACGGCTAATTTCAACTTTTAAGGAACTGGACAACATTTTTACAAGACGAATCCCCCGACCACGCTTACTGTCTTGCTGGGGGTTTGATTTATCTTCATTATCAATTAATTGCTGGAGCTGGGTGACATTTTTGTCATTTGTTTTGTTTGTCACCCGCAGGTCAATTTTAAATTTGTCAATCAGGCATTTCAGTTTGATTTCATCATTCTCCCCGTTTTCTCCGTGTTCTATGGCGTTGTTGCAGATTTCATCGACAATGGTTTCGATACGAAAGACATCTTTATGCGGGTATCCTTTTTGCAGGACAATATTGGAGATAAAGGTTCGGATATTGGGAACGAGATTCAGGTTTGGAGTAAAGGATAAATTAACCTCATCCGGCTTGTTCTGGTTTTCCCAGTATAATTTACTAATCGCGGTTTTTTCATCGGTGGATACGTCAAACACCTGATTGGCTCCCATCAGTTCAAACTTTTGTCGAATATCCTTACTCAATTTAATCAGAATCAAATTGCCTCCTTTTTCGATCAATCGCTCACGACAGCCCATTAATTCTCCAACAACCGGACTACTGATAAATTTAACGCGTGAAAAATCAGCGATGATCAGGATACGGCCTAAGGCGTTCAATTTGGCAAACTCCCTTTCAATTCTTTTAACCATGCCGGCATCGAGGTCTCCTTTAAAGACCATCAGGGTAATGTCCGGGGAGTCCCGATGGTTGCTAATATTAATTTGTAACTTTTCCATTTGGATTCTGTAAATTTTCGCGGAATTTGATCACTTTTATTTCTGTCCGGCCATTGGGGAGAACATTTAAATGAATATCGCTGGACAGCGTTTTGACAATATCCATTCCCCGGCCGCGTTCAAATTTTCCCTCGATCTCTTCTTTGTTCGTTAAGGCGAGAACGTCTTTGAGCCGCTTAATATCCTTCATTTTCCCACCTGAATCACTCACCGAAATATTCATGGCATCCAAGTCGATGTTGACGAGGACTTCGACTTGAGCCGCAGCGGAAAGGGAGCCGTGCTGTACGGCATTATTACAGATTTCATCAACGATAATTTCCAGGCGAAAGGCGAATTTGTTTGAAAATTTGTTAGACATGGCTACGCCTGAAACAAATTTACGGATCGCCGGAATGTATTCCAGTTTTCCCGGGAAAGTGAGTTTGATCGAATTCTTCATAAAAGGGATCTCAATTTCAGAAATTTTACAAATGAGTCCGGCGGGTCATTTTATTTTAAAGGCTACGAGCGTAATATCATCGTACTGGTCAGCACTGGACATAAATGATTTGACCTCATCTTCGGCACGGCAACGCAGCATTTCAGCACTTTCACTAGAGTATTTTTCCAGAGTTTTCTGCAACCGATCGAGGCCATACATTTCGGAATTTTCGTTGCGGGCTTCGGTGACGCCATCGGTATAGAGCAGCACGGTATCCCCAGCATTCATCTTAAGCTGTTTTTCAGACAAGAATTGTCCAATCTGTTCGTGCATTCCAATAGCCAGACCACCAGACTTAATCCGTTCGATGCGGTTTTCGGCTTTTCGATAGAGCAGGATGTGTTCGTGTCCTGCACTTGTATATTTTAAAGTCCGGTCACGGTTGTCCCAGAATAAATAGAGGAGCGTCATAAATTTTTTTGAATCCATCTGATGGTAAATTTTTTGGCTGATCACTTCCATGGCCAGTTTCGTGGAGGTTACTTCTTTAGCAATGACATGGATGATGGTGCGGACGATCAGCATAATCATGCCGGCAGGGACCCCTTTGCCGGCCACATCCCCGATGATAATGCCCATGTGGTCATCATCCATCTTGATGTAGTCGTAGTAGTCTCCTCCGATTTCCTTGGCCGGGATCATATTCCCCGAAATAGTGATGCCGTTGATGTGGGGTATCTCTTTGGGTAGAAGACTGGATTGAATTTGAGTCGCAATTTCCAGTTCGCGTTTCATGCGTTCCTGTTCGGTTAATTCGACATAGAGGCGCGCATTATTAATACTTAATGCAGCCTGGTCGGCCAGGGCTTGTAAAATGCTTTGGTCGTTTTCATCAAAGCCGGATTCATCCATTTTATTCATTACAATCAGGACTCCAAGCAGATCATTTTTAATTTTGAGAGGAACGGCGAGTAGCGTACGGATATTGAGGACGATCGGCCCCAGTTTTTTTAGACGCTCGTCTTTCTGACCGTTTTTAATTAAGATCGCGGTACTCGTTTGAGCTACGCTCCCGACAATGCCTTCACCAACCTTAAAGTGATGTGAAAGGACTGCGTTGTGAATATATTTTTCTTTGGACAAGGTCAGCTCCGCGGTAGGATGGAGCGGCCAGAAAAATCCTTCTACGATTTCGGCACTGAGGATCTGGTGCGGGGTTCCTTCTTCTTTTTTGAGCAAATAGATGGCACTCGCTCCGGCATGGGTTGTGGTCATCGCAGATTTGATAATGAGTTTGAGGGTTTCATTGGTGCTGGTAATATCCCGCACCGAAGTACTAATGTTGCTCAGCAGGTTAAAGGCAACCTCTCTTTCCCGTTTAAGATTTTGGACTTGCTGGTTTAAACCAAGCAAGGACCAGTAACAATCTTCGGATACAAGATAGGTCAACATACCGAAATAAACGAGGGTAAAAATCGAGGTAAACGGAAATTTAATGGTACTAAAGAACCAGCAACACAAGATTGCGAGCTGTATTCCCAAATTGATATCAATATTTTTTATTAAAAAAACTCCCAGCACAATGATGATCAGGAGCGTCCAGACAAAACGTAGTTCTCCGAACCATTCTTCCAGTTGATAGAGGAAGAATGTGCCCGACAAAAAGATGGAGATGCCAGTCAGTAAAACAAAGATCATCAGACGATTGTATGTCGTTTTGACGGTTTTGGAATAATTGATTTCCAGAGCCGAAAAGTAACCGACCATCACAAATAAAATATACCCGCTGATCAATGAGGTTAATAAGGATAGCAACGGAAGATTAGTGGGATGGATACGCCGGGCAATGACAAATTCAAAGAGAGTCATGATCTCTAGAATAACCAAGGAAAAAAAGAGATAGAGCAAATTACGATCTTTGCGTCGGATCCACTCAATAATCAGCCCGAACAGGGGCATGGTCAGGATCAGAAGGCTGACGTAGTTTATGATTTCACCCAGCATATCAACCTTTAAGAATAAACTGATGCTCCTCGCTAGAGAGAGAGCCTTTATTCAGCATCGTTTCGAGCATACGGCTGGTGATGGACATCAGTGATGAAAAACTAACCGGTTCGTTTAAACCTTTGATGCGCTGTTTTTTGGTGTCCTTTTCGGAAGATTCCCTCATCGAGTCGAGAATACTTTCAAGGACGTACATGATTTCGCCGTAGGTCAGGTTTCCGTTGCGATAATCGGAAAATTTTTGAATTGCTTCAATGATCAAATCATTGAGGCGATTAAATTCCTCTTCATTGTCAAATACATTTTTATACTTGGAGGTGTCAATTCGTTCCGGCATAGAGTTCTCCTGCTAAAATTTTATGGATTATTCAGTAACATTTCTTCTTTCGGAGACAGCGAAAGAGAATCCAGCGAGATGTTAAAAAATGGTTCGCTCTCTAACTTTTCACGGCTTTGCAATGTCGCGTGAAGCGGTTTTTGCCGTTTGCTCTGGGCTAAGGTCAAATTTTCATCCATTCCGGCGGTGATCCGTTCCAGTTGTTCCAGCAATTGATGGGTCAACTGAGCGGCTAGGGTCTGATAGTGATGTTGCCTGTCAATTCCTGAAGCTGGCAGAAGATCCGCTAATTTTTCTGAGGCCATGAATTTACCAATATAGCGGTAGGTTTGCTGAAATAAATCGTATATGTGAATTATAATTTCTGCTTCGGCCTGACGATAGCTTGGAGTATACCAATGTTCTTTGTATGTTTTTATATCAAAAAGATTAATTTTCCCAGTAATTAAGATGATACTTTCAAAATGAAATCCCACCTCTTCAATTTGGATCACAGTTAGATAAGGCTGTTGGATATTATTTTTTAATAAAAATGAACTTACTGAGTCTTGGGGGACAGGGTCAAGCCTTGAAGAAATTGACAAAGAATCTGCGATTGTCTGATTCAGAATTTGAGGAAAGTTCTCATAATTCCGGCTTTCAATACCCGTGAAACACGTGATGAGTCGTGCTGACAAAGGAATAATATTATAAGATATTAAAAAAAGAGAGGAAAGTAAAATTTTTTTGTTCATGTCGTTTGTAAATAGAGTTTGTTCATTCGATAAAGATAGGCCAATATTTCAGCTACGGCCAAGAACATCTCGGGCGGGATTTCTTCCCCTATATTGACTTGATAGAGAATTTGAACGAAGTCGGGATCCTCATAGAAAGGGACGTTGTTTGCTTTAGCCAGGGCAATTATTTTTTCTGCGATGGTACCTTGTCCATGTGCAACCACTCGTGGGATGTTAATTTCCGGAGGTTTGAATTTTAGGGCCACAGCTGTTTTTAAATTTTTTTTCATACCGTGAGGTTAATGTTTTGCGGAGACCCTGTTTGTTTTTCTTCTTGCGGGGTCTTTACCGCGACTATTATTTCTTTGAGATTCAGATTACGATCCGCGCAGGCTTTTCTTATTTGATCGAGGTGGGCGGCCAGGAAGGAGGCGGCAGCTGTGCTTTCGGTCCTAATTTCCCAAGACATATCCTGTTGCTGAAATCTCCCTATGGCGATAATGAGCCCCAAGCGGGTTGTCGGAACTTTAAGTGTTAAAACAAAGTTTTTCCAGCGACTGTTTTTTTTATGATTCAGGAGTTTTAACTGAAGGGTGATGGTCAAAATGGCTTTGTCCAGCATGATCGGCCATTGGAAGAAGAAGACCTGTTCAGCGGACCAGTAATTGTTTTTAAGTTGTAAAAATTCGATATGATGTAAGAGGGTCAAGAGGGATTTAATAACGGATTCTCGGTCAAACCCATTTGTGGCAGAATTATCTGACAGCCCTTCTGATAAGTAGAGGAGATGATATTTGAGGTCTAGGTTTAGTTTCGGAGACTGAGAAAAGATTTTTCTCTCATAAAATAACCCACTATTTTCCCAGTCGTGCCGTAAGCGGGCGACAAGATGAGTCAGATCATTTTCGTTATCAGAGATCAAGTATTCTTTTATAAGGATATAGAAGTTTTTCAACGCTGCGGGCAGGGTCAGCGGATCTGCTTTTTCAAGTGCCTCGAGAAGCGTGGTCAAGATTTCGCCGATTGTTTGCGGGGTATAATTTAAGGCACGGGTTATATTGTTTTTAAGGATCGGCAGTCCGGACACATTTAACAATAGAATCGTTTCGAATAAACGTAATTTAGGGATATGACTGAAAGCGGGGTCAGCGAGGACCGAATTAAGATCTTTGTTGGTTTTGGCAAGAATCTTTTCGAGTGAGACCGCTTCAGCCGGAGATGAATTTTTTTCGATGTCAAAGAAATTTTTCAGCAATTTAAGATTTTTGAGAACGGCGGAGGATAGAGCGGAAAATCCTCCGAGGAGAAGGTGCTCCGGATTTAGAATCTTAAGCTGCAGGGCTTGTCCATTCCGATTGATCGCAGCTTGATATTTTTCGCCCGGAATTAAAGATAATTTTGAGTCGGCAAGGGTTTTCTGCTTATTGATTAAGATGAGGTATTGCTGGGAGGAAATTTTTTTAAGTACCTTTAAGGTTATGGAACTACCTGAGGGAATATCATTCCAGACCTCAGCAGACTGAGCGGAGGACAAATTCAAAAAAATAGAGTGAGCGGGAATTTCAAACATCGTTATGTGTTCTGTCGGGTCTCCGTCTGTAGGATAAAAGTGACTTCATCCTGACTGATATTTAATTTTTTGGAAATTTCACGATGCGAGAGACCTTCCTCTTTTAAACGTAAAACATCCCGTTTTACAGTATTGCGGAAGAGCTGAGGGGTCTCTAAAAACTGTTGTGCAGCGAAACGTTGCTCCTGTTCCGCTTTAATTTTTATTTTAATCTTTTGCTTTTGTTCATTTGGAATTTCAGCATGGCCTTGAATCCGATCCGATGGACTTGCTTCCTGAGTTTCGGCTGCTGGGGATTCATCAGCGATGTTAATCTGTTGCACGATGTCAGGATATTCATCTGATATTTGATTTACTGACTTTTTTTTAGAAAAGGAAGATTCAGGCAACGCTTGCGGGAATTCGGCTAAGGGAGTTGTTTGGATGGAACGAGAACGCCGCATTCTTTTGAGAGAAAGAAAGATAAGCAGCACAACGGCTAACCCACCGGTTACTGAAACAACAAGGAGGGATTGTTTTCCCGAGAGAGGTGAAAATTTTGCCGGCGGGTTTTTTTTAGAAATTTCGATCTGAACATGGCGGATTTCACTCTGTATTTTTTGTAGGCGATCCATTTCAAATCCGGTATTTTTGCTCTGATTTTGTAACTTTTTTATGTTTTTTTCAAGTAGATCTGCCTGTAGATAGAGTGAATCCAGCAATTTTTGGGTTTCGATCGATTTTCCTTTATAAATCAGCGTTTTAACTTTTTCGGCCGGAATCTTGCTCCAGCCGCAACCTAATAAGTATACCAAAATAAATAAAATACGCATAATAAAGTGATTTTAAAATTAGATTAATCCCGAGAAGTCTTCAAATTATTTTTTGATTTTCATTTGCTCCAATCTTCCTATTAAATTATCTTTAAACCTTTATGCGGTATGCAATTATTTCTGATATTCATGGCAATTTGGAAGCGTTACAATCTGTCTTAAAACTAATCCAAAAAGAAAGGATTGACCAGATTGTTTGTCTGGGGGATGTCGTTGGTTATGGGGCTAATCCCAATGAATGTATTGATTCCGTTGAAAAGGTCGCGCAGATAAAATTGGCGGGAAATCATGATTATGCATGCCTCGGCAAGTTATCTACCGATAATTTTAATTTCTATGCGAAGGTTGTCGTGGAATGGACGATCCGACAGCTCAAATCTTCCTCAAGAAAATGGCTCGATGTTTTACCCCTGACCTATGCATTTTCTGATTTTAACACGTTTCATGCAACTCCGAAGAACCCGGAACAATGGAATTATATCAATACCCTGGAGGATGCTAAAGACAACTTCACTTTTTTCAAAGACCGGATCTGTTTTATCGGACATACGCATATTCCTCTGAGCATTATTCAAAATAGTCAAGGTCAATGCAAAATTCTTCGGGAAAATCACTTTACGATTAATCAAGCAAATCGATATATTATTAATGTAGGAAGTGTCGGTCAGCCCCGCGACCGGGATCCCAGAGCGGCTTTCGGCATTTATGATAGTGAACGGCAGGAGTATGGATTAATGCGGGCAGATTATGATATTGTGACGGCTCAGCAAAAAATCATTGATGCCCAGTTACCGCTCTTTTTGGCCGAAAGGATTGCCGAGGGCAAGTAGATTCTCCAACCTCAGTTTTTTATCTCGCTTTTTTAATATTTCAAAATTTTCTTCAATTTTGCAGTATTCGCTTAATAAATACTCGTTTTTTTTTAGCGTGAGGGTTATTCGGCGTACTTGCTGGGTTGAAGTGATTTTCAGATCAGGGAGAGGAGGCTTAGTGCTGTGTGGTTCGTCAATACGCTGACGTTTGTTTTAAACTCAAACCACAGCACTTTTTCGCCTGCCTAACGGTAGGTGGCCTGGCCCGCCGCGCGCGCGATTAGAGCAACGGAACGGCGGGCAGGCTCTAGCGCTCAAAAATGCTCCTGTTTGCCGCATTTTTTCACTGTCACCTTCTGGTGAGGACGGCTGCGCTCCCCCAGTCCCCCGCGGCGTGGTCGCGATTGGCAATACAGAATATGTCATCATATTTATGAACGCGACCAATTAGGGGAAATCCCAATCGATTCATTCATTCCTTGCCTCATTCTAATTTCTTAAAAAAACTTCCTTTTTCAGTCATACCAAAGCAGAAGCGAATCTGAGCGAGGAATGTTAATCCGAAGATTTGCCTCTTAATTCAAGAGAGACGTAATTCTTTAAATGGGGGACAATTTCAGGCCGTGAGCGGGGCGGTTTTTTTCTTAATGAGGATTTGCTGAATAATCTGCAGAATATTACTTACGGTCCAGTAGAGCACGAGTCCTGACGGAAATTGGTTTGAAATCAGAAAGATAAAAACAGGCATAAAGTACATCATCATTTTTTGGTTCGGGTCACGCATAACGGAAGACCCCTGGCTGGTCATTGTGAAATACATCGTGAGACCATTTAAAAAGGGCAAGAGGCAGACAAAGTCCCCATAGAGGGGAATTTTAAAGGGTATGTAAAAAAGAATATCCGGTTGCGATAGATCGTTGATCCAAGCGAGAAAAGGAGCGCTCTTGAGTTCGATGGCTGCCCGTAGAGTAACAAAGAGGGAGATAAAGATTGGCATCTGAACGACCATCGGCAAGCAACCCCCCAGCGGATTGACTCCGTGGTCGCGCATGAGTTTCATCTGCTCCATTTGAAATTTCTGTTTGTTGCGCGGATCATTCTTTAACTTGGGATCAGTCTCATACTTGGCTTTGAGTTTTTCTAATCTTGGTTTTAATTCCCCCATTTTAGACATTGACTTGGTACTCTTGGCAGTCAGGGGATAGGTGATTAATTTTATTAAGAAGGTTAAGAGAATGATGGCCACGCCATAATTGGGAATGAGTCCATAGAGATAATTGAGTATCTTGAGAACGATTTTGCATAATCCGGGAAACCATAAATCTGCCCGGAGGAACCAGTTATAGCCGGTAAACATCACTTTGTCTAATTGATAATCCTGCTGGGTTAATGATGACAATTGGATTGGCCCTAAATATACGGACTGGCGAAGGGTGCGATGAACGGGGCTGGCCGGCAGGTCGATTGTTGTTTTAAAATTTAAGAGACCCTCCGGATGTATTTGTCCGACTGAATCTTTAGCGAGATAAAACTGAGAGAGAACGTCAGATTCAGGAGGGAAAATCAACGTCCCTAGGAAATATTTATTACGTAGACCGCTCCATGTTGTGATCCCTTGAAATTCTTTGTAAAATTTGGCGGGAGCATTTTCTTTGAGAAATTTTTCACCGTGAATATTTTCCAATTCACCGCCGGTCAGAATAATTCCCGCAGTTGTTTTATAAGCTGGATTTTGATGGGCTTCGGTTTCATGAATTCCTACATGCCAATAGGTCGTGATTGTTTTGGGGCTTTTTTGCCCCGCGCCTGGCAGAATTTCGATCTCTAGATCAAATAAATAAGCGTGGGGGTGGAAAATAAATCTTTTGGTGATAGCGTATCCCTGCGGATGAGCATAATAAAAGACGAGTGTTTTCGGAGCGTCGATTATTTCTAAAGAGTCAACTTCTGTTTTAAATGGTAACGCGAGGGTAGGGATGTCTCCCACAGAAATAGCGAGGATCCCTTCATCATTTTTTTCAAAGAGAGATAGTGGCTGATGTTGAGAATCGGTGAATTTTTTTAGCCGCCAATCTGTTAAAACTGCCCCACGGGAGGAAAAGCGGGCTTCAAAAAGGGGTGTGCTTACAAAAATTGTGTGCGAGGGGATTTCATTCATTTCATTTGCTTGTCCTGCATTCAATAGCGGTGTGGTTGTCGACATCACACCCGATGGCGGTGGAACCGAGGGTTCAATTTTATTCGAATCCTGCGAGCGTAAATTTGAGGTGGGAATGGCCGGCGGATTTTTTTTGTTAAATAAAAAGAAGCGCGGATATAAAATTAAGAGCAACGTGATGAATAAGAAGGCGAGGAGTGTGTTTTTATCCATATTTGATTGGCGCTTTAGGAATTAGTCCTTTTCATAGGCTTGGGGAGAGGGACGGGATCGAATCCCCCCGCACAAAATGGATGGCAACGCATGAGTCTGCGGATGCCTAGCCCAATCCCTCCGGCTATTCCCCTCTGCTCAATCGCTTCCAACATATATGAAGAACAAGAGGGTGAGAAACGGCAGCTGTCCGGAAGTATTAAGGAAATGGTCATTTGATAAAGCCGGAGGATTATCCGGACTGTTTTTTTCAAAGCAACCGTAAGGTATGCAAGGCTTTGATAATCTCTGATTTTAATGAATGAAAGTCGATCGATTTTTGCAATTCTATCCAAAGATACCCGCTTTGCTTTAAAAAAGGTTTCTCATGGCGGACAATTTCCCGGACTTGTCGTTTTAGATGATTACGAAGGGTCGCTTTTCCGATCCGTTTTCGGACATGGACATTAAAACGGGACAACGGCCCCGGGAGCCAATAAATTTGGAGAAATAACCCCGAAATTTTTTGGCCTTGGGCTAAAACATGTCGAATATCATTTTTTTTTTAAGCCAGACCGATTTTGGTAAGAAAAAACGCGGCATCGTTTACAAAATGGGAGTTGAATCTTTAGCCGATTTTCTCATCGGAAACCGTGAGTTTTTTACGTCCCTGGGCACGGCGCCGCTTCAAGACCTTGCGCCCTCCCTTGGTTTTCATTCGTTTACGAAAGCCATGTTCATTTTTTCTGCGACGTCGGTGAGGCTGGTACGTTCTTTTCACTCGCTACTCCTTTTTCTTAAAGATAATAAAATGGAAAAAGTGCCCCTAATTTTAATTAAAAAAAATATTTTGACTGATGGATGAAAAAAAATTAAATTCTTTGGCTTTTATAAAGGGGGATCTTTTAGGTCCAAGCGACTGTTCGGAGAAATGATTTTTTTAAAAAACTTGAAAAGAAAAATTCTTATTAAAGATGCCAACCGAAGTTCAAAATAACTGGGAAGAATGTTTGGCTAAGATCCGGAGCCAGATCTCCGAACAGGTTTTTGCGACCTGGATCAAACCGATGGCGGTTTTACAATTTGACGATCAAAAGATCGTTTTTCAAGTGAGCAGCCGTTTTTTTGCTGATTTTATTGAAAGAAATTATCTCACAGTCATTGAAGCGGCGGTTTTTGATGTGACCCAGACACGGCCTTCCGTTCATTTTAAGGTGATTTCAGAAGAAGTTGAGTTTTCTGTCCGGCCAGAAGTGGCCCGGACGGAGAGCCGAGAAGTGAACCAGGAAATTAATAATTATAAAAAACAGCTCAATGAGCGCTATACTTTTGAGACCTTTGTTGTGGGAAACAGTAATCAGTTCGCTCACTCGGCGGCATTGGCGGTTGCGGAAGCGCCCGGCAAGACCAGTTTTAATCCACTGGTGATTTATGGTCCCACAGGACTGGGGAAGACCCATTTATTACAAGGAATCGGTCACTATGCGCTTGACGAAAAGATAGCGACCAAGGTTAAATTTATTACGGCCGAACAATTTACCAATGATTATGTCAGTGCTTTGTCGATCAATGCGGTGGGTGAATTTACCAACTTTTATAAGAATGTGGATGTCCTATTAATGGATGATATCCATTCCCTGATCGGAAAGGAAGGAACGCAGGTTCAGTTTTTCCACATTTTTAATACCCTGCATCAAAATGGCCGGCAGATTGTTTTGACCTCTGATCGACCTGTCAAAGAGTTGAAAGGGGAACTGGAAGAGCGCCTTACCTCCCGTTTCCAATGGGGGCTGGTGGTGGATATTCAGCCGCCGGATCTGGAAACCCGCATTGCCATTCTGCAAAAAAATGCAGAGCGAAACGGGATTACCCTTTCTCAAGAGGTGATCCATTTTATTGCCAGTCACGTGACTACGAATATCCGCATGCTCGAGGGGAGTCTGGTGCGATTGCTGGCCTATTATTCTTTAAATAAGAGTAAGGGCGAGATCAGCCTTGATATTGTGCGCAACATTCTGCGCGATTTTATTGAAGATAAGGGGAACCGAAAGATTACGATTGATTTGATTCTGGAGAAAGTGGCCAACTATTACAGCTTATCCGGAGATAATATTCGGGCCAAACTGAGAACCAAGGAAGTTGCGCTGGCACGCCATATCTGTATGTACTTGGCCAAGCATTTAACAACGCTATCCCTGAAGGCGATCGGGTTGCAGATCGGCCGCCGCGATCATAGTACGGTGATTCATGCCTGTGGGCAGATCGAACATTTTATGAAGACGGAGCCGCAGATTAAGAATGATATCAATAATATTATTAATGAAATAGAAGGTAAGGTTTAAGTCCTAGGCTCCGACCACGATATTGACCAGCTTTTCCGGAACCACCACGATTTTTTTAATTTCTTTCCCGGTTACATAATTTTTGATTTTGGGCGAATTCAAGGCGCGGAGGCGGACTTCCTCTTCCGAAAGTCCCTGCTCGACTGATAAGCGGTCCCGTAGTTTTCCGTTCACCTGAACTACAAGTGTAAAAAAATCTTCTTTTAAATAGGAAGGATCAAAACTGGGCCAGGGCGTTTTGCAAAGAGAATCGGAATGGCCTAATGTTTCCCAACATTCCTCGGCCAGGTGAGGCGCAAAGGGGGCCATCAGAAGAATGAAAGTTTCTGCATCTTGTTTGGTGACTGACGCCGTTTCCTGAATTTGGTTAAAATAAGTCATGAGCGTACTGATCGCAGTGTTAAAGCGCATCTGATCAATATCCTCAGAAACTTTTTTAATGGTTTGGTGGCGGGTAGAGAGAAGCGAATCTCCTGCTTCACTCAAGCGACAATCTGCAAAAAAACGCCAGATTTTACGGACAAAACGATTCATTCCTTCAATACTCTGGGTATCCCAGGCTACGGCATAATCAAAGGGGCCGAGAAACATTTCGTAGAGACGGAGAACATCGGCTCCATATTTTTCAACAATGACATCTGGATTCACCACATTTCCCCGGGATTTCGACATTTTCTCGCCCCCCTCACCGAGGATCATGCCATGCGAGGAACGTTTAAGGTAGGGTTCCGGATGAGGGACAAGTCCGATATCGTATAAGAATTTGTGCCAAAAGCGGGAATAGAGAAGATGGAGTGTTGTATGTTCCATCCCGCCGTTATACCAATCAACTTGTCCCCAATAGTCTATCTTTTTGGGATCAGCCAAGGCGCGGTGATTCTGAGGATCGATATACCGTAAATAATACCAGGAGGATCCAGCCCAGTTGGGCATGGTATCCGTTTCTCGTTTGGCAGATCGACCACAGTTGGGACAAGGTTGATTCACCCATTCTGACACTTGAGCCAGGGGGGATTCTCCACTCTCGGTTGGCTGGTGTTTTTCTACTTTAGGGAGGGTTACGGGCAATTGGTTCTCCGGAACGGGAACCCATCCGCATTGGGAACATTGTATTAATGGAATGGGTTCTCCCCAGTAGCGTTGACGGGAAAAAAGCCAGTCCCTTAATTTGTAGTTAACTTTCTGATTCCCAAATTTTTTTTCTTGCAGCCATGCAGTAATTTTTTGAATAGCCTCAGCACAAGAGAGTCCGCTGAATTTTCCAGAATTCACCAAGATTCCCTGCTCAATATCTTCAAAAGCTTGTTTCGTGATATCCCCCCCAGCAATCACCTCTTGAAGGGGCAGTCCAAATTTTCGGGCAAACTCCCAGTCGCGCTGATCGTGGGCGGGGACGGCCATGATGGCACCGGTGCCATAGGACATTAAGACATAGTCGGCAATCCAGACCGGAATCCGTTTTTGGTTCACGGGATTGATGGACAGTACTCCTTTTAAAGGAATGCCCGTTTTATTCTTGGCCAGATCAGTCCTTTCCAAATCGCTTTTAAACTTTGACTGTTTAATATAGGCGGACACTTCAGAATAATTCTGAATTTGTGGGCGCAGCTGTTCCATCAGAGGATGTTCTGGGGAAAGGACGAGAAAGGTGACACCAAAGAGAGTGTCAGGGCGCGTGGTGAAAATGGTCAGCGGTGTGGGATTATTTTCAATGCCAAAGTTGACTTCGGCACCGAGGGAACGGCCAATCCAGTGAATTTGCTGACTGCTGATTTTTTCAGGATAATTCACGAGTGATAAATCGTCAATCAGCCGTTGGGCATAGGCTGTGATTTTGAGCATCCACTGACTGACCTGCCGTTTTTCAACGGGGTTTTCACAACGCTCGCATTTTCCTTCAATCACTTCTTCATTGGCCAGGCCAATCCGGCAACTGGGACACCAGTTAATTGGCATATTCGCCTTATAGGCCAGACCCTTTTCAAAAAATTTGAGGAAGATCCACTGAGTCCATTTATAGTAGGCGGGGTCAGAGGTCGAAACCACGCGGTTCCAGTCAAAAGAAAAGCCGAGGGTCTTGAGTTGTTGGGTAAACCGTTCAACATTTTTTTGGGTTATCACTTCCGGATGGATGCCCGTTTTTATTGCATAATTTTCCGTAGGCAGTCCAAAGGCGTCAAAGCCAATTGGAAAGAGGACATTATAGCCTTCCATTCGTTTTTTGCGGACAATGATGTCCATCGCCGTATAAGAACGGGGATGGCCAACATGGAGGCCATCCCCTGAGGGGTAGGGGAATTCAATTAAACCGTAAAATTTAGGCTGTGGGGAAAAATCCTGAGCCTGGAAATATTGACCTTGCTTCCAGCGATTCTGCCATTTTTTCTCTATTTCAGAAAAAGGGTATTCATTTAAATTCATAGATAAAAAATACGAATTGGGTCATGGGGGTTCAATTTTTTTTATGATAAAATTTTTTTTCTTGCTTTTTGTTAGAT
>Ga0247727_10010572_pt1 | contig 16319 bp, 14 predicted proteins | sample WisWelCaveWW1625_FD_202498 | JGI IMG/M metagenome (GOLD analysis project Ga0247727, IMG submission 202498) | Biofilm microbial communities from Wishing Well Cave, Virginia, United States - WW16-25 | ecosystem: Environmental > Aquatic > Deep subsurface > Groundwater > Cave microbial mat | place... | reverse complement strand
CGGTTGGAGGAATCTCCGCTCTCAAATGAACTATCCGAATTCGCGCGTCAAATTATTTTCGGCGTTCTCCCCCTCACCAACAATCTCGATCATCTTATTGCGAAATTTGCGCCCGAATGGCCCCTCGACCAGATCGCCGCGATCGATCGCAACATCCTGCGCATCGCGCTTTGGGAATTCGCAGTCTTTCATGAAACTCCGATCAAGGTTGCCATCAACGAGGCGGTGGAACTCGCGAAATTATTCGGGTCGGATTCCGCGCCGCGTTTTGTGAATGGCGTGCTTGGCGCGCTGGCAGATCACCAACACGAGATCAAGCAGGCGATCCCAAAGGCATAGCAAAATAATATATGGAAATCCTCGGTATTGGTGCGCCTGAACTTATCTTCATCCTCCTCATTGCGATCATTGTGCTCGGTCCCAGGGATATGCAAAAGGCGGGAAGGACAATCGGCCGCTGGCTGAACCAGCTTGTTAATTCAGATGGCTGGAAGGCGCTTCAACAAACATCGCGCGAGATCCGCAAACTTCCAACAAATTTGATGAAGGAAGCCAACCTGGAACTACAGGAAACGGAGCAAGCCCTCCGCAAGGGATTGGACATACGTCCTGCTCGGTCTGTCGCTTCATCCGCTTCGTCTGCCAAACTCGACCATCCGCTCCGGACAAACCCCAGCCTGCCTCCGTCAAAAGAGGAGGGGAACACAATTCTGCCGCCTGCCGTTAATGATAAAGCTCGAGCCGCTGTCCCTCGCGAATCCAGCGCCGAGGATGGCGCTGTAAGCACAAACACAGAAGAACATGACTAAATTTCTAAAAGGTCTCTGGCGGGTGATTACATTTCCATTTATGCTCGTCTTCATCATTATCGCTTTTCCGTTCCGTGCCATTCGCAAGAGTTACCGATTCCTGAACACAGAGCCTGACGACCGCCCGATCATGGACGCATTCGCCAGCCTTGCCTCTGAACAGCAGGCGCGTCAAAGCTTTGTGGAACATATCGAAAACCTGCGCTCGCACCTGCTGCGTTCGATGCTGGCATTGATCGTCGGTGTGGCTGTTTCGGCAATTTATACAAGACAAATATCCATTTTCCTGATCGCACCGAGTAACGGTCTTGTCCCGCTCACAGCCATCGAAGTCACTGAAACGATCAGCGTCTTCATGCGCATTGCCCTGCTGGCGGGCATTACCATCACATTGCCGTTCATCGCTTTTGAGTTCTGGCTTTTTGCCGCGCCGGGCCTTACCTCACGTGAAAAAAAATTCAGCCTGATCGGCATTCCGCTTACAACCCTTTTCTTCGTTGGCGGTCTGTGGTTTTGCTATTATTATTTACTTCCAACCGCGATCCCCGCCATGGACCAGATCAGCAAATATATGGGGTTCACCAACCAGTGGCGTCCCAACTCCTATTTTGCCTTCGTCACAGGTTTGATGTTTTGGATGGGAGTCTCATTTGAGTTCCCGCTCGTGATCTATTTCCTGACATCCATTGGATTTGTAAAACCCGGAATTCTCACGGAGCAATGGCGGCTCGCGATCATTATTATTGCGGTATTCGCCGCGGCAATCACCCCGACAGTTGACCCCGTGAACATGGGGCTGGTCATGCTCCCTATGATATTGTTATACTTTATCAGCATCGGCTTGAGTTACGTCGCCTACGCCGGGCGGCGCAGAAAAGCCGCGTCAGAGATGCCTGATTCCGGAGAACAGGATCAGGCAGAAGTCCAAGTTTGAAGCGATGAGGAGAGAGAATGAAATCACGCCCGGTTTTTTCGCGTCAATTCCTGTTGTTTATCGTTATCCTTGCATTGAGCAGCCAGGCATGCGCCATTTCGCTGCTCGAGTGGCCCGTCTTTGCCACGCCGGGGACTGGCACAGCTGTTCCAACAGGACCAACATCCACTCCGCCGCCGCGCGCGCAAATGACGTTCACCGTCCGCCTGCCTGAAGCGTTGCCCGCGAATGAAATCCTCGCCATCAGCGTATTGGATGAAGTGACCGGGCTTTCACTCAACCCGGTGGATTACCAATTAACCTCCGTTGACACGATCACGTACTCGACCACGCTTGCCATCCCTGACAAAGCAGTGATCAAATATCGCTATTTGAGGCGCGGCGCGTTACGCGTGGTGGAAGATACGAATACAGATGGGCTCATCCGCTACCGAATCGTGCAGGTGAATGGACCCACTCAGATCATGGATACGGTGAGCAGTTGGTCTGATAAACCGGTGAACACTTTATCGGGAAATATTTTGGGAACCGTTTTGAATGCAGATAATGGCGCGCCGATCCCGGACATCATGGTGACTGCAGGCGGCGTGCAAACCCAAACCGATTCTGCGGGCCGCTTCCAGTTGGCTGGCTTGCGCGGGGGACCTCACAACCTCGTCGCATACGCGCTCGATGGCATGTACCAGACCTTTCAACAGGGCGCGAACGTTGCCGAAAGCCAGGGCACACCGGTTGAGATACGCATGAAGACCGCGCAATTGGTGAACGTGATCTTCACAGTGACTGTCCCGCAAGGCACGCAAACCGGGGTCCCGCTCAGGCTGGCTGGCAACCTGCTTCAACTCGGGAACACGTTCTCAGACTTGCGCGGCGGCTTGAGCACCGTTGCCGATCGCATGCCCGTACTTTCGCCATTGCCCGATGGACGCTACTCCGTTTCGTTGTTCCTGCCCGCAGGCGCGGACGTCGAATATAAATACACGCTCGGCGACGGTTTTTGGAATTCAGAGTTCACATCCACTGGTCAATATCTAACGCGGCACATCATCGTCCCGCAACAGAACGTGACGCTCAACGATACAGTGCAATCATGGCAGGCGGGACCAAATGCGCCCATCCTCTTTGAAGTAACTGTGCCGCAGGATACGCCAGTAGGCGACATGGTTTACATTCAATTCAACCCATACGGTTGGACTCCTCCCATCCCGATGTGGAACAGAGGCAACAACCGCTGGTCATATAAACTTTACGGTCCCTTGAACATCATCGGGTCATTCGGATATCGTTATTGCCGCAACGCGCAATGCGATTCGGCGGACGATGCGCAAACAGCCGGTTCAAACGCGCACGGACGAACTGTCTCTCCCAGCATTGCCCCGCAGGATATTGTTGAAACCATCAACCAATGGGCATGGAATCAAAAAGCAGGCAGCGCCGCGCTCGTTGCCACGAACATCCCCTCACGCGGCACAGGCTTCATGGCAGGCGTTGAATTCCAATCCTTTTATGATCCGAACTCGCCGACATTCACCATACAAGCCCTCCAAAATATTCAGGCAATCGGCTCGAATTGGGTGATCTTCACTCCGTCCTGGACGTATGCCCGCAACAATCCATTGATCTTCGCAGAGCAGCCTGGCAAGGACGCGTTCTGGTCAGATTCGATCACATCGGTCGCGCAGGCGCGCGCCATCAACCTGAACGTTGCCCTATTCCCACAACCGCGCTTTGGCGGGACAAACGCAAATGATTTCTGGCGGAGCGCGCCGCGCGACGCGGGCTGGTGGAACACCTGGTTCGATCACTACCGCGCTTTCACAATCCATCATGCAGACATGGCGACTCTGGCGGGCGCGCAGGCTCTCATCATCGGAGGGGATTGGATCGCCCCGGCTCTTCCCGGGGGGACACTTGCCGATGGCACTTCGAGCGAAGTCCCGGCTGACGCGGAGACGCGCTGGAAGAATTTGATCGCCGAACTCCGCCAGCATTTCCGCGGCAACCTGCTTTTTGCGCTTCCGTATGACACAGGCGTTATTCAACCGCCGATCAATATACTTAGAGATACCGACGGTGTTTATTTGCTATGGTTCGCGAAACTAAGCGACCAGGCGAATCCAAATAAAGCCGATTTGCTCGCCGAAGCAGGACGACTGCTCGATAACAACGTCGCGCCAGTTCAGGTGCAGGTGAACAAGCCTTTCATCGTCGCTCTCTCGTATCCTTCTTCAACAAGTTCCGCGACAGGATGCCTGCCAAACGGAAGCGGAGGCTGTCTTGATTGGACCACCCTCAGCCGCCCCAATGCAGACATCACCACTATCAATTTGGATCTGCAACAGCAGGTGGATATCTACGATGCCATATTCAACGCCATCAATGCCCGCACCTGGGTCAGCGGCTTCGTGAGCAGAGGTTACTTCCCACCTGTGGCATTGCTGGATAAGTCCGCGTCCGTCCACGGTAAGCCTGCCTCGGATTTATTATGGTATTGGTTCCCGCGCTTGCTGGGAAATATCAAATGACATCCCGCTCTTGGCGGCGTCCTCGCCGCCGAGGCTTGGCCTGAGCTTGTCGAAGGGACGGCGGCTTGAGCAATTGAAATGCATTCACAATACCCACAACAGATTTGGCGAAGCCCTGAAGAGATCGTGCAGATTGGCTTTCAACGGTCATCAGTAGTGATGATGAACGAAGCCCATGATGGTTGGAAGAGATGTATCCGCACTCGGCAAGTTGGTCAGCGTATTTTGCCTGTCGCACATCGCGCCGGCGTTCGACACTTGGCAATGGAGGCATTGCATCCTAATTTTGCTAAAAAGTGCAACAGCAATCGACGCGTACCTGATGAAGAAACGGGTTATCTTTCTCAACCAGAAATGAAAGAGTTTATTCAAACCGCGCTGGATTTAGGTTGGACGCTTATTCCGTATGAAGCCAATAGCCTTCAGTGGCTCTCCAACAAATACAACATCGTTTTTCAAAACCCTAATGATCCACAAGAACCTTTCGATCAGCATCAAAAATTTCAAGCGGACCTTATGTCGATGGAATTTTCAAATTGGCGTGAAGAGCAACAGGCGCTAAACCTGATCGCAGCCTTGCAGTCTTTACCAACCGGCACGCCAATGCTTGTTTGGTGCGGTAATGGCCATAATGCCAAGATGGTCATTGAAGATTGGAAGCCAACGGGATATCAATTCCAACGACATAGCGTTATTAACCCGTTTGTGATTGACCAGACACGAACAGTAAACTTCGATTCCGGCGAAACTCGAGTTGAAACGGAATTGGCTGTACAATTTGTTGACCAGCTCACAAAGCATGGTGGCACAGCTGGTTTTATCACAGAAGAAGCGCCGTCGATATTTGGTGATGATGAAATTGCGGACGCCCTATTACGATCAACTCAGAACGAGTTGGAATAGCTGGTCAAATAAAAACTTTTCATCGGAGGCGTAATGGCAAAAACAATCTTGAAGCGCGTTGGTCTCGGGATACTGATTCTCGTCATATTGCTCGGCGCGGGCGGCGGATATTATTTCAAAGGATATTTGCCCAACACCGTCGCGCCCAAATCCTTCCCGCAAGTTGACGGCGAAATCCAACTCGATGGACTCGATGGAACGGTGGATATTTACCGCGATGACATGGGCGTGCCGCACATTTATGCAACTACAACACATGACCTGTTCTTCGCTCAGGGATTCGTCCACGCGCAGGATCGCTTCTGGCAAATGGACTTTTGGCGGCACGTAGGTTCAGGAACAGTTTCTGAAATGTTCTCATCAGAAGTCGAAACGGATGCCTTCCTGCGCACACTCGGCTGGCGCGTTACCGCCGAACAGGAATGGGAACAACTCAGCCCTGAATTGAAAGCAAACCTGCAAGGCTACACCGATGGCGTGAATGCCTATCTAAAAGATCATGACACAACAGCCCTCAGCCTCGAGTATGCAATTCTCGGTTTGCTCAACGCCGATTACAAAATCGAGCCCTGGACTCCCGTCAACAGCCTCACATGGGGCAAGGCAATGGCATGGGATCTGCGCGGCAACATAGGCGAAGAAATTGAACGCGCAGTTCTGCTCAAAACACTTACATCTGAACAGGTAGCCGCATTATTTCCACCGTATCCCCAGGATCATCCTTTCATCGTCAACAAAATTGGGAATGGGATTTCCGCCAACGCGCCGATTCAATCGTTGGCATTTGACATCCCCAATGAAACGCTCGCTGTCCTGGAGCATAACGCCTCTCTGCTGGACCTGGCGCTTGGCCCAACGGGCGTTGGCGACGGAATCGGTTCCAACTCCTGGGCAATTGCTGGCTCACGTACTGCAACAGGCATGCCGCTTCTGGCGAACGATCCTCATTTGAGTATTCAGATGCCGTCCATCTGGTATCAGGCTCATCTGGAATGCAAACCCGTCACAGAGGAGTGCCCATACAATGTGGCTGGCTTCACATTTGCTGGCGTGCCTGGAGTCATTATCGGTCATAATGACAAGATCGCCTGGGGCTTTACAAATGTCGGTCCCGATGTGATGGACTTGTATATTGAAAGAGTAAATCCCGATAACCCAAACCAATATGAGGTCAATGGCAAATGGGTGGATTTTGAGACACGTAAAGAGATCATCAATGTCGCTGGCGGCGATCCAGTGGAAATCACTGTACGCCTGACGAGACATGGGCCCGTTATCTCTGAAACTTATGGTCCCTTGAAAAATGAAAACACAAATGACGACCCTGAGTTTGTCCCATTCAAAGAGCGCGCGGGCATTGAATTGCCTGAGCAATACGTCATCGCGCTCAAGTGGACCGCGCTCGCGCCCTCCACTCCCTTCGAAGCCATTTGGGGATTCAACAAAGCGCAGAACTGGAAGGATTTCCGCGAAGCTGCAAAACAATTCCATGTGCCTGCGCAGAATCTACTTTATGCAGATGTCCAAGGTAACATCGGCTATCAAATGCCAGGTGATATTCCCATCCGCGCAAATGGGGATGGCACGTTCCCCGTCCCTGGCTGGACGGATGAATACGAGTGGACGGGTTTCGTCCCATTTGAAGAACTTCCTTATACTTTTAATCCCCCTGAAGGTTATATTGTGACGGCCAACAACCAGGTTCCGCCGAACGATTATCCATACCTCATTACCCAGGATTGGAACTATGGTTTCCGCGCCCAGCGCATTGTGGATATGATTGAGAACGCGCCTGATAAGATTGACATCGCCTACATGCAAACAATGCAAGGTGATTCGTATGACGCAAATGGGCCCGTCTTCGTGTCATTGCTAACTCAAATAGATTTCGAGTCCGCGACACCCAATCAGGTGGCGGCGCTGGATTTGTTGAAGAATTGGGATTATCGGGCCACGGCAGATTCTTCTGCTGCTGCAGTCTTCGAGGCATTCTGGCGTCAACTCCTACAAAACACTTGCAATGACGACCTGCCTGAACGCTACTGGCCGGGAGGAGGCTCCCGTTATGGCGAATTCATGCGCAATTTGAGTAAGGATAGCGGCTGGTGGGATGACAAAGGGACATTGGACGTGATCGAGACGCATGACGATATTCTGAAGAAATCCTTTGTAAACGGAGTCTCTGAACTCGAAAAGTTGTTGGGCAACGAACCCTCTAAATGGACCTGGGGTGAATTGCACACATCCACCTTCAGAAATGGAACGTTGGGCGAATCAGGCATCCCACCCATTGAGGCGTTGTTCAACCGCGGGCCCTTCCGCACCAGCGGCGGCAGTTCCATTGTCAACGCCACCTCATGGGACGCAGTGGAAGGCTATCAAGTTACAGATGTGCCATCCATGCGCATGATTGTGGATTTGAGCAATTTGAACAATTCGGTTACCATACACACGACGGGGCAGTCTGGTCATGCGTATCATCCGCATTATGATGATATGGCTCAGTTGTGGGCAGACATCAACTACTATTCAATGATATGGGATCAGAATAAGATAATGTCACAAGCCGAAGGGCATTTGATGTTGAAGCCGAAATGAATATTTCAAGTTGCTACCTCGGAAATCTCCCTCACCCTATTGTTGACGAATTTTCTCGGGACGACTCCCCCCTCTCCCGCTGGGAGAGGGCAGGGTGAGGGCATTTCAACGCCAGCCATGAAAAGAAGATCACGCCGAGATAACTCGCGATCAAATCCCTCAAACTAAATGTGCGGCTGGCAAAGAATTGCTGCGAGGCCTCTTCGAGGCCGATCAAAAGCGCGAGAGTCAAGCCGCTTATAACCGCGATCAGTTTTGGGCTCGTCCTGAGTGTAGTCGAAGGATGAGGAAGCAAGCGGAAAAGTGTCAGGTCAATCAACAAGATCAAAACCCCATACAGCATAAAATGTCCCGCTTTATCACCATAGGGGATTTGATTGACAAGCCTGAGAAGACCAAGTTTCCCCATATCCGCCAGAACGATGATGAGAATAATGAAGAGGGCGAAGAAAATCGTAATCCATTTCATGGTTAAAAAGTTCGGGGCAGGTCTAAGGTGAGACCCGCCCCAAGCATTATGGCGTCTCTGCTTTGGTTTTTTCCATTTTTATTTCGCGCCGCGCCTTCCAAGCTTCCCACACGGCAGGCACAATTGAGATGAAGATAATGGCAACAATAACCAGTTCAAAATTCTTTTTCACAAATTCGAGATTGCCAAAGAAGTAACCCAGTAGCGTGAACAATACAACCCATACAACCCCGCCGAACACGTTGTATGAAAAGAAGTAACTGTATGACATCCGGCCCATGCCGGCAACGAACGGCGCGAACGTCCGAACTATGGGAACGAAGCGCGCCAGGAAAATAGTCTTGCCACCGTGCTTTTCAAAGAAGGCATGTGTACGGTCGAGATATTCCTTCTTGATCCATTTGATATTATAGGCGCGGTCACCCAGGTAATGACCAATCCAATAGTTCACAGTGTCGCCCGCAATTGCAGCAACGATCAACAACACGATCAACAACCAGACATTCATCGAGCCGAGCGCGGCAAACGTGCCTGCCGCGAACAGTAGAGAATCACCAGGGAGAAACGGCGTCACGACAAAGCCCGTCTCCATAAAGATAACGAGGAAGAGGATGGCGTACGTCCATGCGCCATACTGGTTGATAATATTCGCCATATATTCATCGAGATGCAAAAAAAGGTCAATTAAAAAGCGAAGTTGTTCCATATATCTCACTTTCCAGCTTTCCTAGGTTGCTGTCATTACTTCTAATATGTCACCCTGGAGGGAATGGTGCCAAGGCGCCACGACCGAAGGGTCTCTTGCTTTCCATGTCAGAGATTCTTCGCTCAGAATGACATTCGATAGGGATTTACGGATTTGAACAGGCGCAGATTATACCTTGCTTTCCTGCCTGACCTCGATCCGGCTCAGCCAATCGCCAATCGCCAGAATGATCAGGCTTCCGATTGAAGAAAGCCCTATGTTCAGTGAACCAAGAGGGATAAACATCCACCCGCGCCACAGACCGACAAAATGCCCTACTGCAAACCCAAATATGCTCAACCCAAGATACAAAAGCAATCGCCAGAACCCTCCGCCGCGCAACAAATGGTACAAAGCGCCATATAGCAAGGCAATGAGGAGGGCAAAGAAGAGCGTTGGGAGAGTCATTATATACAGGACAGGGTTGATATAAAACTTACCAGTGTGGCTACGCGCAAAACCTAAATAATAATCCCGCCTCCTATCATCACATCATCTTGATAGAATACCGCCGCCTGCCCTGCGGTGATGTCACGTTGCGGCGCGTCAAACTGGACTTGTGCCTGCTTGCCGTTATCCACTGGCGTGACCAGCGCCCCAGCCTCCTTTGCGGTGTAGCGGATCTTCACGTTCGCGCGGAATGGTTGAGGCGGCGCTTCACCCGAAAGCCACCTGACATCGCGCGCGGTCAATTCTCGTGATCCGAGTTCTTCCTGCGTTCCAACGATCACAGTATTATTTGCCGCGTTTTTTCCGAGAACATACAATGGGACAGGCGACGCGACGCCAAGTCCCTTGCGTTGGCCAATGGTGTAATTCGCAAGTCCGTTGTGTTCGCCGATTGACTTTCCAGCGCGCGTGACAATCTCACCCGGCTTGAGCATCTCCGCCGCGTTGCGCCGAAGGAAGTTGCGATAATCTTCACCCGCGAGAAAACATAGATCCTGTGAATCTTTTCGTGATGCGGTTGGCAAACCGTGTTTCTCGGCAAGTGCGCGAATCTCCGGCTTGGGATAATCACCCACAGGAAATAAAGCGTGCTTTAGTTTATCCTGATTCAAAACATGCAATACATAAGACTGATCTTTCGAGAGATCAACCGCCCTCATCAATTGAATCCTTCCTCTTTCATCTTTCTTGACTCTCGCATAATGTCCCGTTGCCATAAAATCAGCGCCTAAAGCCAGGGCATGATCAAGCAAAAATGTCCAGCGGATTTTTTGGTTGCAAACCAGGCATGGGTTTGGCGTCTCGCCACGCGCATATCCACTCAGGAAATATTCCACAACTGTCTCACGGAAAACGTCCTTTGCGTCAATTACATAGAAGGGAATGTCGAGTTTCGCCGCGACACGACGCGCCTGCGCCATTGAATCCGGTGTACAGCAGCGGTTGGAGTCTTCCTTGCCGGGTTCGCTCCACAAACGGAGCATCATCCCAAGGACATCATAGCCCCGCTCTTTGAGCAAGGCTGCAGTAACCGAGGAGTCCACTCCTCCAGACATGGCAACAACTACCTTAGACATAGCAGCTTAATTCCCCAACTTCCTTGCTTTTTCAACCAATGAAGGTAAAGCCGACAGAAATGACTCGACATCTTCGGTGGTTGTAGAAATTCCAAGAGTCACACGCAGTGAGCCCAAGCCCCAATCGCGGGATAAACCAATGGCGTTCATTACCTCACTGGGTTCAGGGTTGCCTGTTTTGCAAGCCGAGCCGGATGAACATGCAAAGCCCGCCGCATCAAGGAGAGTCAACAATAAATTTCCATCAACATCCTTGAATGCAAAACTCGCGTGATGTGGAAGGCGCGACTCCATATCACCTGTCAGGCAAGAATCGGAAATCGATTCAAGAACAGTCCCAATAATTTTGTCGCGCAACGGCTTGACGTGAGCCGTGCGTTGCTCGCGTTCTTCATTCGTTAATCGCAATGCTTCTGCAAGGCCAACGATATACGGCACATTCTGAGTCCCCGCGCGCAGGCTGAACTCCTGTCCCCCACCTGTAAGATGCGAAACGAGCGGTGTTCCTTTGCGGACATACAACGCGCCGACACCTTTCGGTCCATAAAACTTATGCGCGCCAAGCGACATCATATCCACACCCAGAGATTGCGCATCCACAGGCAGGTATGCAGCGGCTTGAACAGCGTCTGTATGGAATAAAATATTATTCGCCTGGCAAATCTCCGCAATCTCCTTGATCGGGTTGATCGTGCCAATCTCGTTGTTGGCATACATCACAGAGACAATCGCTGTGTCCTTGCAAATTGCATTCGAAACGATCTCAGACGTGACCATGCCGCGTTCAGTTACATCCAGCCATTCGATTAAAAAGCCTTCATATTTTTCGAGATGCTTTAATGTTTGAGTCACGGCGGGATGTTCGGCGCGCGAGGCAAGAATCCATTTTGCGCCTGTCTTCTCTCGCACAGAATATGCCGCTCCGCGAATTGCGAGATTATCAGACTCAGAACCGCAGGATGTGAAGATGATCTCATTGGGTCTGCAATTCAGGACAGATGCAACTGTCTCGCGCGCGGAATCGATCGCAGCTTCTGCAACCTGTCCATAACGGTGAACAGACGAAGGGTTCCCGAAAGAAGCGGAAAAGTAGGGAGTCATCGCGTCCACAACGCGCGAATCCACAGGTGTTGTCGCAGAATAATCCAAGTAAATCATAGGCCGCTAGATTATAGCACGCCAAGAATAGGAACATTGTAGGGTATCCGTCCGGGAATCATCCGGCAAAACCCAAGTAAAATAACGCCTCTCATTTGAAAGGAGAACAAATGCTTAAACATAGATTAATGACCAGTGTGCAAACATTGGTAGTGGTTGGCGCGTTATTTCTGACATCGTGTGGAGGTGGCGAACCCGAGCCAACACCGACACTCAGTCCAGATCAAATCCAAACCCAGGCAATCGGGACGTTCTCTGCGGCTCTGACTCAGACCGCGCGTGCCGCTCCATCCAATACGCCTGTCCCTACGCTGACGCCCGCGCCGACTTTCGCGCCACTCGTTACGAGTACCGGCGGAACTCCATTCGTTAGTGGTCCGACAGTTGCTCCAACAAGCGCCTGTTACGGTCTTGCGTTTATGAGCGATGTGACGATCCCTGATAACACAGCGATGACGCCGGGGCAAACATTTACAAAAACATGGAAAGTGAAAAACACGGGAACCTGCGCGTGGGACGCGGGATTTAAATTCGCTTTCACCGGCGGGGATGCGATGGGAGGCACAACGCAAACGCTTGCCGCGCCCGTGCCGGCTGGCACGGAATTCAATATATCAGTCTCGATGACCGCTCCAAACAAGGCAAGCGCGATCCGCAGTAACTGGCGTATGTCCACTGCGGCTGGACAATATTTTGGCGACGAGGTCTACGTGCTGATCGTGGTGGGAGGCGCCACAAGCACGGGTGCAGTTGGAACAGCCACAAACACAACAACAAGCGCCTCTGCAACAGCAACGCAGACGCCTTCTGCAACACCAACAGCAACACCGACAACGCCATAATGTAAAAAGTCCCTTCTTCATTAGACTGCACCCTGTAGACAAGACACAAAAAGAAAGCCCTCCTGTGAGAAAATGACACAGGAGGTGTTTTCATATGGCTGGAAAGAAAGGCAGTACGCAGTATCCAGGGGAAATCCGGCTGGAAGCTGTGCGCTTGTTCTATGAAGAAGGCATGACACGGCGTGCGATTGCAGATTAACAATTAAACCGAGCAATCCTTGAAGCCCATTTTGAACCACTGAGACACGAAGACACCGAGAAAATCTTTTAAAAACTCCGTGACTCAGTGTCTCCGTGGTTAAGCTTTGGTGTTTCCCATAAAATTTATGACTCGATTAATTTGGAAAGATTCGAGACGGCGGCTTGAGCGGATAAGTAACTAAAACACTTCCAGCGTGCCGCGGCGTTTGGCTTGCACTTCAAACCACGCGAAGAGAATGTAGCCCAGGAGCCCATATATCAAGCCGATTCCCAGTTCGCTCCACAGCAGAGGAGCAATATCGCTGAACCCTGTCCCGCCAACCAACAGGCGCGCCGCGGCGATCCCACGTGTGAGCGGCAACGCCCAGGAAATGGATTGCATAATCGCAGGCAGTCGCGCTATGGCGACATTTGCTCCGGAAAATATCAACAAGGCAAAATAGACAAAGTTGTTGATAAACATGACGTTGACAGTGATCAAACTCATGCAGCCCAACAGCAGACCCAAACCACAGGTACTGACCGTTGTGATAAAAATGGTCAACGCCAGAGCAGGCAGATCCGTTTGAGAAAAGTCCAGACCGAATAGTAGCGCGCCCCACACAAAAGCAATAAATACACCGAGCGCGCCGTCAATGACGTGCATAAAGGCGCGTCCAAAGAAAATGACAATGCGATTGGCAGGTGTGCCAAAAAGATAAGGCAATGTTCCCGCATCGCGTTCGCCGCCGACGCTCATCGTCACGCCGAAAATACCGCTTACGGCAGTGATCTGGATCGCGTTCCCGATCACATAGAAACTTGCGTTATCTGCGCCTGTTGCAAACGTTCCCAGATAGACAAAGAAAAACATCTGCGCGAGCGGCATGAAGATCTTGGATGCCAGATATTGCGCGGGTCGAAACCAGTGGAAGAGGGCGACGTACGAGAGCATGGCTCCCTGCCAGAAGAGACGGAGGTTGTTGGTGAGGGTACGCATAGGATTTACGATTTTAGATTGATGATTTTTGATTTATTCGTTGACCGAGTAAACCGAGTGTTCGTCGAGGTTGTATCGAGATCAACAAGTTGGATTCTATTTCCATTTTTTTCCTGTTACTTGCTGGTTTCGACACCTGCACTTGCGTGCCGGTGCAAGTGTACGTCCTTCGTCTTCGCTCAGGACTACTCAACCAGCGAGGTTCCATCACTCCATTCCAAGCGTCGCGTCGACGCGGGCTTTGTAGAGCATGATCTTGAACAGGCGTGAGGCAATGAGAAGGTCAATTAACGAGAAAAGAAGTAACATGCCCCAGGCGAAGAGGGTCTCATTGAAAGGCGCGCCAGCTGTCGAGGTGCCATGAAGCGCAATTGCCGCCCAATATGGCGGAAGCAGGTATGAGATGGGAGAGGTCCAGCCAGGGAGGAGCGCGATCGGGAAGAGGAATCCGCATAAAACATAGACGGGAAATTCCATTGCATTCTGCCAGTGACGCACGCCAGGGTTCATCACAAAGACAGGCGCGATGACCAATCCGAAACTGATGAATGCAATGATGGTCAACAAAATCGAGATTGCAAAAAGAAACGGCTGTTGAATCGTGAGCGAATATCCGAAGAGCAGCGACGCAACGAAATAACCTGTAAACATGGAAATAAGTGATTGAACGACGTTCGCAAGATTTTTTCCGAAGATGATCACTTCAAACGGAGTCGGCAGGGCAACCAGCGACTCGAGCGTTCCCGACCAGCGCTCGTCGTTGATGCTGTTTCCTGAAACAAAAAGCAAACTCGACCATAAACCCGTCAGCCCGCTTCCAACCACAACGAACATCGCAAAATCCCCGCCTTTGTCAATCAGCATCCACAAAGCGAGCAGGGCAATAATGATGGGCTGAAAGAGAACAGCAAACAGGATGAAGCCATCCGTCAACTGCTGGCGGATCGTCATCTCTGCAACGATCAGAATCGTGCGCCAATATTTAAGCAGGACTTTCGCATTCATTCGCTTCCTCCAACCAGACGGACGTAGGCATCCTCAAGTGTTGGCTCGCGGACGACGACACGCCCCACGCGTTGACCTTCGATTGCTCCCATTATATCTGGCATCGCCTCTGCCCCGCGCGCGGTTTGGACGAGGAGCATCTGTTTCTGCTCATGGTCTTCAACCGCCAGTGAGTCAACAAACGGCAGAGCGCGTAACCTATCGAGGATTGGTTCAGGTATGCCAAAGGTCTCCACTTCAACCACATTCAAATCCTGGACGTGTGATTTGAGTCCGCCAGGGGTATCCAGCGCGATGATGCGTCCGTGATTGATAACCGCGATGCGATCACACAGCGCGTCGGCTTCGAACATGTAATGCGTGGTAAGCAATATGGTTTTCTTCTCAGATTGTAAAGTGAGAATGACCTGACGAAACTCGCGTGCGCCAACCGGGTCAAGCCCGAGGGTCGGTTCGTCGAGGAAGAGGACATCGGGGTCGTGCAGAAGCGTGCGTGCCACGTGCAAGCGCTGCTTCATGCCGCGCGAATACCCGCCGACACTTTCATCGCCGCGTCCATTCAACCCGACAAGTTCCATCAAATAAGCAATGCGCTTCTTTGATACATCAGGGTCAATGCCGTAGAGACTCGCAAAGTAACGGAGGTTGTCAATTCCAGAAAGACGCCAGTACAACCCGCGCTCGCCGCCAAAGATGAACCCAATGCGCCTGCGGACTTCATCCGCGTGGGTGACAACATCGAATCCTTTAACGGAGGCAGTTCCCAAAGTCGGGATGAGAAGCGTGGTCAGCATCTTGGTGGTGGTCGTCTTGCCTGCTCCGTTCGGACCAAGGAGTCCGAACAACTCCCCCTCCTGAATCTCAAATGAGACATCATCCACTGCGACGATTTCCTTGGTGGTGCGTTTGATGACGCCAATGTGAGACTTAAAGACACGACGAAGGTGCGAAACTTCAATTGCGTTCATTCGATTCCTTTGATATGGGATGGGAAGATTTTACACGATTTCCTGTGAAAAAATTGCCCGTACCGTCCATGAGAATCTATGTGTTATACATCAATGGTAAAACCACAAACAGGAGAGTTCTATGATCGTTGCTTTGTTCGATAGCGATGGCACGCTTTATTCCAACCAGATGGGACGCGGGATGATGAAATATGAAGAGCTTAACGGGCGCAAAGCTGCCGCGCAGAGGTACTTTGCCTCGTTGATGCCAGGTTTTATTCTGAACAAACTGGGATTGATAAAGCCCGAAGCATTTCAGCAGACGCTCATGAATGGATTAACCAAATTCGTCAGAGGATTGAATCTCAAAGAAGCCGCGTCCCACTTTGATTGGCTGGCAAATGAGTATCTCTTGCAATCTCAACGCGCGGATGTTGTAGCGCGGTTAAAGGGTCATCAGTCAAAGGGACATCTGGTCGTAATCGCTTCAGGGTCATTCACTCCATGCCTCGACCTGATCGGCAAACATTTCGGAGTCACCGATTTAATTGGCACACAGCTGGAAGTCCAGAATGAGCGGTTTACAGGGAAGATGATCCCACCATTGATCACGGGGAAAGCCAAAGCAGAGAAAGTGCGCGAGTTACTATCCGCTCGCGGCGTGAATGTAGACTGGTC
>Ga0247727_10010571_pt1 | contig 16321 bp, 8 predicted proteins | sample WisWelCaveWW1625_FD_202498 | JGI IMG/M metagenome (GOLD analysis project Ga0247727, IMG submission 202498) | Biofilm microbial communities from Wishing Well Cave, Virginia, United States - WW16-25 | ecosystem: Environmental > Aquatic > Deep subsurface > Groundwater > Cave microbial mat | place... | reverse complement strand
CATTTGCAGACACGCAGAAATCACTTCACAAGAAGATCAAAAATTTTGCAAGTCCATCAGCTTCTTGGGCGGCGTCAAAGACGAAGGCCTTCAAGGCTAGTTTGATGCAAAGATCTTCTCAGCCCGACTCCGCATTCCCCATCACCACAACCTTCACCTACGACTCAATCTTCAACCAAGTCACCTCCATCACCGACCCGAACGGCAACACGACAACGATAAACTACGATGCCAAAGGCAATCCCACCCAGATCATCGATGCGTTGGGGAATGAAACACGCATGGCTTATGATATGCGTGGCCTGTTGACGAGCGTCACAGATGTCTTGGAGAACACGACAAGCTTCGCTTACAACGATACCGCCAACTTGATTCGGACGACCGATCCCTTGGGCAACGTGACAACTTTGGCCTATGACGCGGCGGGCAATGTCTCTTCCTCCACCGACGCCGAAGGCAGAAATACGCGCTTTTCCTACGATGTCATGAACCGGCTGGTAAGAGTAACAGATGCGAACAGTGGCGTCACGGATTATGACTATGATTCGAATGGAAATCTCATCCAAGTCACCGATGCCAAAGAGAACGTCACCACCTTTGAATATGATGCCCGCGACCGCCTTGCCAAGACCACAGATCCTTTGGGCAATTTTGAGACCTTCGCCTACGATGGCAATGGTAATCTGATTTCAACCACTGATCGGAAAAAGCAAACCATTACCTTCGCCTACGATGCCATCAATCAGCTCGTCATAAAGACATTGCCTGGAAATCAGGTAACAACCTTTGCTTACGACGATGCCGGCAATTTGACTTTGGTTGTCGATCCGGATAGCCGCTTGGCGATGGCTTATGACGCGGCTAATCGACTGATTAGCGCCTCCACCGCAGGCTCGCCCAACCAGCCCGCAGTCACCATCAATTACACTTATGATCGCAACGGCAATCGCCTGACGATGACGGATGACTCAATCGGCACAACGAGCTACGTGTATGATGAACTGAGCCGGCTGACTTCGCTCACCAATCCTTCCGGCCAGACAGTGACATTTGATTATGACTCGTTGAGCCGCAGGACGAGGATGAGCTACCCGAATGGCGTCATTACCACCTATGCTTACGATATTGCCAGCCAGTTGACCAGCCTCGTCCACCGGCTTGGCGCCAATACGATTTCCAGTTTTGATTACACCTACGATCGGGTTGGAAACCGCGACTCATTGATGACGACGAGGACAGGCTTAAACGTGAATAGTGTGCTCAGTTACACCTATGATAAGCTGAACCGGCTTGTGCGAGCGACCCACCCATTGCCTGGTCAACCCGACGAGACCTTTACTTATGATCCGGTGGGAAATCGTCTGCGTAGAGATGGGCAAAATATGGATGCCATTTTTGACGCAGCCAATCGCCTGCTCGCCGATGAACAATTCAACTATGCTTATGATGACAATGGCAACCTCATTGAGAAGATCGAGAAAGCAACAGGAACGATAACGCGATACGCCTATGATGCAGAAAACCAGTTGATTCAAATACAGGAATTTCCAGGGCAGAATTTGCCGCCGTCAATGACAGCGAATTATCATTATGATGGGCTGGGGCGGAGGATTGCGAAGAATGTGGATGGGGTGACTACGAGCTATGTTTATGATCGTGAGGACATCGTTCTGGAGTTCAGCGAAAACAATGGAATAACATCGCAATATACTCAAGGCATAGGGTTTGATGAACCATTAACTATCAAAAAAAATGGAAAAAGCTACTTTTATCATGCCGATGGTTTAGGCAATATTACCGATCTTTCGAACGGTATCGGAGCCGTCGCTCAGTTCTATGCCTACGATTCCTTTGGGCGGTTTACACAACAAGGGAGTGAGCTAAACAATCCTTACATATATACTGCTAGAGAATTTGATTTAGAATCTGAAGTGTATTATCTCAGAGCTAGATATTACGATCCTGATCTGGGTAGGTTTTATGCGCCGGATCCATTTGCTAATATCTCGCCAGAACCATCTTTAATCAATTCTTATGCATACGTCGAGAACAACCCGATCACTAGAACTGATCCGACGGGAAAGAAGTATTTCACTCCCAGTCCTGTCCTCCGATTTCTAATTGATGTTTTGGATATATATGGCAATTGTTGTGGAATTGCTTTTGATTGTGCTTCGAAAGAACCTGACAATTGTCCAACCCGTTTACCTAAGAAAGGAGACGCATTAGACAATGCCTGTGCAAAACATGATGATTGTATGAGGAACAAAACAGGGAGCAAGCCGTTTTATGATTTTGGAGATCCCAAAGTTCAAAGTTGTCATAGAGATTTGTGTATTGACGCTAGTCTTTCCCCTGTGACCAGTCCTGAACAGTTAACTGCTAAAGCAAAAATACAAGCAGTTTTTTGTACTTTGGGATATGGAATTCCTCGCTTTGGAGGTAGGCCTTCGCCACCTGCTGTGCCTATGCCAAAAATTCCGAGAATAATTCCTGGCTTTCCCGGCATGATTTTTTGATCAATTCCGAGTGCGCATCACTGAAATATCAATTCAGGTCAAGCGCTTTCTTGATACCATCGTTAACTTCGCTCAAATACCTGGTTTCACCATGAGTGATTTTCATGAGTAACTCAATGCGGTTGTACCTGTACAAACGCGGGTTGTCGATGTTGCGAATCTTATCAATTTTTTCAAATTCCTTGCAAATGCCCGGACTTTCTTCTCGAAATTTTTCAGATGCCTTTTTGAATTGTTCTGCCAGAAGCTCACATTCTTTTTTCTGATTAACTAGTCAATGGTTTTGCGAAGATAAACACTACGTTTTAGTTTGAACTTGGCTGCCATTTCGCTGGTTTTGTTGAGTTGGCTATCGGAACATGACCTTAAAGCTTAATTCAAAAATCTTCGCCGTCTGGCTTGTAGTAGCTGGCGCGTTGATGGTCGGATTTTGGGGTTGCACCTCGCGTGGGTTGAAACTGCACCAATCCGATGAAAAGTTGGCGCCGATTGACAGCGTTATGTCGCTGGCAGACAGATCGCAATCTGCTATTATCACTGTCGATACAACCCAGACATTCGCAATCAAAATCATCGAGAAAGAAAGCCATCGGGCGAATCTTCCACGCCAAGATGCAGAGCAAGTTTCTGTTCCGGATCAGCGAGAATCGGTGAATGACAAGAATTATCAATCAACCGAAAAACTAGAGATGGCGAAAGCCGATGCCGAAGTCAGCCCTGAAACACGCGAGTACAACGCCGAAGTGCCGTTGGCCTGGTTCAACTTGCAGCTCAAATTGGTGCAAGAAACACCAGGGTTCAGTCCGCCGGTGGCGGCGCGAGCTTTTGGCTACGCGGGCGTCACTCTATATGAAGCTGCCGTTCCTGGCATGCCCACTCACCAGAGTCTTGCCGGCCAATTGAATGGCTTAACCGAGTTGCCGCGCAGTTCGAGCTCGCAGGATTATCATTGGCCCACTGTCGCCAACAGCGCGCTCGCGACCATAACCCGATTGCTCTTTGCCAATGCTTCGGAGGCAAACAAAGCTGCCATCGAGGCGCTTGAATTGCGATTCTACCATCAATTCAAGTCCACACTCGCAGCAGAAGTCTTCCATCGCTCAGCTTCTCATGGCCGGGTTATCGCGCAAGCTATCTACACGTGGTCGCTCAGTGATGGCGGGCATGGAGGGCATTCAAGAAACTTTTCCGCCGGCTACAAGCTTCCGGCTGGTCTCGGATTTTGGGTTCCGACGCCTTCCAAATTTCAACGGCCACTCCAGCCGCATTGGGGCAACAATCGGCCATTCTTTTTGCGCAGCGGCAGCGAATGCCAGCCCGAAGCCCATCCACCTTTTTCCGAACGAACTGGTACCAAATTTTATGAAGAAATGATGGAAGTGTACAACACCGTCAACAACCTCACAGCGGAACAAAGAGCCATTGCGGAATTCTGGGCGGACAATCCCATGCAGACCGCCACGCCTGCCGGGCATTGGATCGCCATACTGAATCAGATCATCGCGCAAAAGCAACTCAATTTGGAGGTGGCGGCTGAAGCTTATGCAAAGGTTGGCATTGTCGTGGCTGATGCTTTTATTTCGTGTTGGTACACCAAGTATGAATACAACCTCGTGCGGCCCATCACCTGCATTCGAAAAATTATCGATGCCAACTGGAAGCCGCCGGTCAGCACCCCGCCGTTTCCCGAATACACTTCGGGACATTCGGTGCAATCCGGCGCAGCCGCGCAAGTGCTCACCGATATGTTTGGCGAGGTGGCATTCACAGATCACACGCACGACAGCCGGAATCTCTTGCCTCGCTCGTTTTCCTCGTTCTTTGCAGCAGCAGACGAGGCGGCAATTTCTCGACTTTATGGCGGCATCCACTTCCGATCTGCGATCGAGCTGGGCTTGGAGCAAGGCAGGTGTGTTGGCCGAAAGGTGAGTGCATTGAAATTCAAAAAAGATGATCCGGCAGAAAGCGCCACAAGGAGGTAGGCGGATTAGAGAATCAAGCTCAGAATAAAATTCTGAAAGTTTTATCTCCAACGGATAGATTAAGACCAGCGGATAAAAACATCAGTTGGTCTTAATCCATCCGTTGGTGCTGCCCGCAGGGCTTCAGTTTTCAGTGTGTCTAAAAATCCGAGGTAGTTTTTATTGGAGAAGTTTACTCGAATGTTCCCCTTAATAACGAAACAGTTTCTTGCCAAGGGGTTGGTTTCGTATCCAGTCATTCTTGTTCTCTTCGGCTTCACTCAAACGCTTTTAACCCAATCCCATGCACAAACGCCGGCAGAACGAGGCGCCCACTTTTCCGAAAACACTTCCGATCTTATTGTGTTTGCTTTTCCGGTTGCGGGCTGGTATTTGATCTCATTGCCGGTTGTGGTACAGGATAGCACCGCGCGCACGCTTTTCCCAATGGCCGACACGGTGATCACATGGCAAAACGATCGCTATGTTGGCGCAGCAACAATTGAGATCGGCAAAGGATATTGGCTGTTTGTATCCGCGCCTGCGACGGCTTTTGTGCAAGGCGATCCGGTCACACAGTTTACGCGGCATTTCACTCCGGGCTGGCATCTGCTCGGCAGTGTGATGGATTCGGTGGGTTTTTCGAATCCGAAGGACACGCCGGACAGTTCGGTGGCTGTGCCGATTTACAACTGGAACATGAGCGCGCAGAAATACGATACCACCACAGCCATCGAGCAAAGTTTTGGGCAATGGATTGCCGTAGTACGGGAGTGCGGCTTGACTATCGATGCCGACGCGCCTTCGAATTCAACTCCGCAGTTTGTAGATGAAACAGAGCTCCAAGCCTTTTATCAGCGCTTCGGCTCACAGCCGCCACCGCCACCGTTTCCGCTTCGTGTGCAAACCCCACAAGTTTTGCTTGTGCATCCGGCGTTGCACGATAACTACCCGAATCCATTTGTGATAAATGGTGGTTTCGGCAATGGAACGACAGTGATCCGTTTCGTTTTACCCCGAGCAGAGGTCACACGTATTTCCATTTACAATAGTCTCGGACAAGAAATGCGGGTTCTGCTGGCACAAAAGCAACCCGCGGGCGTCCACGAGGTGCGATGGGACGGCCGTGATAATCACGGCAGAGCGGTGGGCAGCGGCATTTACTTTTATCGAATCAGTACGAAAGATTTTTCAGAGACGAAAAAGATGTTGCTCATTCGATAAGTTGCCGGATGCAGGAGTGTTGGAGTGATGGATTATTGGAGTATTGGATTGATGGGAGAAGCATGCTCCTATCAAGACGATCACCTTAAACGGGAGTTGAGATCATGAAACTTCATTTAAAGCGTATGGTTAGATGGCTTGCGGCCAGCATCTTCGTAGCCGGCTTGTGGGGATGCGCTTCGCAACGCATCACGTCTCAAGAATCTTATAAAAAATTAAAGCCCATAGATATTGCGCCGCAAACTTCGTCAACGCCAAATCTCATCATCCGGATCAATAACGTGGCCGACAAGGGCAAAAGCCGCAAAAATACCGTCGAGCTTTTTATCAATGACAAGCCGGTGGCGCCGAGCAATCGAAGCGACGGGCCGCGGCGCGATTACGTCTACGAACTGCCACTGGCGAACGGTGTCTACAAGATCAAAGCCATCTATCACGCCAAATCATTTTGGGAAGACAAAGAGCACACCATTACCACCAAAGATGGCAAGGTGAGAGTTTATCCCGACCGTAATACGTTTTTATCGATTACTTTGGACAAGAAACCGAATGGCAAGTTAAAGCTGAAGAAAAACTATTTCACCGAAAACGACCAACCGTTCGTCGCAGAAGAAACACGAGCAGATCCTGCGCCGGTGATCACGCAACCAGAGCGCGTCGACAACATCGGTGAAATCCAGACTTTCGCTATCAAATTCGTCAATCAAGAAAAACTGAATCGCAACTTGATGCCGCAGCGCCGGATTGAGTTTCCGGATCATCAGAAAGCTATCACTTCACCAAAGCCGGCTGCGCCTGCTGAAAGCACCCCGGTTGCTACAAGCGCCGTGCCGGTACAACCAGCGCCGGAAGAGAGAATTGAGCGTCTACCATCCCCTCCTTCGCAGGTCGTTGAGCGAAGAGAGCCGTCGCCGCCGCGAGGCGATCAAATCGCGCTGCAAATCAACACAGTACCGGTACATGCCGACGTCATTGTCGATGACAAGTATTTGGGGCAATCTCCTTTAATCACGTATGTTGATCGCCATACGAATCACGTCATCCAAATTTCAAAATCAGGCTACGAGGAGAAGGCGAAATTCATCGATCATCACGAATTCGGCGATCAGAAGATTTATTTCTTGATCGAGAAGTTGGAGGCAAAAAGTGAGTGAAGGTTTGCCGGCTGCGCGGGCCACCTGAAAATTTTATGGGATGGGCGTGACGCGCGCGGCATTCCAGCGCCGAATGGGGTGTATTTTGCCCGACTGGAATCGCTAGGGGTTTGGAGAAACCTGTATCGTGTGCGATAGGTCTCGCGTTGGCTTAAAAAATTTTCTCTCCCCAAAACACTCGTGCGTAGCGTACTCACTCATGCAGAACGCGCTCAACTGGCGTTACCGCGACTTTGCCGGCGCGCCAAAGATCGGACGGCTCCTGCTCGCGAGGATAGCGCAGTAGTTTTAAAAACAGGCGTTTTAAAAACAAAAAAGACCTTGACTTTTCAGCAACAATTCTGTAAATTTTCCCACCATTTTTGCCATCCATAATCTGCTAACGGCTCCACTTTTCTCCGGCGATGACGCGCTTTGACGAGGGTTTTCACTTTTCGTCAGGGTGGCAAAAAGCGGCTTTCTCACTTTTCTGTTCGAGACGTTTTATTTTCCCCCCCCACTTCGACGCACGGAGGAGTAGGCTATGGAAAGCGCTCCGGTTAATCGCTGTTTTTGGGTTCTTTTCATCTCATTTATTAGCCTCATTCTGGGCTGCTGCAATACGCCAATTGCAGCCCAAGAGAGCACGGAATCTCAAACTCTGCCTTCCCGTTTCGACCAATTTAGACAGGAACGCCCCCTGACGAAACAAAAGCGCATCATCCTTGCTGCGGAGTTTCAAATCGATCTCGCCCAAAAGTCAGCGACGATCAAGCCACTCACCCCGGCAAAAAGTTTGGGAAAATTGGCGCAGCCGGGAATTCCGGCGGAAGAAGCTGCCGCCATTAATTTTATTCAGATCAAGTCCGGCAATTTTCAGTTTGATTTCCAAAACAAGATTTTTAGCTTCGACGTTACGCTCACCAATGTTTCGCCAACCATCGTTTTCACCCCCATTCAAACCGTCATTGCGAATCTTCGGCCCGGGCCGCCGATGATTACCGTCGTCAATGCCGATGGCGGCTCAGAAGCCCTTGCGGGCGGCAACGGCAATGGCACGTTCTTCGATTACACCGAGCTGGTCGGTGCGGACAAGCTGCTCACCGGCAATGAATCGAGCGCGGCGCGCAACTGGAAATTCTTTAATCCACAAATAGTGCAGTTTAGCTTCACCGTCAATGTCGAGGGGGAATTGCAACGACTCGGCCCGCCGCCCGCGCCGGTGGTGACGCCGCCGGCCTCGCCGACCAGGCAGCTCAACATTCAAGTGCGCGGCAATACCGATCCCAACGCCCAGATCGAAATTGCCGGCGGCGCGGCGCTCGCCACCACAACGGCAAATTCCAGCGGGGCCTTCACGGCCAATGTGGCGTTGCAATCCAATCGCGTCAACCGGCTTTTTGTAACCGCAATCAATGGCGCCGGCCGCAGCGCGCCCGCGCCGGTGGCGGTGATTCATGATGCGCAACCGCCCGAGCTGTTGATCGACCTGCCACCGGATAGCACATTTGTGATTGAAAGCGCCATCAGCGTGCTCGGCCGGGTCTCCGATGTGTTGACCGGATTCATGGGATTGCGGGTCACGGTCAATGGCCTGCCGGCCAATGTTGCGGTTGGCTCCGGCACCAACGGCACGTTTGAACGCACCGGCATCGCGATGCAACTCGGCATGAATACGATTACGGCCACGGCCACCGACACGCTCGGCAACAGCACCACCAGGCAAATCATGATAGAGCGCGTCGATCCGACCGGCCAAGCCTACATCATCGTCGTCTCCGGCAATAATCAAAAAACGAGGGCCAATACCGTCGTGCCGCAAGCGCTGGTGGTGAAAGTGTTCAAAGGCGATGGCTCGCCTTTCGCCGGCAAGATCGTGACGTTCGACGTGATTCGCAGCGACGGCGGGCTTGCCGGCGGCCCGAATAAATTGGGCCGCATGACGTTTCAAGATCGCACGGATGGGCAAGGTTTGGCGCGAGCCTTTTGGCGGCTCGGCAGCGACGCCGGTTGCGGCAACAATCGCGTCGTGGCCTCGAGCGCCAGTGTCGTGGGAACGGCGCTGTTTTGCGCCTCGTCAAGCCCCAATCCCGCGGCACAAATCAACGTGGGCATGGGCAGTCATCAGCGCGTCGAGACCAGCTCGCCGGCGCCGGAGCCTTTGCGCGTTTACGTGAGCGATGCCGTCAATGGCATCGCCAACGTGCCAGTGACGTTCACCGTGAAAAGCGGCGGCAAGGTCGGAAATGGCGCGGATCAGGTCACGGTGCGAACCGACCTCACCGGACATGCCGAGGTGAATTACAATCTCGGGCCGCTGCCGGGCAATCAAGTGATCGAAGCAAACTTTGCGGCGAATACTGGCTGCCGGCAACTTTTGACATTGTCGCTTTGGAGCGCGCGCCACAACCGGCGTCCTTTGCCGGCATCGTGTTGGATAATTCCAACCAACCGCTTCAAGGCGCGACTTGCATTTTGCAGTATGGCGCAACCACCCTGCCGTCGGTGCAAACGAACGCAACCGGTCATTTTGTACTTTCCAATGTCCCGGCCGGTCCGGCAAAACTGCATGTGATCGGGTCCACTGTGAACGCGGTTAATGGCGTGCCGGTGCCGCAAGGCAGTTTTCCGGCGTTGATGTTCGAGCCGGTCATCGTGCCCGGCGTGGAAAATCAATTGCCCATGTCGGTCTTGCTGCCGCCGTTGAATCCCAGGAACGCAGTGCTTTACGACGGCACGAAAGACGTCGAGCTGACCACGGATGGCATTGCCGGCTTGCGCATTCTCATCAAAAAAGGCTCGGTGACGCTGCCCGGCAATATCAAACCGAGTCCGTCCAACCCGGCGACGCTCTCGTTCAATCAAGTGCCTTTTGGGAATATTTCCATGCCGCTGCCGGATGGTTTGTCCTCGCCTTTTGCGTGGACGGTGCAGCCGGGCGGCACTCGTTTTGATCCTCCGGCAAAGATGATCCTGCCCAATATGTCCGGCTTAGCGCCGGGCGTCATAACATATTTCTATGGCTTCAATCACGACACCAATCGCTTTGAAGTCATTTCCAGCGCCAGCGTCACTGGAGACGGCCAGTTTATGATAAGCGATCCCGGCACCGGCATTGCCACCGCTGGTTGGGGCGCATATTGCGGCCCGTGCCCGCCAGTTGGGACTTGCACCAATAACGGCAACAAGCCCAAACCCGGACAAGGCGATCAGCCTCCGACGTGCACATGCGTCGAATGTGAAAAAAAGAATCCGATGGATCCGGTTTATATGTTCTCGGGTGAATTTTATGAATCGGTCGAAGACCTGCGCATCATGGGACGCGGCATGGATTTCATTTGGGCGCGAAAGTATCGCTCGCAAATCGGCCCCAACACCGCGCAGGGCAGTGGTTGGGATTTTTCCTATAACATTTTTATTGAAGAGGAAGGCGAAAGCGTCCGGCTCGGTGACGGCAACACGCGCAACGAGGTTTATCTGCCTGAAACCGACAGCACGTGGACGCGCGGCGAGCAATTCCGCGAGTTCAAAAAAGGGCCTGACAGCACGTATGCGCTCACGTTCGCAGATCGCGGGCAATGGCAATTCAATCCGCTCGATGGCCGTCCCGCTCAGGGCAAAATTGCGCGCATCGTTGATCGTAACGGCAATCAGCTTACTTTCTTTTATAATGCACAGGGGCGGCTCATCAGAATTCGAGAGACGCTCGATCGCGACATCTTAATTGCTTATAACGCCGATGGATTCATTTCAACCGTCACGGATTTTGCCGGGCGGGTGGTGCGATACACCTATTACGGCCGCAATGAAACCGGCGGCAGTTTCGGCGATCTCAAATCGGTGACTACTCCAGTCGTGACGGGAACACCCAACAACAACGATTTTCCCAACGGCAAAACCACGAGCTACACGTACTCCACCGGCTTTGCTAATGAGAAGCTCAATCACAATCTGCTCACGATTGCCGATGGCCGTCGCAACACGTATCTCAACAACATTTACGCCGCCACCTCAGATTCCAACAACATCAACTTTGATCGCATCGTGCGGCAAATTTGGGGCGGTGACACGCTCGATGTGACTTACGTTCGCCTGTTTTCCAGGCCGCAAACCAACAAAGCGGTCATGAAAGTGATTCTCAACGATCGTGTGGGCAATGTCAAAGAGTATTTTTATGACGTGCGCAACCGCGGCGTTTTGATGCGGGAATATACCGGCCGCGCCAATCCGACGCTGCCCACGACCGAGACGGCCAATCGCCCCACCGGCAAGCGCGGCCAACCGATCCGGACTTTTTTGAAACGCGATATGAATACAATTACGACGGCATGCAAACGCGCATTATTCACCCCAACGGCAACCGCACGGAAAATGTTTATGAGAACGAGCTGAATCCGAGCGCGGCGGCGCGGGCGCGCGGCAATTTGCGGGTGACGAGACGGCTGCCCGGAACGCACCCGACGGTGGGCGATCAGGCCGTGATCGAAGAGAAGTTTGAATACGACACCGATCTCAGCGGCTGTTGCGGTTTCAATTTCGTGACCAAGCACACCGACGGCCGCAACAAAATCACTATGCACAAATACGATGCGGCCGGCAATCGCATTCATACCCAACACCGCATTCCTACGATTGTTGAAGATTTCGAATACAACGAGTTCGGGCAGATGACCGCGCGGGTTTGGCCGGACAACGGCAGCAACCATCGCCGCCGCGATGTTTACACTTACTATGGCACTAGTCCGCAGCGCGGCTATCTGCGCTCTGAGGTTGTCGATTCCGCCAACTTCGCGCTCACCACCATCAACGAATACGATCGCGTCGGCAATATCATTCGCGTGATCGACCCGCGCGGTCATGATACGCAATACGTCGTCAATGCGCTCGATCAAATCGTGCGCGAAATCTCGCGCGAAGTCACGTTGAGAAATGGCAATCGCGTGCGCTATTTGCAGGACACCCACTACGACGCCAATGATAATATCATTCGCCGCGACATACAGAATGTTGACGATCGCGGCATCGTCGTCGCGGCCAATCCCTTTTTCACCGCTACTTATGAGTACGAGATTCTGAACAACCTGACCCGCATGACGAAAGAAGTTGATCCGCAAAGCAATATTGTCACGGAATACGCTTACGACAACAACCGCAATCGCAGGCTAGTTCGTTTTGGCGAAGCGACGGCTGGCCGTCAACTCACCAATGTGATCCGCACGCTGTACGATGAGCGCGATCTGGCCTTTCGTGAAATTCGCGGAGCTGGTGATCCCAAACAATCTACCATTCAGTATGATTACGACCGCAACGGCAACCTCGTCACGCTAAGACACGGTCTGGAAGATACGCCGCGCGTTTCGAATTCCATTTATGATGCTTACGATCGTCTCGTCACCGCCAACGATCCCATGGGCAATGTCATTGTGTTCAGCTATGACGCCAACGGCAACCGCGTCCGCTCTCGCCTTCGCGGCGAGCTGACCGACGTTGCCGGCAGCTCCAACAATGTGCTTTTGGACAGCACGGTGTTTGTCTACGACGAAATGGATCGCCTGACACGCACCGAAGTGGCATTCTTCGATACCGATACTCGCATTCCAATTGATGACGGCAAGGCGGTCACACAAACGTTTTATAATGACAATTCTCAAATCATTCGCGTCGAGGATGATGACAATCACGCCATGCTGACAGCATACGACACGGCCAACCGCCAACGCACGTTAACGGATGCCAAAGGCAATATCACAACCTTTACTTACGATGCCAACGACAATGTGATCTCCATCGCCGAAGTCGAAAAATCCGATCTCGGCAATCCGGACGAGATTTTTGTGACAACCAATGCCTATGACAATCTCGACCGTTTGATCATGACTACAGACAACGTTGGCAACATCAATGAATATGGCTACGATTCACGCCACAACCGCACGATGCACTCCGACGCCCTTCGCCTTGCGCCTAATCTTCCCGGCAATAAAACCAAAATGGAATACGACGGCCTCAACCGCTTGCTCAAAACGGCGCGCTATTTGACCAACGACGGCGCCGGCAGCGGCGCGGTGATCGACTCAATCGTGACGACGCAAGCGTGGGATCAGAGCTCGCGTTTGCTTGCGCAAAGCGATGACAACGGCAATGCCAGCGTTTATCATTACGACGCTTTGAATCGTAAAACTGCGGCCACTTATGCCGACGGCACCGTACATACGACTGAGTACGATGTACATGACAATCCGACCAAGATGATCGACGCCAATGGCAGTATTGCGACCTGCACTTACGACTTACGCAACCGTCTGCTTGCCAAATCGATTGTGCGCGGCGCAAGTTTGCTCGGCACCACGTTTGAAAACTTTAAATACGATGGCCGGTCGCGGTTGATATTGGCGCAAGACGATGATTCCGAGGTCACGCGCAGCTATAACTCCCTCTCCATGGTGACACGAGAAACCCTTAGCGGCAAGACAACCACTTCCATTTATGATGGTGTAGGGAATAAGCTGGCTTGCACTTACCCGGGCGGACGCAGGATCGTCACGGCCTATGATGAGCTTGACCGCAAAAAAAGGATTATGGATCAGTTCGGCATGATTGCGAGCTACGATTACAGTGGTCCGAGCCGCGTACTGAGACGCGATTATGCCAATCATACACGTTGCAACTACGAATACGATGGCGCCAAGCGCATTACCCGCACAACCCACACTTTAAATCCATCGGGAACAGCGGCCATTTTTGACGACCGCAGTTACACTTGGGATCAAGTGTACAACAAAAACTCGCGCCGCGATCTTTTAATGGGAGGGCTGAACCACACTTATCAATATGACTCGATCTATCGGCTCATTCGGTCTGTCAAAATCCCGCCCGCGGGTTCTGCGGTCACGATTGATTACACATTCGACGGCGTTGGCAACCGTGCCACTGTCATCGGCGGTTCGGCTCCCGGCAATTAGTTTATGAATCCCGCACGGTCTGAGCCGGCAGATTTTCAGATGAATCAATACACGAAAACTTCTTTTGATGCAAGGTTGTACGACCGCAACGGCAATTTGCTCAAAATCAATGACGGCCTGCCCAACCAGCGCGACTTCGTCTATGATTATCGTGACCAGATGATCGAGCACCGTGATCGCGCCACTGGAATAACTGCCCGTTATGCCTACGACGCCCTTGGCCGGCGCATTGAGAAGGCTGTAGACGATAACACTACCGTGGTAACGACGCGCTATTTCTATGACGATTGGCAGGAGATCGAGGAACAAAACGAAACCGGCGCTACACAAGCGACCTATGTTTATGGTCTCTACATTGACGAGGTGCTGACCATGGAACGCAGCGGCAAGGATTTCTATTTCCACACTGACGACATTTTTAACGTTCGGAAGGTCACAGCTTCAAATGGCAATGTCGCTGAAAGCTATGAATACGACGACTATGGCCGACCGACCTTTTTCGATCCATCAAACAATCCGATACCACAATCATCCATCGATAATCCGTATCTTTTCACTAGTCGCCGTCTGGATGGTGAAACAAACTTCTACTACTATCGCACTCGCTACCTTGATTCACGCGCCGGTCGTTTTATCAGTCGCGATGTCATCGGTATCTGGGAAGATTTATTGAATTATGGCAATGGATATTCTTATGTCGGCAATGATCCGATTAACTACATGGATCCTTTTGGGCTTGAGTCTTGTGATTGGGATTGCTTACCTCGCGACAGAATAGTCAACGCCTTTATGGCTCAATTGAATCTTCGAGATAAACTTAAGGGAGGCACTTGGAGAGGCGAGGCTACCGATACCCCAGGCAATAGACATAATAGCTATCTGTATCAAAATGCTAATTATGAACAAGTATCCAAAATTTTAGAAACTAAAAAATTCAACCTATGCTGGCTATGGGGATCGGGAATGCATGGTGACGAAGTTCCCAATGGCAAAGACTATCGTAGTGACCGCATGTCGGTGAACATACCTAATGACTCAGGTATGATGTGCAAAATTACAGGGTCATTACAAGTCGTTATTAACAAAGATGGTACCGTCTACGCCGATGTCGATAAATTCGCCGCTTGTAGTGACGCTTATGGTTTCTTTGGCCATCTTTTTAAAGAGGTTCTGTTTAAGAAAAAGCCCTCTAAAAATGTCAACTAAAGGCAGCGAGGTAATCGTCAGATTTAGGGTGTCAGTTCGGGCAAAGGAATGGCAGTGTCATATCACAACGCAAAACGTCTTGACTTTTCTGAAAATTTTTATAGACTGTACCATATTCATACTTCGTTCAATTTCTTTTCTCATCTCGAAGCACGGAGAAGCAGGAAATGAAAAGCGCTCCTGTTAATAGCTATTCATGGCTATTTTTCATATCACTTGTCAGCCTCGTCTTAGGCTGCTACAGCACGCTAACCGCGGCACAGGACGGCGCGAAACGGGTTGCAACCGAAGCCCCAACTGCGCCTTCCCGTCTCGACGCATTTAGACAGGAACGCCCCCTGCTGAAACAAAAGCGCATCATCCTTGCTGCGGAGTTTCAAATCGATCTCGCCCAAAAGTCAGCGACGATCAAGCCACTCACCCCGGCAAAAAGTTTGGGAAAATTGGCGCAGCCGGGAATTCCGGCGGAAGAAGCTGCCGCCATTAATTTTATTCAGATCAAGTCCGGCAATTTTCAGTTTGATTTCCAAAACAAGGTTTTTAGTTTTGACGTTACACTCACCAATGTTTCGCAAACCATCGTTTTCACGCCCATTCAAACCGTCATTGCGAATCTTCGGCCCGGACCGCCGACGATTACGGTCGTCAATGCCGACGGTGGCGGCAACGGTAACGGCGCGTTCTTCGATTACACCGAGCTGGTCGGCGCGGACAAGCTGCTCACCGGCAATGAATCGAGCGCGGCGCGCAACTGGAAATTCTTCAATCCGCAAATCGTGCCGTTCAGCTTCACCGTCAATGTCGAAGGGGAATTGCAAAGACTCGGACCGCCGCCTGCGCCGGTGGTCACGCCGCCGGCTTCGCCAACCAAGCTGCTCAACATTCCTGTGCGCGGCAATACCGATCCCAACGCGCAGATCGAAATTGCCGGCGGCGCGGCGCTTGCAACCACAACGGCAAATTCCAGTGGGGCTTTCACCGCCAATGTGGCGTTGCAATCCAATCGCGTCAACCGGCTTTTTGTGACGGCGATCAACGCCGCCGGCCGCAGCGCGCCCGCGCCGGTTTCGGTGATTCACGATGCGCAGCCGCCCGAGCTGTTGATCGATCTGCCGCCGGACAGCACTTTTGTGATTGAAAGCGCCATCAGCGTACTCGGCCGGGTCTCTGATGTGCTCACCGGCTTCATGGAATTTGTCATAAATTTAGTTGAAATTTGTCAGATGGCTCTTATCTTAAACTTAGCACACAAAACAAACAACAGGAGCCATCATGAAAACCAAGAAATCCTCTCGCCCGTGGGCGAGCCGGAAGGC
>Ga0247727_10010570_pt1 | contig 16322 bp, 10 predicted proteins | sample WisWelCaveWW1625_FD_202498 | JGI IMG/M metagenome (GOLD analysis project Ga0247727, IMG submission 202498) | Biofilm microbial communities from Wishing Well Cave, Virginia, United States - WW16-25 | ecosystem: Environmental > Aquatic > Deep subsurface > Groundwater > Cave microbial mat | place... | reverse complement strand
CCGGAGCCGGTCTGCACTTCCACGTCCCCTGCGCCTGCCAGCTCCAGTTCGATGCTGCCGCTCCCGGTGGAGGCTCGGATACCCCCGCCAATGCCCGTGCCACGTATGGACCCGCTGCCCGTCCCGGCGCGCGCCCCCCCAGCCACGCTGGCCAGGGTGATGCTGCCGGAGCCGGTCTGCACGTCCACGGGGCCCTTCAGGCCGGTGACTTCCTGGCTGCCGGAGCCGCTGTGCGCCTCCAGACTCGTTTCGGCAGGCGCGACGATTTCGTAGCTGATGCTCACGTTTTCATAAAGTTCGCGGTCCGCCGTGCGGCCGATGTGGATCACGTTTCCGGTCTGCTCGATCGGCGGATTTTTCTCGATCCGGGAAACGATGTCCTGGGCATTGCGCGTGCCGCCGAACCAGCCGCTCCGCACTTTGATCACTCCGACGACGCTGACAGCGGCTGCGTCGCCTGAGCGCACCAGGATGCGGCCAGAACCGGTCGCGACGGTCAGCTGCACCGCGCCGGTGACCTTGAGGGTACGCTCAAACCGGCCGTCGGCATCCTGCGAGGCGGCCCACAAAGCGGGGGCCACGACCACGGAGGCCGCCAGGGCCGCCAGCGAACGATACAATCTGAACCGATGAATGTTCATTGCACTTCTCCCTCGAAAAAAGAAGTTCGAAACCCGGAATGCCGGAGTGCCCTGTCCAGACAGTTGTTGCGTTTCCCTCTTTTTGGACGCGCCAGACGCGAAAACGTCACTCATAGCGCAGGGCATCCACCGGGTCCAGATGCGACGCGCGAAATGCCGGGACCAGTCCGCTGATGACTCCGACGAAAACCAATATGCCCACGGAGAGCCAGACCGTAGCCCAGGAGATGACCAGCCGCAGGTCGCCTGCGCCGGTTTCGTCGTCAAACAGGGCGCTGAGCATGGGCAGGGTCGGCACGCTGAGCGCGATGGCTTGCGAGAGGACAATGCCCACCAGCCCGCCGAGCAGAGTCAAGGCCAGCGCCTCGCAGAGGAACTGGAATTGGATGTGCCGCCGGCGCGCGCCCAGGGCACGGCGCAGGCCGATCTCGCGAGTGCGCTCGTCCACACTCACGAGCATGATGTTCATCACCCCCACGCCGCCAATTCCCAGAGTCAACGTTCCGATAAACAGCAACAGCACCTGGAGGCCGATCGTGAGGGCGTCAATGATGGGACGGATTTCCGACGTGCCGAACATCTCCAGGGCGCGCTTGTCGGTGTGCGAAAAGCGCTGGCGCTTGGCGATTGCCGCGCGCACCTGGGCCATGGCCTTTTCCTCGTACGCCGGCGTGATGGGGGCGAAGACGATGCAGGAGGCGTAGCGTGTGTTCCACAGAACCCCGGCTGTGGAATAGGGGATGAAGGCAGACTCGTCGTCGCTGCCGTTGTAATTGCCGAAGGAGAGCTTGCGGTCCATCACCCCGATGACGGTGAAGCGCATTCCCTGGATCTGAATGGTCTCCCCCACACCGAGCTGTCCGCCGAACAGGCGCTTTCGGAGCAGGCCGCCAAGGACCACGACGCGGCGGCGCTCGAAGAAATCCTCGGGGCTGATCCAGCGGCCGTGGCTGGGGACTTCGTTGCGCATCACGCCGTGGATGGGGTACACGCCGCGGACAGGGTTCGTGGCCACCAGCCGCTCGCGCCATGTCATCGGCACGCGGCGGATGATTTCCAGGCCTGCGTGTTTGACCAGAGGCGCGTCGTTGAAGACGGCTTCGAGGTCGGCCTCCTGGAGCAGGATGCGGCGCCCGGCGCGCTCGCCGCCGGCTTGCTCGCTGGTCTGGCCGCCGAAGGCTACGGCCACGCTTTTCCCGAAGCCTTCCATCGAGCGGACCATCACGCGGCGGAAGCCGTCGCCATAGGCGATGAGCAGCGAGACGGCCACGATGCCCCAGATGATGCCCAGCATGGTGAGGAAACTGCGCAGAGGGTGACGCGCCAGCGCGATCCAGGATTGTTTGAGAATTTCGCGGAACATGGTTATCAGTATTCAGTAATCCGTTGTCTATCTTATGTTTTCAGTTCTCAATTCAAATAGCCGCGCTGGCTGGAAGCCTGCGCTACTTCAACTTCCCGGTTCATAGCGCAGCGCCTCGATGGGATCCACGGAAGCGGCGCGGTTGGCCGGATACATTGCCGCAAGCAGCGCTACGGTACCCAGCACGGCAAACGAAAACAGTGTGGCCTGCCAGGACGGCAGCAGACCGGCGAAGAACATGGGCATGGGCAGCGTATTGACGGCAGCGCACAGGCTGACGGCAAACGCCATCCCGCCACCTCCGCTGATCAATACGACGATGAGCGTCTCGATGAAAAACTGCGAAAGGATGCTGCGCCGGGTGGCGCCCACGGCCTTGCGCACGCCGATTTCGCGGGTGCGCTCGCGCACCGCAACGAGCATTACGTTCATCACGCCGATGCCGCCGAGGAAGAGCGTGGTCAGGCCAACCGCGCCGAGAAAGTACTTCATCCCGTCAGTCATCTTCCGGAAGGCGCGCTGCTCGCGCACCGTGTCCCACATGTCGGCGGCCTCCTCATCGCGGGGGTCGAAGCCGTAGCGCAGCGCTAGAGCGCGGACGACCTGGCGCTTGCAGTCTTCGTGATCGGCAGTGGACCGGGCGCTGACCAGGAAGCGGTCAATCGAATCCGGAGGCGCAGGGGGACGGTTGGGGATGTCGCGAAGGACGGCGCTGAACGGGATGAACACTTTGTCCACGTCGCGGCCGTCGTAGTCGCTGTCCTGTTCTTTGCGTCGCATCACGCCAATCACCGTGTACGGCAGGCCGTTGATCTCGATGGTCTGGCCGACCGCGGCGCGGCCCTTGAAGAGCTGCTCACGAATTTCGGTGCCGAGGAAGGCGACGCGGCGGCTCTGGGCCTCGTCCTCGGCAGTGTAGAAGCGGCCCTCGGCAACGGGCAGCGTGCGGAAAAAAGAAAACTCCGGCAAAGAGCCGGCAACCAGGAACGAGCCATTGTTGAAGGGACTGCGAACCTGAGCGCGGTTGCCCAGCTCCGGCATCACCAAGCCGCAGGCAGGCGACTGTTCCTGCACAATCGTGTAATCGGCGGCGCGAAACCAGATGCGGCGCCCCGCGCGCGCCCCTCCGGCCTGAAGACTCGTGCGGCCGGCGTGGATGATGAGCAGGTCCTTGCTGAATGCTTCGGCGACTTTGGCCTGGCCGGCGCGGAGACCTTCGCCGGCGGCGATCATCAGGGTGATGGAGACAATTCCCCAGGCGATGCCGAACATAGTGAGAAACGTGCGCAGCTTGTGGGCCCAGAGGGTCTTGAACGTGTCGTGGAGTAGATCGCGAAAGGTCATTGCGTGTGAGTTGTCAGTTGTCAGCCGGCAGTTCTCAGACTAAGCAGATTCCTCGTGCTAAATGGCTTCCTGGCATACATGAGAAAACTTCCATTCAAGATCCATAAGGTCTGCGCATCATGGCAGCACAATTTTCTGGCCTTCCCGGAGGCCTTCCAGGATCTGCGTCTTCACTCCGTTGGAGATGCCGATTTTGATGTTCACCTTGCGGCGGCCACGCGGAGCCGCCGGGTCGGGAATCTCGACGGACGGGTTGCGGTCCTTGTCGTACTGAACAGCGGATTCGGGAATCATCAGGACGCCCTTGCGCTCTTCGAGGATGATTTCCGCGTTGGCCGTCATATTGGTTTTCAGCGCGCCGGTGGGATTGGAGATGGAGACCTTGACTTCGAAGGTGGTGACGTTGTCGCGCTCGACGCCGAGGGGCGAGATCTTGGTGACCTTGCCCTCGAATTTCTTCTCCTTGAGCGACTCGACGACAATGCGCGCGGGCTGGCCGAGGGAGACTTTGCCGATGTCCGCCTCGTCCACTTTGCCGAGGACATACACTTCGCTGACGTCGCCGAGTGTGAACACCAGCGTGGACTGCGAGCCGAGGACCAGGATGGAACTGACTGCGTTGCCTACCTCGATGTTGCGCGAGAGCACCAGGCCGTTCATCGGGCTGGTGATGGTCGAGTTGCGGAGGTCTTCCGCAGCGCGCTCGAGGATCGCCTGGGTCTGGGCCACCTGGGCGCGGGCGCGGCCGATATCGGCGCGGGCCACGGCGGCATTGCCCTGCGCGGTCATCTGGCGGTTGAGCGCGGTCTGATAGGCGCGTTCGGCATCCTCCAGGAGAGACTGCGCGATGAGGCCGTCCTCATGGAGTTTGCGGGCGCGCTCCCAGGCGGCCTTGAGGAAGTGCACTTCGGGACCGCGGGCTTCAATCTGATTGCGCTCGTAGGCGGCCTGCGCGGCCTCGAGAGAGGCCTGGGCCGCCTGCCACGAGGCGCGGGTCTCACGCACGCGCGCGGAGAGTTCTTCCTTATCGAGCTCGACCAGGACCTGGCCCTGCTTAACCGTGTCGCCGTAGTCCACGAAAAGTTTCTCGACAATGCCGCTGGCCTTGGATTTGACCTCTACTTTGGCCAGGGGCTCGATTTTGCCGGTGGCCACAACGCTGCGGGCTAGGTCGCCCTTTTCCGCGGTGGCCAGCTTGGAGGGATCAATCTCGGTTCCTGAGCCGAAGACTCCCATTGTGCCCATCGCCGCCAAGATGAGCACCACGACCGACCCGCCAATCCAAAGCCAGCGGCGGCGACCGCGACCGTTCTTACGCCCGTTTCCGTTCACACCCATTCGACTCTCCGGTACCGGTTTGCGTCCCGTCTATTGTACGCAGGTCAGGGGGCGAAAAGTTCCAACAGGAGGTCGGCGCTTCACACTCAGTTCAGCCGAACCTCCGTCGCCAGCGCATTAGAAAAGGTGGCCGAATACGGGACCGCCGCCCGAGCCTATGGCATTACCAGAAGCCGATCGCGCGCCACCAGGGAAGGCCGACGGCGAGCCAGATAAACTGAATTGCGGCCATCACAAATAGCCATGACGCACCAGGTCGTATGGTTGACAGTGCGGCAAACACCCGGGACAGCCCTGACAGAATCGCAGCTCGCCCAACCATACGTCGTCGGAAGGATTCTCTCCAACCCCTACTTCGAGGGGTGGTACTTCACTTCAACTTTCTCAAAGGTGATGGAGATAGATTCCCTGGGGAACTCGGAGTCCGATATCGACCCACCAACTGCTATGCTGCTGATCAGGGCGTCTTGCAGTCGTAACCTGAAGTACAACTCCTGCCGTCTTCCGCCCGCGCCCGGCACGATCTGGTCATATGAGAGTGCCATGGAGACGCCTTTGCCAGGAAGAATGGTCGCGGATTGCTCTGCGACTTTCAGACCGTCGATGTTCAGCAATTCCATCACAATCGGGATCTCCACCGCCCGGAGACACGCTGCCTCCTGGACATTGTTGACATACAGGAACAAGGTCTGGGATACGCCGAGGGTGAAGATGCTGCTCGCAAGCGTGGACTGACATAGATCCTTTTGCGCTCCTGCCCGCCCGGAGACGAAGACCGTAGCCACGACCAGTGCCGCCAAGACAGGAGACTTCCAACGCAACTTCGAGATTGGCTTGTTCATAGGCTCCTCCATCGAAGGATCGTTCTGCGTGCATCGGCAGAGTATGCGCGGCGCAGCGCAGAACCTTTGCGCAGGATTCTAGACTTGTACGCCCAGGGAATCAACGAGAGTGCGCACCCAGGCGGAATTGGAGCCATGGGCGGAAAGTGTGGGGAGCGACGAAGACTACCAGAAACCCAACACGTGCCACCAGGGGAGGCCGACGGCGAGCCAGATAAACAGGTTTGCAGCCGTCACAAAAAAACCGACCCGCCACCAGGTGGTCTGCGAAACGTAGCCGGCACCGAAAAAGATGGGGCCGGGGGCGGTGCCGTAATGTGTGAGCGAAGCGTTGAGGCAGGAGAAAAACGCCAGGGCGAGAGCCGAGACCAGCGGCGGCGCCCCTGCGCCCACGGCCAGCATCAGGAATGCTGGATAGAGGGCGGTAATCTGCGCGGTCATGGAAGCAAAGGTGTAGTGGATGTAGGTGTAGGCAATAATGAGAAGCACCAGGGCGGCGATGCCCGTCCAGCCGGCCAGGTGCGCCGACAGGACGCCGGTAAAGGCCTTGATGACGCCGAGGGAGTTCAGGCCATCGGCCATCATCATCAGGCCACCGAGCCAGATGAGAGCGTCCCAGGCGCGGTGTTCGGCGAGCAATTCGTCCCAGCGCATTACGCGCGCAGTGACAATGGCGCACAGTCCGGCAAATGCCACAACCACGGCGTGAAAACCATGCCAGGGCTGCGCGGCCCAGCCCGCGATCATCCCGGCCAGGATCACCAGCAGCCATTTTTCGCGGCGTGAAGGCGGGCCCATTTCGTGGAGATGGTCACCTGCCAGAAGCTGCGCTTCGGGCGTGTGTCTCAGCTCAGGCGGGTCCAGGCGGTAGATCAGCCAGGGCAGCAGGCCGATGGAAACGGCGGCGGGAACGCAGGAGGCGGCGATCCAGTTTAACCACGTAATCTTGACGTTGGCATATTTGAGGGCAAATTCGGCGGCCACAAGGTTTGCGGCCATGCTGGTAAGGAAGAGCGCAGACGAAGTGCAGCCAACGTGGTAGGCGCACTGCATCAGGTAGGCGCCCAGGCGGCGCGCAGAAGGGCCGGGGAAGGAGTCGTAACTTTCCGCGAGGCTGCGCGTAACCGGGAAAATAACCCCGCCGACGCGGGCGGTGTCTGAAGGAATCACCGGGGCAACGAGTACATCCGCACCGGCCAGCGCGTAGCCGAGGCGCAAGGAGCTCGAGCCGAACCAGCGTACGAAAAGAAGCGCCACGCGTCGACCAAGACCGGTTTCGACCACCGCTCTGGCCAGCAAGAACGCCGCGGCGATGATCCACATCACCGGAGTGCCGTAGGCGGCCAGGGCCTGCGGCACGCCCACACAGCGCGTGAGGATAGCTAGCGTAACTCCCAGCAGAGCCATCGCACCGATGGGCAGCGGTTGGAGAAGCATTCCCGTCACCGTGCCGACGAAAATCGCGAGCAGGCGCCATCCGGCGGGCTCGACCCCTTGCGGGCGGGGAAACATCAACACCAGAAACGCACAGGCAAAAACAATCCCCCAACGGAGGAGGAGCGACGTCTGGCGGGAGGCTTCTGCAGAGGACGTGGGAGGAAGAGGCACCGAGGGGGAATCGTAGGTGGCGCAAGACGGCATGTCAATGCGGCGGAAAAAAAGGTGACCTGAAGGTCGCCCTTACGATCGCCGCAGGCGGAGAGAATTGGCGACCACGGAGACGGAGCTGAAGGCCATGGCGGCGGCGGCGAACATCGGATGCAGGCGGCCCGCGACGGCCAGGGGAATCAGCAGCACGTTATAAGCGAAAGCCCAGAACAGATTCTGGCGGATGATGCGCACCGTGCGGCGGCTGAGCGCTATCACACGAGGGACAGCGCGCAGTTCGCCACCTACCAGAGTGACGTCCGCGGCTTCGATGGCCACGTCTGTGCCGGAACCGATGGCGATGCCGAGGTCAGCCTGCGCGAGAGCGGGGGCGTCGTTGATGCCGTCACCGGCCATAGCCACCGCGCGGCCCTGCTTCTGCAAGTCTGCCACGACGGCCGCTTTCTCTCCGGGAAGGACTCCGGCTCGGACGTCCTCGATGCCCACGGCGGCGGCGATGGCCTGAGCGGTGCGCGCGTTGTCGCCAGTGATGAGGCCGACGCGCAGGCCCATCGCGCGCAGCTGGGCGACGGCTTCGGCAGCTTCGGGACGCGGCCGGTCAGCCAGCGCAATGATGCCGGCGAGAGAATCGTGGCGCGCGACAAGCAGCGCCGTCTTGCCCTGTGCCTGCAAACGCGACAGCTCGGACTGCGCGGCGGCCGTGGAGATGCCGGAGGCCTCGAGCAGGGCAGAAGTGCCGATGATGATTTTTCCTGCCGAAGTGCCAGCTTCGATTCCCTGCCCCGGAACGGCGCGCGCGGCCATTACGGAAACGGAGGAATGCGAGCCGCGTTCCCGGGCGTGGCGGACGATGGCTTTGCCGAGCGGGTGTTCTGAACCGGCCTCCACCGCAGTGGCGAGAGCGAGCAATTCCTCTGCCGATGATTGGAGAGGGATGACGTCCGTGACCTCGGGGCGGCCTGCGGTGAGCGTGCCGGTTTTGTCGAGGAGGATGGTGTCCACGCGGCCAGCGGCCTCCAGGGCCTCACCGCCCTTGATGAGCATCCCCGATTCGGCGCCGCGGCCTGTGCCGACCATAATCGCCGTCGGAGTGGCCAGGCCCATCGCGCAGGGACACGCGACGATGAGGACGGCAATGGCGTTTTGCAGGGCGGCAGCGAACCCCGCTGGGCCGAGCAGCATCCAGCCGACGAAGGTCAACGAAGCTGTGAGTATCACGAGCGGCACGAAGGCGGCGGAGACGCGGTCGGCCAAGCGCTGGATGGGCGCCTTTGAGCCCTGGGCCTGCTCGACCAGGCGAATCATCTGCGCGAGGGTGGTGTCCTGGCCCACCCGGGTGGCGCGGGCGCGGAGCAGGCCGTTGTGGTTGATGGTGCCTCCGGCGAGCGCGTCGCCGGGCTTTTTTTCGACCGGCAGGCTCTCGCCGGTGAACATGGATTCGTCCACAGCGGAATGGCCGGTGAGCACGAGGGAATCGGTAGCGATTCGCTCGCCGGGGCGGATGATGAGGATGTCACCCACGCGGACGGAAGCGAACGGGATTTCGACTTCCGCCGCATCGCGTTCGATGCGGGCGGTCTGTGGCTGCAAGCGCAGAAGACGGGAGATGGCCTCGGAGGCGCGTCCGCGGGCGCGCATCTCAAGGTAGCGGCCCAGCAGGATGAGCGTGACGATGGTTGCAGCGGTGTCGAAGTACCAGGTGTGATGTCCCGCGCCGGAAAACACTCCCCAGGAGCTGAAGAGAAATGCGGCCGAGGTTCCCAAAGAGACCAACGTATCCATTGTCGAGGATCCGCCGCGAGCGGCGCGCCATGCGCCGAGGTGAAACTCCCAGCCGGCGAGTCCCCACACAGGCAAAGTCAGTGCGAGCAGAAGCCACCCCAGCGCGGGCCAGTGCGGCATCCACATATTCAGGATCATCACCGGAACAGTGAGGCCAGTGGACCATATCAAAGTAGTGCGGAGGCGGGTGAGGGCAAGATCGCGGCGCAGGCCGGCGGTGAGAGGAGCTTCCACTTCCACTGCGGGGGCTGACGCACCGTCTGCGGACGGCGAATCGCGCCGGATCACCTGCGCTCCGTAGCCGGCCCGCCCCACTCGCGAGATGAGTTGCGATTCATCGGCCAGCGCGGGGTCAAATTTGACTTCCGCGCGCTCTGTGGCCAGGTTTACGGAAGCCTCGACGCTGGGAAGCGACTGTAGCGCCTCTTCGATGTGCAGCACGCAGGAGGCGCAGTGCATCCCGGTGAGGCTGAGTGTGACGCTGTGGCGCGCGGCGGATTCGGTGGTAGCCGGGGCTGACATGGGGATTACCCGAATACACTATTGTAGATGAAACGGGCGTCCGAGGATGGTGGTCATGGGGGGAATTCGATAGAATGACCACCGAAGCCCCATGTGGCAGTTGAGACCGAGGCCAGCTTATGCAGAGAACAAAAGAAATAGAACCCTCAACGCAGAGCACGCGGAGTCCCGAAGCTTCGGGAGCGGAGGATGCAGTGCAGAGCTGTGGTGGGCGACTAAGGACTTGAACCTTAGACCTCTCCCGTGTGAGGGGAGCGCTCTAACCAACTGAGCTAGTCGCCCGCGGGAGATATTCTGGCAGAGGGATGCGGAAAGTTCAACGGGACAGGCAAAGAAGCAAATACCGAAGCGTCAACGCTGCGGGCGCAGCGCGGCAGGGCCGCAACCAAACGAGAAGTGACGAGTGACGAGAACTGAATAACCAGGGCCAGAATTCGTCGCGCCACGAGGAGAATTCAGGAATTCGGAGCACAAAGAAGAGCGGGGGATGGCCAGGACGGAGACAAATTCGGCGAACGCGCAGATCGCGCAACTGAAGCGTGCGGTCGGCAGCGTCATCAAGGGCAAGGACGAGGCCATCGAGCTGGCGCTGGTGTCGCTGCTGGCGCGGGGACATCTCCTGATCGAAGACGTGCCCGGCGTGGGCAAGACCACGCTAGCGCACGCGCTGGCGCGGTCCTTCAACTGCACGTTTCAGCGCATCCAGTTCACCTCCGACCTGCTGCCCAGCGACGTCATCGGCATCAGCGTGTTCAACCAGCGCAGCGCGCAGTTCGAATTCAAGCCCGGGCCGCTGTTCGCCAACGTGGTGCTGGCGGATGAAATCAACCGCACGACTCCGAAAACGCAGTCGGCGCTGCTGGAAGCGATGAACGAGGCGCAGGTAACGGTGGACAATCGCACGCACGCGCTGCCGCAGCCGTTTCTGGTGCTGGCCACGCAAAACCCGGTGGAACATCACGGGACCTACCCGTTGCCGGAATCGCAACTGGACCGCTTTCTGCTGCGCATCAGAATGGGGTATCCGTCGCGGGAAAGCGAGCGGGAGATTGTGCGCAACCATTCCGGAATGGCGGCGACGGACCGCATGGCGGCGGTCATGAACGCGGCGGACGTGGCCGCGCTGCAGCACGCGGCGTCGCAGGTCAAAGTGGACGACAGCCTGGTGGACTACGCGTTGAGCATCGTGGAGAAGACGCGGCAGTCCGAGCACCTGAGCCTGGGCGTGAGCCCTCGTGGCAGCCTGATGCTGCACCGCGCGGCGCAGGCGCGCGCGCTGGTCAGCGGGCGGGACTTCTGCCTGCCGGACGATTTCAAACGCCTGATCGTGCCGGTGTTCTCGCACCGCGTGCTGGTGAACACGCGGTACGTTTCCACGGCGCGCAAATCCGAGCAGGCCGAAGCCGTCCTGGGCGAGATCGTCGAATCCACCGCTGTGCCACTCTGATGTCCCGCGCAATCGTTTCCCCTCATACATCCGTGGCGCTGGTGCAGCGCTGGTGGGATGGTCTGGACAAGCCCGCCTGGCGGATGTTCTGGTTCGGAACGGGCGGACTGGCCGTTGCGCTGGGGCTGGCCATTTATTCCGGTGCGGCGTTTGAAACCGGACACCCGTGGATCGGCGAAGGCGCTGCCATCCTCGCCCTGGCGCTGGCCTTGTGGGTGGGAGTGAAGGTGGTGCCGCCGCTGGCCCGGCGTACCCCGCTGCGCTGGCTGGCGTACCACATCGATTACAAGATGACGCGGGAGGGCGTCATCTACATCAGCGGAGTGCTGCTGATCGCCCTGGCGGCGCTGAACACGGGCAATAACCTGCTGTTCATGATTTTGAGCGCGCTGATTGCGGGGATCCTGATCTCCGGGATTCTTTCCTCCGTGGTGCTGACCGGCGTGGAAATGAAGATGGAAGTGCCCGAGCACATCTTCGCCGAGCAGCCGGTGCTGGCCTCGGTGGAGCTGGCCAACGAAAAGCTGTCGCTGCCGTCGTTTTCGCTGCGCGTGGAGGGCGAAACGAAGAAAGGCGAGGGCCAAATCCTGACCCGGCCGGTCTATTTCCCGTTCCTGGGGCGACGCCAGGCTGCCAGTCAGCGAGTCGAGCTGATCTTCCCGCGCCGCGGCGCCTACCGGCAGGATGCGTTCGGCATACGGACGCGGTTCCCGTTCGGCTTTCTCCAGAAGACGCGCCGGGTGGATAGCCCGATGGAACTGGTGGTGTATCCACGGGTGCAGCCGACCGAGGAGTTTTATGAAATCCTCCCGCTGGTGAGCGGAGAGCTGGAGAGTTTCTATCGCGGGCGGGGCCACGACCTGTATTCCATCCGCGACTATCTGGCCACCGACGGTGCGCGCTTCGTGGACTGGAAGGCCTCGGCGAAGTCCGGGGAGCTGAAGGTGCGGGAGTTCGCGCGAGAAGATGAGCGGCGGGTGATGCTGGTGTTCGACCCCTACCTGCCTCCGGGGCAGGACTTCAGCTCGCCGGGCGGCCAGAAGGCGGCGGAGCAGTTCGAGCGGGGCGTGTCGCTGTGCGCGTGCCTGGCGTGGCATTTCCACGAGCTGGATTCGGAGATGGAGTTCCGGATGCACCAGCAGGTGCGGCCCATGGCGCCGGCCGGTGAAATCATTTACGACGTGCTGCGGGCGCTGGCGTTCGTGCAGCCGGCTACGGACCGCACCGATGGGCAGTTCCTGCGAGATCTGACGGCCCGTCCGGACACGTTCAAAATCATCCTGACCGGGCAGCCGCGCGGCTCCATCCCCACCAGCCTGTGGTCGTCGTCGTACATTGTGTTCGTGCAATCGTTGCAGGGGCAGGGCGGGACGCGATGATCTTTTCCAGAAGAGACGCAACGCTGGAATCCGTGCGACTGCTGGAAATCCACGGCTCACCGTACTGCGACATCGTGTACCGCTACCGCGAGCCGCAGGACGCGCGATCCGAGCAGGCACGCGTGGGCGCGGAAATGATCTACCCGAACGCGCAGCCCGGGGACGTCGTGATGGTCGAAAAAATCGCGAATACGGTGATGAAGGTGGAGAAGTTGTGATTCTGGAGGCTGGAGGATCGAGGTTGGAGATTGCAAATCAGAAATCCGAAATTAGAAATCAGAACCCGCAGCGGCGGAGCGGTTTCACGGACAGCCTGATCGGGTGGTACCGGCAGAACAAACGGGCGATGCCGTGGCGCGGGACACGGGACGCCTACCGGATCTGGATCTCGGAAATCATGCTCCAGCAGACCCGCGTGGCGGTGGTCATCCCCTACTACCAGCGATTCGTGAAGAAATTCCCGACCGTGCACGCCCTGGCCCGGGCGCGGCCAGGGGAGGTGCTGCGGCATTGGGCGGGACTGGGTTACTACAGCCGGGCGAGAAATTTGCACCGTGCAGCCAGGGCCATGGTGTGGCAGCACGACGGGGAATTTCCCCACGATGCCGCGCAGGCACTGGCCCTCCCGGGCGTAGGGCGCTACACCGCGGCGGCCGTATTGAGCATCGCGTACGGCGAACCGCAAGCGGTTTTGGATGGCAACGTGGCGCGCGTCCTGGCGCGGCTCCGCGGCCTGCGGGGCGAACTGAGGAAAAAGGGGCGCTGGCTTCGGCTGGAGCGGATGGCCCAGGAATGGATGAACGCCGCGGTTACAGAAGGAAAAGGGAAAAGGGGAAATAGAAAAGGGGAAGGAAAGCCGCCGGGAGGCCACAGTGCGGGCAGAGCGGCGGGGGAATGGAACCAGGCGATGATGGAACTGGGCGCTACCGTGTGCACGCCCCGAAGTCCGAACTGCGCGGCGTGCCCGGTTTCCAAGCAGTGCAGGGCGCGCATACTCGGCCTCCAGGAAAAAATCCCGCCAGCGAGGAAAGAACCTATTCCCGTGAGACTCACTATCGCCGCGGCAGTCCTGGTGGACCGGCGGAACAAGACGCTGCTGACCCGACCTGCAGAGGACAACTGTGCCGAACTGTTTTCCCGGATGTGGCAGTTCCCAGCCGTCCGGGTGAAGCAAGATGCCAAGCGCGAGTTGTGGCGGCACCTGAGTGCCTTAACGAACAGCGTGTCTTTCGATCTAGATCCGCTGGCGCCTGCCCGGCACGCGGTGACGTATCGCAATATCGAACTTGCCCCCTTTCTCGCGCGCCTGGATCCGCTGCCGCTACCACGCGGCGCGCGGGCTGTTCCTCTCAAAACCATCGACTCGCTTCCCATCTCCAACGCCACGCGCAAGATTGCACACGCGGCGCTCCGGGAATTGCAGGCCGCTCCACGCGCAGCGCGCTGAGCCGGACGGGTTCCTCGCCAGGAGGGGGGACGGCATCCGGCCACCGGCAGTCAGGGTTTCAGGGCGCGCTCGAGCTCGGAGAGGAATTCAGCGGGTGTAGCGGGGCGGAGCTCGGGGTCGGGGTCGAAGGCGCCTTCGAGAAAATCCTGCCAGAGCCAAGGCGCGCCAACGAGATGCACAGTGATGGGAGTGAAACGCGTGGAGAGAACGGCCCGCTGAACTTCCGCCACTGTGGGCGCGTCAAAGGGATGTTTTGCCGTCAGCATTTCATAGGCTACAACGGCCAGGGCCCAGAGGTCCCAGTGTGGCGCGGCGACCTGGCCACGGAGCTGTTCGGGCGACATGTAGCGCGGAGTGCCAACCAGGACGCTGCTGCCGGTGCCGGCGTCACGTGTGGCGTCGGTGTCTCCCGGGAGAAACTTGGCTACGCCGAAATCGAGCAGCTTGGGGATTTCCGCGAAACCTTCGCGAACCAGGAAGATATTCTCGGGTTTGATGTCGCGGTGAATGAGATGGCGGCGGTGGGCGGCATCGAGAGCGGAACAGATGCCCCGGAGGATGCGCAGGGCGCGGGAGGGTGGCAGAGGCGCGCCGGGGCGCAGTTCGTCGCGTAAGCTGGTGCCACTCAGCAGCTCCATCACCAGGAAGGCGCGAGTGCCCGCGGCGATACCGAAATCATGGACCGTGACCACATTGGGATGAGTGAAGCTGGCGGCAACTTTGGCCTCGCGGCGGAACCGTTCGGCGGCGTCGGGGCTGTTGACCAGGTCGTCGCGAATGAGTTTGGCAGCGACGCGACGCTCGAGCGAGACGTCGGTGGCTTCATAGACCGCGCCCATCCCGCCACGTCCGATGCGGCGTTCAAGGCGATAGCGTCCGGCGAGCCGGCGCGGCACGGCCACCGGCGCAAGACGCATCCCTTCCTGCGTGCAGTTCCCTGCCCCGGAGTCGTAACAGGAGCCGCATTGCGGGCATTCCTCAAAGGTGCCCGTGGTTGCACCGGGCGGCGGAGGGGTGGCCGCCTTCTCGCGCAGCAGTGCCAGGCTGGCGGCGATGGCGCTGAGCAAGTCGAGGTCTTCGCCGCTGTAAGGCTCCTCGGAGCGCTTGAAGCCCAGCACCAGCAGGGCGTCGGGATGTTCCGGCGCATTGCCCACGGGCACCAAAAGGTCTATGCGCGCCCTGCGGAACGAATCCGTTTCCCCCGGGGGAAGTTGCTCGTGCAGCCAGCCGGTTTCGGTGGGGCTCAGCTCGACGGGCTTGCCCAGCAATCGGACCAGGGACACGAGCTTGCTGGAAGCCAGTAGCGGCGCGACAGAGGCCATCACCGGCGCGACCGCCAGCGGGCGGTAAGCCTCATCACCTGCGCGGCGCAGCAGCAGCGCGGCGAATTCCGGATGCAGGGCCGCCTCGATCCGCGAGACGACGTTCGAGGCCGCGGACGCCAGGCTTGTGGAAGCGCCGAGCTGCTCGGCCACTTCGCGCAGGATGCGGCGCGCGTTGTATTGTTCGCGGAAAAACTGGCGGTCGAGCGCCGCCAGCCAGTTGCGCTGGCGGGTGCCGGCAGCCAGTCCCAGCCCGGCAATCACCATGTAAACCCAGCCGCGTGCCGACAGGATGGAAAGGAGAGGCTGGTCGCCGTGCAGGAGGATATCGGCCAGGAGGACAGCGCCGCATATAGGAGCCAGGCTGAGAACCACGCGGCGGGCCAGCGCGTACTGGAGACTCTGGCGAACGATGACGCCGATATCGAAGATGCGCTGGCGCAACAGCGCATAACCGAACGAGAGCGGCCAGACCAGGTAGACAAGGATGCTCTGGACAGTGAGCAGCGGTGCAGAGAGAACAATTGCGGCCAGGGGCGAGGCCGTACTCCCACCCCTCACAAGAAAGATCCCCCACGGTAGAAGCGCGAGGAGGCTGAGCGCAGTCCCGACCAGGACCAGCCGGACACGGCGGCGTTCATTTACGTCTGTCAGCCGGAGATAGTTTGCGGCGATGGCTGCGCCGCTGGAGATAATGTATCCGGAAGTTACCACCTGCAGATACAGCAGAGCCCCGAGGCCTAGGCGCCCATAGGCCTGCGCGGGGTGATAAACGAGGAGATACGCATAGTCGAGCACAATGTAGGCCATCGGGACAATCGGAAGCCAGATGAGTAGCCAGACCCAGGGCGCGCGGAACATCCGGCGGGGGAAGGAGGTGGCAAAAGTCAGGAACAGCGGTCCGCCGAGAAAGGTAGTACCTCCGGGAATCCACAGGAACAGGCCGACCAGCACGGGCAGCCTTCGCCAGGCGGCGGCAATGCCGTAGTCGGGAGGCCCGCTGGCTACGGACATAGATAGCAACAGCAGGCTGGCCACGGCAATGGCAAAATCATCCGGCCGGCGGAAAGCAATTAGCAATGCGAGGGTCATCATTACTACCTGACCCAGGCGGGTGACGAAAAACAGTCGCTTCTGGACGGCGGGCCGCTTACTCCAGGCTTCTTCCTCCACGGTAACGGCGAACACGGCGCGGCGGCCATTGCGTTCCACCTCGAACCGGTAGGTCTGCCAGGGCTCAAGATTCGCGCGCATCGCGTACACGTCGATGATTTGGCCGATGGGGTG
>Ga0247727_10010569_pt1 | contig 16323 bp, 11 predicted proteins | sample WisWelCaveWW1625_FD_202498 | JGI IMG/M metagenome (GOLD analysis project Ga0247727, IMG submission 202498) | Biofilm microbial communities from Wishing Well Cave, Virginia, United States - WW16-25 | ecosystem: Environmental > Aquatic > Deep subsurface > Groundwater > Cave microbial mat | place... | reverse complement strand
TTCTCAAAACGTAACTTATGGGATTGGCTCAACGATCCTTTTCATAAACCTAAATCGAAGGCCACTCTACAATATGAACTGGCCTTCGGCTAATTAAGACAGCAATGGTCTGAGATACATAATCAATGTTAAAAACATTAAGGCCGTAATAACGCCGGATTTCTTTTAGAATATTGATTTTCATGTTTCGGTCTTCAGGTGGCACCGGCTTATATCCATTATTTTCAAAATCAATCATCATATTGATGCCCTCGGCAATCATGCCGCTCAAATAAGGAGCGATTTTCTTTAGAATCGGAAAGCCGTTATTGCTTATCAACATCAACTCCGGATAGGCCTCGTGAATATCCGCAACCAGCGAAACCATGGCCTCCTTGGAGCCAGCGTATTTTTCAGGATCCGTACTTTCTAAGAACTGGACGGTATCCAAGGTGTCTAAAAAAAGTCCCCGGAACCCTTGCTCAACAATTTCCGGAATGACTTCCTCAATCAAAAGTTTCCGCCATTCCGGATTCCGGATATCGACAAAGAAGGCTCCACTCCAATTAGGATTCTCCTCCAGTACCCACGGCTTATCCCGGATTTGATCCCAAAAGAAACGGTAATTCGCCGCCTCTCCCACACTCAAATAGGCGATCACCGGATGATTCTTTTTCAGAGAACTAAAATCCGGATGAACATCCGGGTCTAAAACCACCATATCCAATGAACGAAGATCATCTATCTCAATGGGGTGAGTCGAAGGCATGTAATTGAGAACAATCGCCCATTTTCTGACGCCATCTAATTTCCTAATATTTTGGCAAGTCAGGGAAGCCCCATCAGACGACCCAGCCACAAAATTAAGCGCACAAGCTAGAAGGCATGAAATTAAAACTTTGCCTTTTATAGACATCCTGTCTTATTAATCTTTTCCTCAGTCGTACTGTTTATAAATATCAGCCAGGTTTGCCTCGGCTGCGTAGGGTTTAAAACCCAATCGTTTAGAATCTCTTCTCACTTGGCGGATTAGTTTTTGATTTGACTGTGGAACATAATCAATATTAAAAACACTGAGCCCATAATTCGCCATGATCGGTTTAAGTATTCCAATTTTGTACGTCCGATCTTCCGGTGGAACGGATTTATAACTGTCCTTCTCGAAATCAATCATCATATTAATGTCTTCAACTATCAGACCGCTCAAGTAAGGAGCAATCTTCTCAAGGATTTCGAAGCCATTATTGCTCAGCAGCATAAGCTTCGGAAATGCTTGGTGAATATTTCCAACCAAAGTCGCCATGGCTTCCAATGAACCAGCGTACTTTTTCGCAGATTTCTCTTCTAAATAAACAGCCGTATCTAAGGTATCAAGAAAAAGACCCTGAAATCCTTTGTTGACAATCTCGGGAATAACCTCTTCAATCAAAAGTTTTCGCCATTCGGGATCACGCACATCCACAAAAAAATTTCCTTCCCAATCGGGATTTTCATCAAGAACCCAGGGATTATCCTTAATCTTGTCCCAATAGCCACGGTAATTCTCAGCCTCGCCTACACTAATATAGGATATACGAATAGGCTGATTTTTTTTCAATGTGGCTGTCTCCGGGCTATTATCCGGGTCCAACACCACCATGTCAAAAGACTGGAGGATTTCCCTATCGATGGGATGATTATCCTCATCGTAATCTAAAACAATAGCCCATTTTTCGACATCCTCTAATCTATCAATATTGGAACACGCTGGAGAAGCCTCATACGACGGACGAACCACAAGATTAAATGCGAAAACCATAATGCATGAGGTCAAAATTTTGCTTTGTAACGGCAATGGATGGGTCTCCCTTTACGAGTCATTATTGATATGTCACTATCAATTTCGGACGACGCGCGGCAGTGCCATTGTCCCCCGAATAAAAGCCGGCATAATCTGCGTCAAAATTATCATTATCATCCAACGAAAAGTACGAACGCAATTGGGTACGACCGACTTTATTAACTTGACTTAAGGCTGCATTACTAAAATTAACTGTGTAAACCGTTAGCGAACCACCCTGGTTGGCAATGGTCGCCACTTGCTGCGCGTCCGCAGTGGCCTGAAAATCCGCATTCTGCAAACCATTCCCGTTATTGAAAGCACCGTTTTTAATGTCAACATAACACGTGCCGTGAGTCGTGAATGGATTGGTTCCAGTGTCACCACCACGAGTCAACTGTAACGTTACCGAGAGAATCGTTGCCGCATCTGGAATGGAAGAGGTATCGAAAGATAGGATGGATTTGATTTGCTGGTTATTACTCCCATCACCCATACGAATGGCCTGTCCGAACGTACCAGCACTTTGCACAAAACCTCCGACATTGGTGTTTTCACCGGACTCGCGCACCCAGCCATCCTCAGCGGCAATGGAATCGAGCGTCACCGTCACCGGAGGAGTTGTGCCGGGGTTAACCGTAATGTTTACGGCATTGGAGGTTGTCGCACTCCCATGATTATCCGTGGCTTTGGCCGTTAATGCGTAACTCCCGGCACTGACATTGTTCCAGGCAAAACTGTACGGGGCGGTCACATCTTCCCCTAATTTTGTCGTTCCGTTAAAAAATTCCACTTTACTAACAGTTCCATTGGAATCAGAAGCCGTGGCCTCAATCGTAATCGCGGCTGGGGCGGTAAACATCGCTCCCTCCGCTGGAGTAGTTAAGGCAACCGTTGGAGCGGTATTCACCACAATATTTACTGCGCTCGATGTAGTTGACAAGTTTTGATTATCCGTTGCTTTGGCCGTCAATATGTGATTACCCACTGAAGCACCACTCCAGATAAAACTGTACGGATTGGTTGCATCTACACCAAGCGAGGTGTTTCCATCAAAGAACTCCACTTGGCTCACCGTACCGTCATCACTGGCCGTGGCCGCCAACGTGATGTCGGATGGCGTAAGAAAAACGGCATTATTAATCGGATTCGTTAAGGCAACCGCTGGCGGACCATTAACAGATATATTAACGGCTTCGGATGTGGTTAGTGCGCCTTGATTGTCTGTTGCCTTGGCCGTAAGAATATAATTGCCGGAACCGACATTCGTCCAATCGAATGAATATGGAGCTGACGTATCTTCCCCTAATTTATTTACTCCATTAAAAAATTCCACCTTGGCTATGGTCCCATCATTATCCGAGGCATTGGCCTCAAGACTCACCGTGGCTGGGGCAGTGAACAATGTATTATTAACTGGAGTGGTTAAACTCACTGTTGGAAATTCATTGACGATAACATTGATAATGCTGGAGGTTGTAAAAAGTCCTGCATTATCGGTAGCTTTAGCCGTCAGAGCGTAATTCCCAGTTACGACATTATTCCACGCAAAACTGTACGGACTGGACGTATCTTCTCCTAATAGGGTTGCCCCGGAGAAAAATTCAACCTTAGTAATTGTTCCATCGGCATCCGAAGCAGTGGCGTCAATCGAAATATTGGCCGGATTATTAAAAACAGCATTATTCAAAGGATTCGTAATGTTAACACTGGGCGCGGCCGCGTTGACTGTGATATTCACAATGTCAGACGTCGTTTCGGCCCCATGATTATCCGTAGCCTTGGCCGTTAAAGGATAATTCCCGGCCACGACATTGTTCCAGGCAAAACTGTACGGACTGGATATATCTTCGCCTAATTTCGCGGCGCCGTTAAAAAATTCCACCTTACTGACAGTCCCGTTACTATCGGCGGCATCTGCCGTAAAATTAATATTCGCCAGGGCTGTAAACGAGGCATTATTCAAAGGATTTGTCAACGTGACACTCGGCGGGGCATTGACTACGATCGAAACGGCAGTCGATGTGTTCACTGCTCCCAGATTATCCGTGGCTTTGGCCGTTAATGAATAATTTCCGGCCGCAACGGCGTTCCAATCAAAACTATACGGACTGATTAAATCTTCTCCTAATTTCACAGCCCCGTTAAAAAATTCCACCTTCGCTACACTGCCGTCAGTATCCGAGGCATTGGCCTGCAGGGTAATATTGACGGGAGTGGTAAACAAAGCATTGTTGACTGGACTGGTTAAACTCACCTGCGGCGGATTGTTGGCCGCGAGGACCAGCACCCGGGCGGTATGGCTTCCCGGCTGATTAAAGGTCAAGGTTAAAGTATCACCGACTCGACTTGAACTGTCGGCACCTTCAATGGTTAATTGGGCTCCAGACGGAGCATTCAATTCAACTGTTACTTTTCCCTGGCCATTAAAAGTAAATTCGATTTCACTGCCTGTCCCGGTAACCGAGATCAATTCAGAGCGCATTGGCAAAGAAGAAATATGGGTCAATTTATCCTGAGTCGTTCCCAAATGGATGTTATAGGTCCCTCCATCTTTTTTAAGGAAAACTCCTTTCTGATTATAAGCGTACCAATTGTCGACGTTTTTGATGAGTTGATTGGTATTAAGTAATAGCTCAAATTTTCCGACATTGCTTTGCGCGACCTGAACATTGATATCATTCGGAGTCGGTCCAGGGGTAACCTGTAAACTTGTCAGAGAATCACGGAAAATTTTGATTCTATCCGTGACATCCGCTTGGGTGGCGAATTCGCTGCCGCCGTTGTAAAAGTTAGCGAGGGTATTCTCATACAGGGCAACGGTATAGTTATTGCCGTCGCCGTTGGGCCCAAAAGTCGGACCATAATCATGCCACATCCAGTGACAGATTGGTTGACTCGCATGGCGATTGATAGATGCGTATGCATCTTTCCATTCCTGCTCTGCCTGAGCCGGTGTTTTACTTTCAAAACTGAGCAAAGTGAAATCTGGTTTAAAATTCATGTTGTAATAAATCGTCGTGTAACTGGGATCAAGAAAGCCAATCGACGTCCCATAACCTGAACCGCGAAAACCATACCTTCCGGAAATATAAGAAAAGTATTGGTTCAACTGCTGATCAACGCTAAGGGGTTCAGCATTGCCAGGGATGGCGGTTCCCACCACGTTTATCCCCAATTGCTGACCAATCACGTTTTTCGATTGATTGAATTCAAATTCGAGTTGCGATTGAGTCAAAGTACCCGTATCCTGAGGATGCGACCAGGAATGGGTGCCAATCTCATGGCCCAAGGCCATATACTGCTGATGAAGACTAAGCCAGGCGTATAACCCGGTAGTATTATTCACATTTGCTACAGGGGCAACATTGATGTGAAGTGTACCAATAAAATTATAATTAGTTTTCCATTGCGAAAGAAGATCATAAAGCGGCTGCCCCACAGATTCGACATCTTCTTCATAACCCGTTTGATCCATATCTGTCCGGCTGCTCAGAATATTTGTATCGCGGGTCATCTTTAAGCCGACGGGAACATCATTGCCGTAGACAACCCACTGAATCGCCTGCCAGAGAAGGTTAGCATCGGCCATGATTTGTTCATTGGCAAAGAAAACGTTACGGCCGCCCGTTTGGGTGGCGAGCACCGCGTTACCTTCGGTATTATTCGATAAAACCCATTTCGCTAATCGCGTATTCACAGTCGAAGTACTGGATGGGATCACTTGTGGAAAATAAAAACCGGTATATTGAAGGACTTGTTCGTTGGCTGTGTAACCTTTCATCGCCGGATGAGTCACGACGTCAGCACGGATTGTCGCAGTAACATTAGAAGACCAGCTGCTTATCTGAACACCCAATAAATTATTCATCCGCGCTTGATAATCCGCTAAACCCGCACCGCTCTCGTTCATGGTCATGAATTCGCCGCTGGCGATAAGACCCACATGATACGTATTCACGGCCTGGGTCAGTACGCTTTGAATGGCGGATAGTTTCGATTGAGTGACATTGGCGGAATACGGAAAAACGATTGCGTCATAATTAGCAAGCTTAGTGATGTTCGTCAGGTCATCCTCGGTCAAAAGGTCAAAAGGAATTCCCGCCATCATCGTTTGATGCTGGGCAACCATAAAAAGCTGTGAGAAAGCGGTGATATCCCAATATCTGTTCGCTGTCACCTGCGAGTAGACAATACCCACCCGCTTGTCCACCGAGGGCAGACTCTGCCCTACAGCAATTGTCGCGGGCATGAGGCAAAGGATTAATCCACCGATAACACAAGAAAACACATTTTTACTAAAATTTCTAAATACCATTGCACTTCTCCTCTCCATGTTCGATTGTTGATAATAGTTGGGAGACAGATTAATTCCCTTTGAGATTATTTTTTTGCGGTGAGTTCACAATGATGAATTGCCCAAAGAAGTTCCCTTTCATTAATCTCACTAAATGTACAAAATCCTCGAATGTGTTTTATATTGATTTAAAAAAATATTCTCAAAGGATATGTTGCTGCTTATAAACGCGCGGGAGATCATTTCGCCGAAGGGGAGATGAATTCCGTACAGACAGTTGTCTATCGCTTTACGAAAACAAACGTCTTTAATAATTTGACGTGTGTCATTGCGAGCGACCAAAGGGAGCGAAGCAATCTCATCCATCGATATTGGGATTGCTTCGGCCTGACGGCCTCGCAATGACAATTTGATTGTGACGTTTGTATTAAAATGATGCTCTATGCTTGATGGGAGAATGAATGGAAGAAAAAAACTGTTTAGGATAGTAAAAAAGTGATGGGCAGGTAAGGAAAAAATCATAGTTGCGTTATCGGTTGTGATGATTCAGCTCATCAAAAAAATCTTTATAAACTTGTAATATATTTTTAATAAATGATTTTATTATCAAATCGGTTTCTATTGTAGTTATGATTTTAAATCTGTCAATGAGACAGACTATGACATACTTACCCAAAGTCTGACAGATAAAATTGGGAAGAATTTTTAATTACTTAAAGTGATTTTTGCTGGTAGAGATAGACATCGCGTTGCGGGAAAGGAATTTCAATTTTACCTTTCTTAAATTCATCAAAAACATTTTTATTGATGCTGAACATCACGTCCCAATAGTCGGCCTGCTTGCACCAGAGTCGAGCATACATATTCACACCGAAATCAGAAATGCCAATCTTTGGTTCCGGATTCTCGGCGATGCGCGTCTCTCTTCTGACGACATCACGGACAACCTGGACCGCCTTTTCCAAATCGGCCTTGTAGCTGACCCCCACCTTAATGTCTAATTTTTTCAGACCGGAAAAATTGTGAATAATTTCACCGATGATATGTTTGTTGGGAATGATCACTCGGGTTCCGTCAACGGTTATGAGGATTGTCCGTGGAAGCGTCATGTCCTCGACCTCTCCCATCTCGCCAACGACTTCAATAATATCCCCGACCTTAAAAGGTTTTGTAAAAATAAGCGTCGCTCCGGCGGCATAATTCGATAATGGCCCCTGCAAAGCAAAACTGGTACCGAAACCGATGACGCTTAAGCCCGCGATAAACGGGGCAATCTCAATTCCAAATTTTCCCAACGCGATCAATACCGCAAAACCCATAATGACAAGCTTCAAGGTCCCGACCATAAACTTGGCTACCGTGACATCGATTTTATGCTTGTCTAAAAATTTCCTGACAAATTCAGCGGCAAATTTAGCCACAAACCATCCCGCCATCAAAACAACCATGCCGCCTAAGGCCTGGAAACTGTATTTCACTACCGCTTCCAAAATCCAATCAATAATTTTTTTAAGCGTTGAGACCGTTGCCGGCGAGGTTGTTTCCTCAGCGGCAAATACCTGCGCTGCGGCAATCACCGTAAAGACAAAGGCGATTAGACTTCGAATCATTTGTAGCCTCCCTTTATTTCAATTCCGATTTAGGCGGTTCAATGTGCACCGACGCGTCGATAACACCGATATCTGTCCCCAATAAAGCATCCTTCACCTGATGGGCAATCGTGTGTCCCAAACGCACGGGCAAATCACCGTCGACTTCCACATGAATATCCACAAAATAACCCAAGCCACTTTTGCGCACGCGGCATTTCTCAACAGCTATAACCTCATTGACCTGCCGGGCGGCCTGCCGTATCGTTTTTTCGATTTCCGGCGGCGGGGCGGCATCCATAATTTCATTAATAGCAAATTTCAACAATCGGCAGCCATTAAAAGCAATAACACCGCTGGCAAAAAGGGCCGCCCAATCGTCCGCGCTTTCATATCCCTTACCGCCAATCAAAGCAATCGAAATTCCAATAAATGCCGCTACCGATGTCAAAGCATCCGAACGATGATGCCAGGCATCCACCTTTAACGATAAACTATCAACGGACTTACCTACTTTAAAAACAAAACGAAACAAGACTTCCTTAATAATGATCACGCCCGCCAAAACAATCAAAGTGAACCGCGCCGGTATGTGATGCGGGACAAAAATCTCGCAAACACTTTTATAAGCAATCCCTACCGCCACACCAATCAGCACCAGCGAAACGACCATGGCCGCCAGCGATTCGGCCTTGCCATGACCAAAGGGGTGATCGTTATCCGCCGGGATGGCCCCGATGGTCAGACCGCTTAAGACAATCGTTGAACTAAAAATGTCCAGCAATGATTCAATTCCATCGGCTACTAGAGCGTACGAATGACCAAAAATTCCGGTAACAATCTTGATCGCGGCGAGAAACATATTGGTCAGGATTCCGACCATCGTGATGCGGATTCCCTTTTCGATACGGTCAACGATTTTCGCGTTTGAATTCAACATGATGGATGAATCTTATTAAACGACAGACCAGAACAATAAGGCGATCAGGACCCGATAAACTCCAAAGGCGATGAAATTATGGCTCTTGATGAAATACAGAAAAAATTTGATGCTAAGAATAGCGACCGCGAATGAAACCAAAAACCCAACCGCCAAGAAAAAGAATTGATGGACAGAAAAGGCACCCGCATTCTTCAACAAATCCAGGCCGGTAGCCGCCAGCATCGTTGGCACCGCCAAAAGAAAGGAAAATTCCACAATGGTTTTTCGTTTGAGTCCCAAGAATAAACCGCCGATAATGGTTGCGGCTGAACGTGAAACTCCCGGCACCATCGCCACGGATTGAAAGACACCAATCCAAAATGCTTTTTTAAAAGAAATGTTGGCCAGCTCTGCGCCGGCATCTTCTTTCTCCTTGTGGAATAATTCAAAAATAATTAAAAAAATGCCCCCCAAAAATAATGACCAGAGGACAATTTGCTGACTATCAAGTAACACCGTTTTAATAATTTTGTAAAATATGATCCCCAGGACCGCTGTTGGGGCAAAGGCAACGGCAAGACGCTGCATTACCTTAAAATCAACCAGCAAAGATCGCCAATACAAAACCACCACCGATAAAATCGCCCCGAGTTGGATAGCGATTTCAAAGGTCTTCATGAATTCTGTTTGTGAAAAACCCAATAGTCGCGCGGTGAGCATCAAATGTCCCGTTGAGGAAACGGGCAGGAATTCGGTTATTCCTTCAATAATGCCAAAAATAATGGCGTTAAAAATATCCATTCAGGGTTCTCAATGATTTTTCTTTTGACTTGGCCAAATAAGGGACGCGGCCACGGAAGCGGCCAGTGTTGTAACGACAAAAGCAAGCGAGATTCCGGTGGGAATATTATAAACCTCGGCTGCCAGCATTTTTAATCCGACAAAAATCAAAATAATCGATAAGCCGTAATGAAGATGATGAAATAATTTCATCACTTTTGCCAGGACAAAATAAAGCGAACGCAAGCCTAAAATGGCAAACACATTAGATGTATAAACAATAAAAGGATCGCGCGTGATCGCGAGAACTGCGGGAACGGAGTCCACCGCGAAAATAATATCGGTCGTCTCAATGGCTAAGAGGACCACAAAAAGCGGTGTCGCGAATAATCGCCCCGCGCGATGCACAAAGAATCTTTTACCTTCGTAATTTTCTGTGACTGGCATCAACCGACGAAATAATTTTAAGACAGGATTCTGTTCCGGATGAACTTCCTTGTCCTTTTCAAAGGCGAGTTTTATCCCGCTGAAGATCAAAATACCGCCAAAAATATAAATGATGAAATGGAATTTTTCAATCAGGGCCACGCCGGCCAGGATAAAAACCAATCGCATGACCAAAGCCCCGAAGATTCCCCAGAATAAAACTTCATGTTGATAAGTGGCGGGAACGCGGAAATACGAAAGAATCAAAAGAAAGACAAAAAGATTATCGACGCTAAGCGATTGCTCAATCAGATAGCCCGTTAAAAAGGCCAAGGCATCCTGATGACCCCGCCAGAAATAAATACCTATATTAAACGCAATGGCCAGCGCCACGCAAATACAACTGAACGTCAACGCTTCCTTGAATTCAACTTCGTGAGCCTTACGGTGCAAAACTCCCAAATCAACGGCCAGCATGATTAAGATAAAAATGTTAAATCCTACCCAGGGCAATAGCTGTTCAGACATTATCGAATTCTTCCTTTCATTACGAGGTGATGTTTCGGGAGGTTATTTTTTACGACGAATAGTGCGCGCAACCGTGGGCTATTATAATCTGGCCAACTTTTACCATCAACAAGAAAATTCCTGTCAAGCCAACCAAATTAACAACCAATGTAATATTTTTACATACTCTACGTCAAACCCGAATGGGCAGGATAACAAACGGGATACCCTGCTGATAAAGTTTTCGTTGCAGTGAAAAAACCGTGTGGTTATGAAGCCAGCGCGTCAATAATGATTCCTGCGGAAACACCAGCTGACCGCCGAAAAATACCGCCCCCGGAAATCGTTCTAATATTCTCGACGCCAACTTTTGAATTTCATCAATCACATCAATCCCCATGGCGGAAATGGCTTCGGCATAATAACCATTTTGATTCATAAAATCAATGTAACGTTGATTGTCCTCTTGAACCTGGGCTTTGAGCCGATCGACTTCTTCGACCCCCTTAAAATTTCCAGCGTCAAGCACCCCGATCTCCACAAAAACAAAATTTCGGAACTCCGCGCCAAACCAGCGGATGACGCTAAAAAGCGTGTGCAACCCCAGTCCGTTGAAACCATTGACCAGTAAAACGGCCGTCTTGGCCTTGGGGTCAAATTCACACATTGTCTTGGGACGTTTGACGAATTCCGTCAGCGGAGCCGCCGTTGCCTGAACCAGGCTGTTAAGCCGATGCAAAAGTTTGGCTGTGTGGATATAATGGCGCTTGATAAAAACCGCCACGGCAATCAAACTGCCGGTAATCAAAAGCGTGATCCACCCGCCCTCATGAAATTTTAAAAATGTCACCGATAAAAGAATAAAAGACGTGGCGGATAACCCTAAGCCGTTGATGAACAATTTCTTTTTCCATTTTTTTAATCTGTTCCGGCCGCGCCACCAATGCCGGACCATCCCCAACTGCGAGAGACAGAAAGTAATAAAAACATTGATGGAATACAAAACCACCAAGAAACGGACCACACCATGGGTTAAAAGCATGGTCAAGATCGCCGCACTACCCAGGAGAAACACGCCGTTCTGAGTCACTAGTCTGTCACTTAACGATGAAAATTTCGTCGGGAACCAACGGTCATGCGCCATATTCGCCAAAACACTCGGCCCCCCTAAGAAGCCGGTTTGCGCCGCGATAAAAAGTAACAGCGCTTCGGAAATAAGAATAACCAACACAAATAACTGTCCCCAGTTCCCCCAACTCTGGGTGACCGTTTCGAATAGAACAGCATTAAGCGTCTTTCCAGTTTGCGGTTCGACTTTAAAGACAAGATAAGCGATCATCAATCCAACAACGGTGAATGCGAGTGAAATAGACATATACCGCATCGTCTTTTTACCAGTCTGAACTTTTGGTTCGCGGAGAATAGAAATACCATTACTGACCGCTTCAATACCCGTATAAGTTCCGGCCCCCATGCTGTAAGCCCTAAGAATCAGAAGTACCATGCCCGCTAAACCAATTTCCGATGTCGCCAGGTGTATATTGTTTTGTGTCGAGCTAACCACTTGAGGAAAATCCGCTATATGAACGATAATAGCGTGAATGATAATATACACATGCGTGATAACAAAGGTTAAAAAAATTGGAACTAACGGGATAACAGATTCCTTCACCCCACGAATATTCATGAACATCAATAATAAAACCCCAATGACTTTAAAAACTAGCTTATACGAATGCCACTCTAAAGGAAAAAAACTAAATAAGGCGTCAATCCCACTGGCAATGGAAATGGTAATCGTCAAAACATAATCAATTAGCAAAGCGCATCCGGCGATCATCCCTAGGCTGGAATTCAATAATTTGCTGGCGACCAAATAACCGCCACCCCCTGTTGGAAAAAGCTCTATGATTTGAGAATAACTTGTACTGATAAGAAAAACGGTGAGAGCCGATGCTAAAGCGACGAAAATACTAAGGTAAGGATATTGGTGGATGGCAAGATAGGCTTCTTCGGGGCCATAACAGGAAGAGGATAATCCATCGGCTCCGAGCCCCACCCAAGCAAAGAAGGCAATCAGGGATAAATTGTGAAAAATACCGCGATCTAACGGACTACGAGCTTTCCCGATAAACGTATTTTTAATCTTTTGGAAAATAGACAACGGCTATTCCTGTCCCATTAATAGAATTTCAGTCATTGCAAACCCCAAAGGGGTGAAGCAATCTTAAAAGGAACTAAATCTTTTAAGGATTACTTCGCTCCACTCCTGCCTGCAGGCAGGTCGTTCCGCGCGCAATGACGAAATCCAAGGATTAATACATTGACTCTGAAGATGTGGGTTCAACGGTTGGGATAGCGGCTGGTGCTTGGTGAAGGTAAACTCCAAGCTTTTCCCATGTTTTCGGACCGACTTTCCCGTCAGCGGTCAAACCATTTTGTTCTTGAAAATCTTTAATGGCCTTTTTCGATTTGGGGCCGATCTTACCGTCAATCTCTCCCGCATAAAGCCCAGCATTCTTTAAAGCCTGCTGTATTTGTTCATCGGTTGGTTTTTCATGGATCGTGTGATCTAAAGATTCGACCAAGGGATCAGATGTTGCGCCAACTGATGTTATATCCGTCATACCTTCGGACATGGATTGCTCCGCGGGGGCGGCTGAACTCTTTAAGGTCTCTTCCATGGCCGTTGAAGGCTCTACTTCTTCGAAAGTAGCATTGATAGTTTCCAGAGGAAGCTGTTCTTCTTTTTTCTGTTCACAGCCGGTTACGACTGCCAGAGCCAAGATGACAACAACCATTAAATAAATTTTATTCATGTGTTCCTAATCTCCGGGGGTTGAATTAATCTTACTTTCGTATATCCACCCGAGGCGTAGATGCTTACGCCTCAGAGGTGGAATTCGGTAATAAATGATGCCGTCTTATTTCTCCATGTCCGTAGAATCCGTGGGCATTTCGACTTCCGCTTTAGCGGCATACCATAAGGAAACCTTATCTCCGGCTTTTAAATCGGCGGCTGGAACTACAGTCCCGTCTATTTCAGCTTTCACGATATCATTAACGTTGAGAATCGTCTCCTCAGACGCTTGTGTTTCCTCATTTGTGGTTTTAACCACGATTGTGGAGGCTGTCGTATCAACAGAAACGACTTCCCCTGCTAATTCTTCTGCGGACGATTCTTCCATTTCCCCCATGGCTGGCTCTTCCACTGCTACTACTGGAGCTTCATTAGCTTCCTCCACAACCGGAGCCGTCGTTCCGTCCTCAGAAAAAACAACAGGTGAAAGCACTACCATTGATCCGATAACCAGCAAGCAGCACACTAACACCTTTAAACCTCTTTCCATTCTATTCACCCCCCTTCACTGTTTGTAAAATTATTCACCAAAATTTTTACCCCGTTAAAGAAATTTCTTTAACGGGGTTTGAATATGTTAAAAGTCTTATTAAGTTCGTATTATAGAAAGACGCTAAAAATTGTCAAGATATTATCTTTTTCTTATTTTTTTACTAAACAAATAAAAGAATGAGTATTTGGACAGAAATCACCCTCAAAAGCATCACCAAAGGATAGACGGTCGCGTAAGCAATCGATGGAGCGCTCCCCGCGGCCATCTGATTGGCAAAGGCCAAAGCCGGTGGATCCGTCATGCTGCCGGCCAAAAGACCGCAAAGGCTCATATAATTCATCCGGTATTTTATCCGGGCAAAACCCGCGATGATAAAAATCGGGACCAAGGTGATCAGGACCGCGGCCCCCATCCAGTAAAAGCCATTTCCCTCCAAAAGCGTTTTGACAAATTGATCTCCGGAACGCAATCCCACGCACGCTAAAAAAAGGGCAATCCCAAATTCCCTGAGCATAAAATTCGCGCTCATGGGCATATACCAAATCAAACGTCCGATGCGACCGATACGGCTCAATACGATTGCCACAATCAAAGGCCCGCCAGCTAATCCCAATTTCACCGCCGCTGGAATACCGGGCAGATGAATCGGCCAACTGCCTAAAATGACGCCTAAAACGATACCGACAAAAACAGGAATCAACTGCGGATGGTCTAACTGCCGCGGAGAATCCCCCATATCGGAGGCAAATTTTTGGATGGCGGTCTCTTCCCCTACCACAACCAAGGTATCGGCGAAATTCAATTCCATATCCGCGGTTACTGGAAATTCAATTTCAGAACGGCTGACGCGGGTGATGGTCACGCCATAACGGTTTGTCACATCCATTTCGACGATCGATTTTCCCGCGACCTCCTGTTTGGTAACAATCACGCGCCGGACCGTGATTTTGCTCTTCACTTCGCGTAAATCCACATCCACTTTGCTGCCGACAATCACCTGCAATTCTCCCAATTTTTCTTTCGGGCCGACCGCGTGCAGGATGTCTCCGATATGAACCTTGGTACTCGGCAAAGCGACTTGCACCTGACCGGCATGCATCACGCGGGATATAATCATCCCGGTTTCTTTAAGGCTGGGAATATTTTTGATCGTGAGACCGTTTAGGTTTGGATTCTCAACCTTCAAATCCACCGAGCCAAGCACAACCATATTCTTTGCCTGCCGCTGCTGATGTTCCTGGGCTTCTTTTTGCGGATTAATCTTAAAAATAAGGCGGGTCATAACCATGGTGAGAATAATCCCGATGATACCGAAAGGATAGGCGACCGCGTAACCGAGGCCGGGCATTTTACTGGCTTCCGCCGTGATTGAAGGAATTTCTTTTAACGCCTGTTGGGCCGCAGCCAAGCTAGGGGTGTTGGTCGTTGCTCCTGAAAACAAACCAACCGCGGCGGGAAGAGGAATATTACCGAAATGGCTTACCAGAATTGTGATGACGGCTCCCAGGATAACAATGAATGCCGCCATGAGATTTAAAGACAAACCATTGTGTTTCAAAGAAGAAAAAAAGCCCGGGCCGACCTGCATTCCAATGGTATAAACAAAAAGAATTAAACCAAATTCCCGGGTGAATTCCAGGACCTGTTCGTTGATAGTGACACCATAATGGCCGAAAACAAGCCCGGCAAACAGGACCCCCGCGACGCCAAGGTTGACTCCGCGGATACGGATACTGCCCAGTCCCAAACCAACGGCAATGACCAGACTGAAGATTAAAACCGCGTGGGCTACCGAATCCACTGTGAATAATTGAACAATGGAATCCATCGATTATTTCTTGAGGGGCACCACTCCAGCCAATTCACCAATGACATTCACCAATTCGGTATTACTTGGGACAACTATCTTCGCGTTGTTCTTAAACGCACTTTCAACCGTTTCTAATTTTCGTAAAATCTGCGCGTTACCGACAAAATACTGATTCGCGGCTTCATTGACCAATTTGATAGCCTGGGCTTCGCCCTCGGCCGCAAGGATTTTGGCCTGACGAATACCTTCGGCTTTTTTGATCTCGGCGCGCTTTTGTCCATCCGCCTCAATCTCAGTAGCTGTAGCAAAATCTACGGCGGCAATTTTTTCATTTTCCGCTTTAACAACTTTGTTCATTGTCTCTTGAACATCTTTCGGCGGGTCAATTTCTTTAAGCTCAGTTCTGACAATTTCCAGACCCCAGTCTTTGGTTTCTTTTAGAAGGATGGTGTGAAGTTCTGAATTGATCCGGCCTCTCTCGCTGTTGGCAGATTTCAAAGTCAACGTACCAATAATACTTCTAAGGGTTGTTCTGGCTAAATTAACAATCTGCCATTGATAATTATTAACGTGATACTGGCAGTATTTAACACTATCTTCATCCGATCGCACCTTAAAATAAACTTGAGCGTCAACCCGGGCATTGAGATTATCATTAGTAATGATTTCTTGGGGCTCGGCATCCACCATTTGTTCAGTAACGTTAACTAAATACATTTTGTCAATAACCGGGATAACCCAATTAAAGCCGGGCTGGGCAAACCTATTATATTTTCCCAATCTTTCCACGAATCCGCGGTGGGTAGGTCGGATGATCCGAATCCCGGTGAAAAAAATGACC
>Ga0247727_10010568_pt1 | contig 16324 bp, 13 predicted proteins | sample WisWelCaveWW1625_FD_202498 | JGI IMG/M metagenome (GOLD analysis project Ga0247727, IMG submission 202498) | Biofilm microbial communities from Wishing Well Cave, Virginia, United States - WW16-25 | ecosystem: Environmental > Aquatic > Deep subsurface > Groundwater > Cave microbial mat | place... | reverse complement strand
GGTCGCCCGATTTTACGGCATCTGCCCAACGAAGTATATTTTGAACTTCATATCCCTGAAGCTGCAACACGGCTGCCTGGTTTCTGATTTTTGCTTTGACGGTCTGCTGCCATAATTGTTTTTTCAAAGGTTCGCTTGCTTCTATTTGCGCCTGGAAGCGTTGGCTTTGCAACGAATGACTTTCCAGGTTAAGCAGTAACCCGACAGGGTGGTGCGTGTTGTTGCACGTAATAAAGGCAACATTATTCTCCAGCAACTTGGCCATGAGTGCCTGCGAGATTACAATTTGCTGATGATCAAGTATAACAATTCCGATGTCTTCGATAGGAATGGTAGCCTGGGCTTCTTTCTTAAAACTATCCGGCAGCGTATTGTTTTTTTCAACTTCAGGCAGGCGTACTACTAATTGATCGAGTGTAGTGCTGAGGTAAGCCGGGTTGCCAAAGTAAAGAGTGCGTTTGATCATGTTTTTTCCTTTGGAAAACCCTTCGAGGGTTCGGAACCCTCGAAGGGTTTTTGTTTTTGTCGCTGCTGATGAAATGTTATAAACTCTTCTTTATTGCCGAACCACTTCAGTACCTCCTCCCGCTGAAGTGTAGTTGGAGCATCACTAAGCATCGTATGGAAAGAACTCCAGGGCCAGTCTGACAGGTTTTTTACAAATCCTTGATGAATTGGGTTGGAATGGATGTAAACTATAACTGATGTGAAATAATCGTCATCAGTGATCTCTTCTCTTTTAAATGAATGAATAAACAAGCCGCCCCGTCTGTTATACATTTTATTATAAGCCTGCGTATATCCATTTAACAGGTGAGAGAATTGCTGTATAACGTACAGTTCGAGAGTTTGAAGATTTCCAGGTTCTGATACTTCCTTATCCGGGTATTTACATTTCCGGATCTCGGTCAGTTCCGGTTCTGTTTTTACTCTCACCAGGAAATGAATATGATTGGGCATCAGGCAGTAGACAAATGTATGGCAAACCGGATTTGCAAAATGGTTATATCTTTCCAGAAAATACCTGTAATTCTCATCAGACCGGAACAGGTTTTCCGAACCATTGGCATGTGTGTAAAGATGGTAGCATTTTCCCGGTTCCATATACCTTTTATCTTTTTTCCGTTTTTCGAAAAACCCTTCGAGGGTTCCGAACCCTCGAAGGGTTTGGTATTACAGTAATCAGTTCAAGTCTTATTAACTTATCGTTATGGTCATGGCTTCGTTATTGTTTCTTGAAGCGTCTTATTTTCTGGAGTTCATCAACGTCTGCTTTGTCTTTAGAACGACCGCTCATCATCTTATTAATGATCAGGTCTTCATATTGAATGATGGAGACAAATTTATCGGCTAAGGGAAGTTTTGAGCACCGGGGGTAGGCTTCATTAAATTCGACACCTGAAATTTTCGTGAGAAAGTCAATTCGGGTTTCCTGCTCTCCCATATGAAATGACTGCGCAGTACTGAAGTCCAGCGTGTTAATATGATCAATGCTTTCCCTGGAAATTCCCTGAGTTTGAAGGAAAGAAACCAAACGCTGTTTGTTTTCATTATTGGGCTTAAGCCAGATATCCATGTCCATAGTATAACGGGGATATCCGTGATAATTAACTGCATACCCACCGATTAACAAAAATTCAATACCATTTTCGAGCAGGCAGGTGAGCAGTTTTCTGTGAGCCTCTGTCAGAATATTCATGAGCTAATCAAAGAAGATTGTATCACCCCAGGGCTTTAAATTGAAATCTAAGTATGGAAAAGCTGTAAGGCGCATGCGTGTAACAACACCAAGGCATTCTTCGGGCGTCATGGAAGCATACTGACGCCTGGTGTATTCATTTTCTTCTTCAAATGATTTGAAGAAGGCAATTTGCTTATTGGTATAGGTGGTTGTGGTTTCGTTTACGGTGTTTGCTTTATCCACAGGCTTAGTTGAATATTTCTTTTTATTGTGTTTCATTTTTGTTGTGCTCTTTAATGTATACAATAATATTGCCGGCTTATTTATGCCTTGCGTTTCTTATACCATCACTACCAGGTTCTCAAAGTGATTGACCTGATTGTAGTAGGTTTCTTGCACAATTTTCAATTAACTGGTAAGTCGGGATAATCTTTGCCACTTAATTGCCCCACCAACCATTGAGAAACTCCCAAATAAGGAACAATCTTTGCCATCATATTTTTAGTCAAGTGTTTCAAACTATTTTCAGTAGTTCTCAGCCATCTGCAAGAGATTCTCAAAGCCATTGGCGTGGGTGTAGAGGTGGTAGCGCGTTTCGGGTTTCATTTTATTCAAATCAATTGATGAGACCTACTCTCTTTGCGGCATCTTCATCCCAACATCCATTAGGGAACTCCCAATAAGGAATAATCTTTTTCCCTAGCTTATCTGTAAAAACCTTTATACAATGTTGTAGCATAGGCACTGTGCCATATTTTATCTCCTCTACTTGCTTCTTCAAATCAGGGTTTTTAAAAATAGATTTTGCATCGGCTTCTGATATTTCAATAGTATCTGCTTTATAAAATTGTTGAAAAACTATGGTATTTAAGCTTGGGTTCATGTCTTTTACTATGTAGAGATAAGGGACTAGCTCTTTTTTATCACCCCAGTTTATTTCCTTGATTTGTTCTTCCGTTAATTCAGCTTTAGGTAAATAAACCAAATCATTCTTGACCAAAGTAAAAATCAAATCATACTCCACTCCATTTTGCAATTCTTCGTTGGATTTCTCTTTTTCAATCAGTTTTTTGTAATCAATAGAGTCTGGTTTCAGCGCGTTAATAATATTAATTGCATCAATAAATTTAAGAAACTTAATTACCTTGATTTTTGATGAATCACCCCCTTGCTTTTCCTTAAAGAAATAGGTCATAAAAGTCTCTTCGATTTGCACATACCTTTTGGGAGTAACTTCAAACAAATTTTGAAAATATGATTTCTGCCTAACTTTTTTAACCTCAATCGGCTTTTCCGAAAGAAAAATCGGATTCTTAAAATAGGTTTTCTTTAGTTCTGACAAACCATGTTTTGTCAACTTTTCTTTTACTTGTCTTGTTGTTTCTGGTTTAGCATAAGAAATTTTATCAAAATCTGATGAGTTAAAATATTTTAATTCAATCCATTCAAAACTGTTTTCGTTTTTTTTGACTCTTACTTCGTAGATGGCGTTGCTGTATAGTTTTAGCTCTTTGGCCCTTGCCTTAAGCGAATCCTTCTCTTTTTTATCACGATCCAACTTGTCAATAGAAGCAATTTGCTCATTCACATAATTCAATCGGTATTCTGCTAATCTCTTGATCCGAGGGTCAGCAATGTTCCTGACTTCTTTTTCATTGTTAAGGTTCATTGAGAGCCCCAACGGACGGCTTGATTTATCTTTTTCTGAATAAGTGGAAAGCCATTTTATTGGTTCTCCCGTCATGATGTCAAGTAACAAGTTGTCATTTTGGATCTCTCTTAGAACCTGCTTTCCTGATTCTTTAACCAACTTATCATTAAAAAGTATATCATCGTATTTCTTGAAAAGCGGTATTAGAATATCTTGATACTTTTCTTTCAATACTGTTTCTTTTATTATTTCTTCGAATGATTTCTGATGAACCATCGTCTGTAACTGATTCTCGTGTCTCTTTTTAAACAATAGAGGAATCAGTTTTACAACATCTGTTTTCCCACCTTCAAAATAGTTCCTCTTTGCATAGTTCGTTTCTTTGTGCAGTTCTCCCCGAATGGACGCTATCTTCCCTGACTGTATTTCTTTTGCCGTTCGGTGTTTCGAAGGACTGATTAGTAAGCGAGTGTTTTTGTGAGAGATAATTATTTCCTCCAACGATTTTTTTATTTCTGGTATAAACTTGTTTTCATCCCAAGGTGTTTTAAATCCTTTGCTGCTATTGCCTATGCAAACATCATTTTTAATGGAATTATATTTGACTTTTTTGCTTTCATCATCTTCTATATCTGCTGTATTAATGGCATTCAGGGTATTGATATATTGAATATGATTTTGCTTAGTACAGGCAATGATAATGGCATCCAAAGCGTGATGTCTATGATCTAAACGTTTCGAATAGCCTTCAAATACCTCAACATCTTCCCATTTTTCCGTTTTAGAATTGTAATGTTTGGTAACATGAGTGAGATTCTTTGTCTCGGAAGTTTCCTCGCTGGTTGAGTATTCAAAAGCCTTAACTTTCTTTCCTCCAATGCTTTGATTTTCTTTTATAGTATTTTCGAGTTCATCACTTATTTTTTTAAGCTCATCCACTTCCTTTATCTCAATATACTTTTTACCAGTGGGTATCTTGAATATCTTAAATTCCCCAGTCAGCCCTTCATGAATTTGTTTTAACATATCTTCCTGCTCCTCCAATGTTTTAATCTTAAAGGATTTTTTACCCGTAGGGATTTCAAAGTTTTCAAATCTATTACGCATCAGTTCTTTCATAACATTGTTCAGATGCCAACGATCTCTGAGGATATCCGTAACTGCTCCTGACGTAACCCATACTTTTTCATTACCAACTAGTTCAGATAGTTTTTCTTTTAGTTTTTTATTGATGTATTGGGTTTCTTTGAGGGTTCTTTCAATTGGATCCTCTGGTATTTCTTTGCGCAACAAATTGGCTCGTTTTCCACCTTTCGGAAACATAGATTTTACATGTGATTCCCATTCACTTGCAGCAACAATCGGTATTTCTTTATTTCCTACTTTGACTGTATTTTCTACCCTTTTGCTCACGATAAATTCATAGGCGGTTCTATTGCCATTATTTTGTTTCACTTGATTTACTTCTCTCCAAGTAATAACCTTATTCGCGTAAGAGTTTAAATAATATCTTTCTCTTGGAAGGATATGCTCTATTTCTACCACTTTGCCCCGGGCAAATACATCGGTGAAGGGAATAGGTTGGTCGGTATAAGGGCATTTGAAGTTTTGCTCTAGCCAAAGCAGATATTTCTTTAGTTCAGCCTTAGTAGGCTCATTTAATTTATATTTCTTTGACTTGTTCTTGTATTCTTCTGGCTTCTTGTATTTTACAACATCTTCAATAATCTTGATCTTATCAATATTATTTTTGTTTGATGCTTCGGTGTCTAAATTTTCAACATTTCTATTGTCTTCAAGCAATGCTTGTTTGGCTTCACGAAGCATTTGTTTAGCCCATTCGTTTTTAGTCGCTCCATCGATCATTCCTTCCCACATTTGCTGACGTTCGTCCATGCTGGCTTTCAACTCTCGACTTAACTCAATCCGTACTTCATCAAAATCATAAGTCCTATAAATTTCATTGACAACAGAAATGGTTTCATTGACTATCCTTTCTACGACCGGATTGTTCATAGAATTTGACTTTACCCTTTTTATTTCCTGTTGTATTTGCGTGTTCTTTACAGAGTGAGAGCCATAAACTACTGCAGTAGCTTCCCAATAATTTAGATACTTAAAGTCTTGTTCAGTTTGAAGTTTGGATAACCTGAGTCTTGCTTTTTTGTCTGGAATGAAATTTTTCAGACCCTCTAGCCTCTCATCAGTTTGCTTTTCCTTTTCAATGGTGTTCAGGGCTATTATGGATCTAATTCTTTTTGACGCTTTTTCAGTAATAAGTTGGCCATTACTCATCAACGGTAATATCTGGCGAATTGCTTTGGCGGAAAGATTTCCCATTCCTGCATCGTCAAATTTTATATTGGCTAACTGAGTGCAGATGTTTTTGTCAAATCCAAAATGCTTTTCAATAATTTCGGAGACTTTTGTTTCGTCAGCGTTAGTAATATCATAAATAATCTCCCAAAGAAGTTGTAGATTACTTATGGATTGTTTGTCTGAATGGATTTGATTGAACCAATGATCATCTTTATCATATAATATTTTTTGAAGCTCACTTTTTGTTGTATTTCCTTTTAACTTAATGTCTTCATAGGTGCCATCTTTTTTCCTTTTCCTGAAATTCACGGAAAAATAGGCGTCTGATGTTTCACCGGTTTCAGTATCTACTCCTTTTTTGGGCTTTCTTTTATTGGTTTGATCTTCCAACTCATCAAAAACATTTTGTACCCCCAATTGCTCCTTGACAAATACTCGCCATGACAGAGTTTTACTATTTTTCAGGGCATTATAGAGTAACTCCTTCACCTCCTCAATCTGTTTTCCGGTCTGTTTAGTAAACTCTTCTTCATTATTGAATAGATCAACTTTCGCATCAGTAGTATTTAAGAATAAGCGAACATTATTAACCTGTTGCCATATTTTAAATTCTTGGAACAATGGATGGCTACGAGGAGTAACAGTTCTGCCAACATACTCTTCAACGAGTTCTTTATTGCCAGTTCCTTTTATCACTGCTTCTTTTTTTATAAGAATTTTTTCAAAAGGACATTGTCCTTTATTTTTAGCCTGTTGCCAGGGACGTTGATAATAAATGATTTTATCTTTGATCAAATATTTTAACTGTTCCTTGAGACCATCTTTTTTTAGAACTTCGTTGAGAATGGGTTGATAATCTTTAAAGGCTGCCTTGACTATCTTTTCAATACTCAGGTTGTCAAAAAATACTTTATTATTGTTGTATTGAATATTCCAGATTTTGTCCAATTCACGTTCGTACCATTCACGGTTTACCACATTGTTTCTTATCCGATTTAATCGGTGTTCTTTGGGAGTAGCATCATCATAGAAAAATTTATAAAAGTAAGAACCAACCGTTCCACCTGTTTCACACCATTCTGACAGATTCTTTTGTAGCTCTTGATATCTGTAATTCCAATCTATGGGATCAGGTGTGGTAAAAGTAATTTTATAGTACTCGGCTACAATATTTCTACCTTTCTTATCTTGTTTGAATTCAGGTTTCTTAATTGTAACAAAATCACCTGGCTTAAAATTAATGTCCTTCTTAAAAGTGAAGCCGCTAATCTCTGTGATAAACTGTTTGTTTTCTTCATCGGCTATATTGAAGGGTTCTTCAAACTTTAATTTAACTGCTACTTTGTAATACTTGATTTCATCTTTGTTATCTCCTTCCGTAATGGCGACCTTATTGTCTAAGTCAGCTTCCAGCACTTCGGCAATGTAATAGTCAAATTTTGGTTTTTCTTCCTTAGAAAACCTGTCGCTACTATATCCCCTAAGCTGATTAAAGTGCAATAAAATTCTCCCCAAATCCTGTAGATCAATTGGGTTATTTATCGCATCATTACGAAGCTTGTAAAGTTGTTCTCCAATATCTCCTTCTCTTCTCTTTTTTCTTTGTTTTTGTCCCTTACTATTGATAAAGAATTCTTTTTCTTTTGAATACCATTTGCTGTTCTTTGCTTCATCTTTCCATCTTCTTTTCTCTTCATTATAGATTTCCAATTTAAAAGAACCGTCTGGTTTAATGCCAATAGCCTCTAAAACATAGAGTAATTTATCTCGCCTTAACTTATATCTGTTTTTCATGCGCCTGCTTCCGCGGTACTTACGCCTGGTAGCCGTTGGGGTAAGTGTACTTCCCTTGGGGTCATTGAGAGTAAGCCCTCTATCAAAACGTTCAGTGTCCTGGCTAATGATCCTTACTCCAACAGCATCCTTATAAATCCCTATCCTGTCATTGTTAATGTCGGTAACAGCTATTTCACCTGTCTTTTCATTAGCCTTTTTATCATTAGTAGCCTCCACAATCGCCCATCCAATAGAAGTAGTTCCAACATCAAGCCCAAGAATTTTTTTCATGTTGTATTTTGATTGTTAGTTAATTTCCTATATTTGTTTCGAAGCAAATCACAATAAGATTTTATCGTTGTGAAAACATTTAAGGCGGGGCAACTCGCCTTTTTTATTGCCCTCCTCAGTCCTTTTCTGTTTATTAAATGTAATAATTCCTGCTGTCAGTCTGTGTCAAAAATCCTAGTGACTGGAAATTCGCCTTTACTTTTTGCGGAATTACCGGGTTTCTGAATTGCGGGGCCGGGCATAGCGGCTGAATTAAAGCCAGGTATCTGTGACCTGGGTTGAAGAGATTTTTTGAACCTGATCTTGATTCAGTGTTAACCTTTCTTTAATCACATGATTTTTTGTAATTCTTCAACGTCCATTTATGAAATGCAACGTGTTTGGTAAAGTCAGTCTCTGAAATTTTGACGAGAATGTTCATAAAGGTCAATCAAAATGAAGTGTTGTATACCGTTTGTGTAAATTCATTATTTTATCGGAGAGAAATGCCTGATTAACAGCTTTCGGTTAAACCCTCAAAAACCCTACCTTTGCCGCTTAAATCTTAAGGAAGAACAGAGGGAATGGAAAACATCCGCAATTTTTGCATAATCGCCCACATTGATCACGGTAAAAGTACCCTGGCCGACAGGCTATTGGAATTTACCGGTACCCTAAACGAACGACAAATGCATGCCCAGGTTCTGGATAACATGGATTTGGAGAAAGAAAAGGGCATCACCATCAAGGCTCATGCCATCCAGATGAACTACACGCTGGACGGAAAAAAGTACGTGCTGAATTTAATTGATACTCCTGGCCACGTTGACTTTTCGTATGAAGTTTCCCGTGCGATTGCTGCCTGCGAAGGGGCTTTGTTGATAGTAGATGCCAGCCAGGGAATTGAAGCGCAAACTATTTCAAACCTTTACCTCGCTCTTGAACATGACCTGGAAATTATACCCGTCATGAACAAGATCGATTTGCCACACGCCAATCCGGAAGGGGTTGCAGATGAGATCATGGAGTTGATCGGCTGTAAGCGCGAGGATATCCTCTCGGCCAGCGCAAAAGAAGGCAAGGGCATTGAAGAAATTTTAAGTGCTATTGTTCATCGTATTAAAGCCCCCAAAGGAGATCCAAAGGCTCCGCTGCAGGCGATGATCTTCGATTCGGTGTTCAATTCATTCCGGGGCATTGAAATTTATTTCCGCGTCTTTAACGGATCAATAAAAAAAGGCGAAAAGGTAAAGTTCATCAGCACGGGCCAGGAATATAATGCTGATGAGATTGGAATATTGAAGCTCGATAAGAAACCATGCAATGAAATAAATGCTGGAAATGTAGGATACCTGATATCGGGTATTAAAGTAGCAAAAGAGGTTCATGTTGGTGATACGATTACCAGTGTTGCCAATCCGGGAGAGTCATTAGGTGGATTTCAAAAGGTAAAGCCCATGGTATTTGCGGGCATCTATCCGGTTGATACCACCGAGTTTGAAGAACTTCGTTCTTCCATGGAGAAGCTTCAGCTAAACGATGCATCCTTAGTATGGGAACTTGAAACATCGGCCGCGTTAGGTTTTGGTTTCCGTTGCGGATTCCTCGGCATGCTGCACATGGAAATTATCCAGGAACGGTTAGAGCGGGAGTTCGACATGACTGTGATTACCACGGTTCCTTCTGTTTCCTTTAAAGCTTATTTAACCGATGGATCGGAACTTGAAATCAATGCACCTTCAGAAATGCCTGATCCGACACGGATGAAATATACTGAAGAGCCGTATATCCAGGCACAAATTATTTCGAAGGCAGAGTACATTGGGCCGATCATTAACTTGTGTATTGATAAACGTGGACAAATTAAAAATCAAAACTACCTCACCACCGATCGCGTGGAGATGTCGTTCGAAATGCCGTTGTCGGAAATTGTGTTCGACTTCTTCGATAAACTGAAATCAATTTCGCGTGGCTATGCTTCGTTAGACTATCATCTTATCGGTTTTCGCGAATCCGACATGGTAAAACTTGATGTGATGCTAAACGGTGAAACGGTTGACGCCTTAAGTGCCATCGTTCACCGTGGCAAATCACAGGATTGGGGACGGAAACTCTGCGAGAAACTAAAAGAGTTGATACCTCGTCAAATGTTTGAGATTGCAATACAGGCAGCCATCGGACAGAAAATTGTGGCGCGCGAAAATATAAGTGCGATCCGTAAAAACGTAATTGCAAAATGTTATGGTGGTGATATTTCCCGTAAGCGGAAATTGTTGGAAAAGCAGAAGAAGGGTAAGAAGCGTATGCGTCAGGTAGGTAACGTTGAAATTCCGCAAGAAGCATTTATGGCGGTTTTGAAAATAGATTGATCAAACAGGCATGGGCAAGAAATTTGACAAAGTTGGAATTATTAATTTTTGGATCGCTTCTTCAGAAAGAGACTGGAAGACCATGAACAATTTAGTTACTTCAAAAGATTATGCGTGGGCGTTATTTCTTGGGCATTTGGTTATTGAGAAGTTATTAAAAGCACTTGTTGTTAAGCACACAAGCGGACACCCTCCTTTTACCCACAACCTGGCTTCATTGGCACGAAACCTTGAGCTATCATTGGAGCAAAAAAATTGGCTGGAAGAAATAACGACATTTAATCTGAATGCCAGATACGATGACGTTAAAATGGAGTTTTATAAAAAATGCACGAAACAATTTACATTGGATCGGATTGCTAATATTAATGGTTTAAGGAAATGGATCAAAAAAGAATTATCGCAATAGCAAAGGAGTACGTAAGAGCTTTGCAGAAGAACAAGTATTTCATATACAATGCTTTTCTATTTGGTTCGTATGCTAAAAACACACCTCACAGAGACAGCGATATTGACATCGCAGTTGTGCTTAAATCTAAAAAAGATACTTACGATCTTACTTTAGAATTAATAAAAATGCGAAGAGAAATAGACCTTCGCATTGAGCCCCATGCTTTCTTGAAAAAGGATTTCAACGAAAATAATCCATTGGCGCATGAGATTTTGAAATATGGAATTCGATTAGTTTAGATTGGAAATTAAATTAGGCAATGATCGAAACAAAAACATACACGCTTATTGACGGCCGCAAGGTTTCAGCTGAAATAAAAAAAGAGATTTCTGAGAAAGTAGCAGAGCGTAAACAACAAGAAAAGAAAGTGCCGCACCTGGCAATTATCCTCGTTGGAGATGATGGCGCCAGTCAAGCGTATGTTGATTTTAAAGTAAAGGCATGTAAAGAAGTTGGCTTTCATTATACGATGATGCGCTTTGCCGACACGATCAGCGAAGATAAGTTGATGAAACACATTGATCAGGTAAATCGTGATGAAGATGTGGATGGCTTTATTGTGCAGCTTCCATTACCTCCGCATATTTCTGTAGAGCATATCACAGAAAAAATTAGGCCCGATAAAGACGTGGACGGGTTCACCAACCGGAACTTTGGCAGCATCGTTTCTAAAAATCCGTTGTTGTTACCAGCCACACCTTTTGGTGTTATGGAGTTATTACAGCGATACCAAATTACCACAGAAGGAAAAAATTGTGTTGTAGTAGGAGCAAGTCGTTTAGTAGGTGCCCCGCTCAGCATGATGCTCGTGGAGCAAGGAAGGGCCACTGTTACAGTGTGCCACAAATACACGAAAGACTTAGCAAACTTTACACGCCAGGCGGATATATTAATCGTAGCCGTAGGCAAGCCAGGCCTTGTTACTGCCGATATGGTGAAAGTAGGTGCTGTGGTCATTGATGTAGGCACTACACGTGTGGAAGACCCGCAATATAAAAATGGATACACGTTAAAAGGTGACGTTGATTTTGCTAGCGTTGCGCCAAAGTGTTCATTTATTACACCCGTTCCCGGTGGCGTAGGCCCCATGACCATTGCGACATTGCTGCTTAATACACTGCGTGCGACTGAACTAAGAAACCCTTAAAAGCAATTTTGTGCAACTAAGCACACCAACACATCAACACATCAACGCATTGCCCCTGATGGAAGACTTCTACACCATCCAGGGTGAAGGATACTTTCAGGGTCATGCTGCTTATTTTATAAGGCTTGGTGGTTGTGACGTGGGATGCGTGTGGTGCGATGTAAAAGAATCGTGGGATGCAGAAGCACATCCGAAAGTTTCTATTAGTGAAATGGTGAAGCGTGCCAAAGATAGCGGTACCGAAATCGTTGTGATTACCGGTGGAGAGCCTGCCATGTATGATCTTACCCTGCTGACTGACGAATTGAAAAAAGCAGGCTTGCGTACGAATATTGAAACTTCTGGTGCGTATCCATTAAGCGGTACATGGGACTGGGTCTGCTTTTCACCCAAAAAATTCAAAGCCCCTGATACTTCTATCTACCCACTGGCCGATGAGTTAAAGGTGATCGTATATAATAAGAGTGATTTTAATTGGGCGGAGCAATTTGCCAAAGAAGTAAAGCCAGGATGTGAACTCTTTTTACAACCCGAATGGTCGAAAGAAAAAGAAATGCTTCCGCTGATTATTGAGTATGTAAAAGTCAATCCGCAATGGAAAGTCTCTTTACAGATTCATAAATACATGAATATTCCGTGATGTCTAAACTATGATTAAGCTGATTTCATTGATTGGCTATGATTAAGTGAGGATAAACTGGAAATTTTCAACAACTCTTTGAGTGCGGTTGAAGAAACTAAGATTGTCCGTGTAATAAAATCAGTTCAATCCAATAATCAGATTAATCATAGTGTAGAAATGACAATCAGCGAATTCAAAACAGCACTAAACACATGGGGACAGCGGAAAGTCCCTTTTTTGTTTTGGATTGATTTTGAATTGGAAAAGCCTATGGCCGTCAAACTTGACCAAGTAGATTCACGAAGAATCCTTTTTGAGATCAATGGATTTACAAATACAAAACCTCGTTTCCTGAATAATCTCCCTCTCCCCAGGGAGAGGGCCGGGGTGAGGGGCCTGAAGAAAAAACCAATTTCTCTTTCCGATTACAAAAGTAAATTCAACAAGGTATTGTATCATTTAAATTATGGTGATTCATTTTTAACTAATCTTACAGTAAAGACTGAAATTGAAATTGATCAATCCTTGCAAGATTTATTTCATATCAGTAACGCGAAATATAAACTTCTTGTTAAAGATCAATTTCTGGTTTTTTCTCCGGAAACATTTATTCAAATCCAAGGAGGGAAAATTTATTCCTATCCGATGAAAGGCACCATTGACGCTGCCATACCGGGAGCTTCGGAGATTATTTTAAATAATGTAAAGGAGAAGGCAGAGCATGTAACCATCGTGGACCTAATACGAAATGACTTGAGCATGGTCGCTGAGGATGTTCATGTTTCTCGTTTCAGGTACCTGGATGAGATCACAACAAGTCATAAAAATTTACTACAAGTCAGTTCGGAAATTGTAGGCACGCTGCCTTCGGATCATCAATCAACGTTAGGTGACATTTTGATTTCTTTACTTCCTGCTGGCTCTGTCAGTGGCGCACCAAAGCCAAAAACGTTGGAGATTATTGCCAACACGGAACAGGAAAAACGCGGATATTATACCGGTGTTGTTGGTTATTTTAATGGCGAAAAACTGGATTGTGGCGTGATGATTCGTTTTATTGAACAAACTGGTAATCGCTATTTTTATAGAAGTGGTGGTGGCATCACCACACAAAGTGATGCAGAACAGGAATACGAGGAAATGATTGACAAAGTATATGTCCCCATTGATTGAATCGATAAAACTGGAAAACGGAAGATTTCACCGATTGCACTATCATCAGGGACGTGTTGATCGCTCCCAGCTTGATTTGTTTCAACAAAAAAATGCAACCAATCTTTCAACAGAAATAGCCAGGCATCAGCACCCTAAAACAGGATTGTTCAAATGCAGAATTGTTTATGGGAAGCAAGTTGAATCAATTGAGTTTCTTCCGTATGAACCTCTAAATATTAAAAGCCTGAAGGTTGTCCATGATCACTCGATTGACTATTCCTACAAGTATGAAGACCGAAGTCAGATCAATGCACTATTTGAGCAACGCCAATTTTGCGATGACGTGTTGATCGTTAAAAACGGTTTCGTTACGGATTCCTCTTACAGCAATATTATTTTTTTTGATGGGTACAAATGGATAACACCCCATACTCCGTTGTTAAGGGGAACGATGCGCCAGTTCATGCTGGATGCAGGGGAAATAAAAGAACAGCCTGTTACCATTCAAGATATCCCCTCCTTCAAATCATTTCGCCTGATTAATGCCATGCTGGGATTTGACGGCCCGGAAATTGAAGTATCGAAGATTGTTTTATAGTTTTATCTGTCTTAAACTATGATTCGTTTGATTTAAATGATTACATGATTGGTACGCAAAAATCATGGCAATCCTTTAATCTTATAAATCATTACCTGTCCCGCCCAAGCGGGAGTGCAGATAATTTGTGCGGAAACTATCCACTGCAAATCAGAATACCATAACTAACATTAAACCCTTCGGGATTTATATTTTAAATCATGAATCGCCTTTTATTTTTCCTCTTAATCATTGGATCGTTTTCATCGGTTGCGCAGGTAGTATTAAGTACCAAGTCAAACAAAGCGATAGAGCTATACACCGAAGCAGATAATTTCAGGGTAAGGGGCCAGCACGCACAAGCAATTGACTTGCTGGATCAAGCCATTTCAAAGGATAAAAAATTTGTGGAGGCATATTACCGCCTCGGACTCGTGTACCTGACCATTAAAAACTATTCAAAAGCCATTGAGAATTTTGAGAAGGGTCTCAGCTTAACCAATGAAGAGAAAAAGCAGAAAGTATTTTGGTATGACCTGGGCGAGACGTATTTATTAACAGGACAATATGATAGAGCAACTACAACCCTTGCGGAATTTGTAAAAGTTGAAAACCAGAACAAACAAAAACTAGATCAGGCCAACCTCATGCTGAAGAATGCAACCTTCGCCCAAAGCAACCAAAGTGAGAAGGCTACGTACCAGCAACGAAAGCTGAGTGATACGGTCAACTGTTTTGCCATGCAATACTTTCCGGTACTTACAGCTGATCAACAGGAATTAATTTTTACCCGCAGACTTGTAGGCATTGGTGATGACGATGAAGACCTGGTGATTACCCGGAAGGATACCAAAGGGAAATGGTACAGTCCTGTCTCTATTTCAAAAAACATTAACTCAAAGTTTAACGAAGGCACGTGCACCATTTCAGCGGATGGCAGAAAATTGATTTTTACTTCGTGTACAGGCCGCAAGGGATATGGAAGTTGTGATTTATTTGAGAGTACTAGAGTCGGGAATGATTGGTCTGAGCCTGTAAACCTTGGACCCAATGTAAATTCCAATGATTGGGAATCGCAACCCTCGTTATCTGCGGACGGAAGGACACTCTACTTTGTATCCGATCGCAAAGGGGGGTATGGACGAAGGGATATTTGGTACTCCGATTTGGATGATAACGGTCAGTGGACAAAAGCACAAAATCTGGGAGCGCCAGTTAATACGGTGTACGAAGAATATTCGCCCTTCATTCACGTAAATGGTAAAACTCTATACTTTGCTTCGAATGGATTGGTGGGATTTGGTGGGTTTGATTTATTCTTTTCAGAGAAACTTGACACCGGATGGTCGTTACCGGAAAACGTAGGAAGCCCCATTAATGACCATGAAGACCAGTTCTCTTTATTTATTACTGCAGATGGCAAAAAGGGATATTATTCGCATGAGGAAATGACAGCTTCTGGTATCCCAATGGGTAGGCTTTATGAAGTGCAAATACCTGAAAAACAGCAGATTAAGTACAGAAGCAATTATGTAAAAGGCACGGTTAAGGATAAAAAAACAGGAAAAGAATTAAAGGCGAAGATTGAGTTATTCGATATCAATAAGAATAAGATTGTATCCCTGGTTCATTCCGATTCCCTTTCTGGAGAGTACTTAATGGTCCTCACCCAAGGCTCCGAATATGCTCTTTACGTAACAAAAAAGGGATACTTATTTCAAAGTCTGAACTTTAACTATTCCGTCCCGATAGTCCCGATAGCCCCGATAGCTATCGGGAGGATCGGGATCGGTTTTGAGCCACTCTTAATTAATATAGAACTTGACCCTGCCGTAAAGGGATCTGTTTCAGTCCTGAAAAACATCTTTTTTGATGTAGATAAGTATGATTTGAAGGAAAAATCCATTACCGAGCTCGAGAAAATTGTCCAATTTTTGACAGAAAACCCTCAAATCCAGGTTGAAATAAGCGGTCATACTGATAATACGGGCAATCAAGACTATAATCAGCAACTTTCGGACAAAAGAGCTAAATCAGTGTACTCTTATATAATGAGTAAAGGAATTAGTCCATTCCGACTTTCCTGGAAAGGTTATGGGTCACTAAACCCGGTGCACTCTAACAACACTGAACAAGGTCGCCAGCAGAACAGGAGAATTGAGTTCACGATTCGATAATACCTGATTATTTAGTCGTCCCTTAAAAAGCTGAACGGAGATTGGTTTCAAAAAAAATAGTACAGTTTGAGTTGATAAAATCTGCAAGAAAGGAGAACTTTAGATCGAAAACCTTGCAGATTTTTTATG
>Ga0247727_10010567_pt1 | contig 16324 bp, 16 predicted proteins | sample WisWelCaveWW1625_FD_202498 | JGI IMG/M metagenome (GOLD analysis project Ga0247727, IMG submission 202498) | Biofilm microbial communities from Wishing Well Cave, Virginia, United States - WW16-25 | ecosystem: Environmental > Aquatic > Deep subsurface > Groundwater > Cave microbial mat | place... | reverse complement strand
CATGGAATCAAGACACCTTGGACTGATTCCAGTTTCTGAGCAAAGCCAACTCCAATCAAAGATATCAAACATAGCAAAAGCAATGTCTGGTTTTATTGATATTAGAAAAATCATCCAGATTGGAAGCAAAATTCCATCTTTTTGTTCAATTCCTAAGGAAAAAAATTCAAAACAGAAAACAACAATTGCGGTTGCACTTGATGAATCCTTCAATTTTTACTATCAGGATAACTTGGATGCCTTACAAAAAGAGGGAGCCAAGATAGAATTTTTCAGTCCTGTATCTGACTTGGAGGTACCTGACTGTGATGGAATCTACATTGGAGGTGGCTTTCCTGAAGTGATGGGTGAGGCACTTGAGAAAAACTCTAGGATACAAAAAAACATTAAGACACTTGCCGAGTCTGGAATGCCAATCTATGCAGAATGTGGTGGTTTGATGTATCTTACAAGATCAATTGATTATGGTTCTAAAAAATTCAAGATGGTGGGCCTTTATGATGCTACAACAAAGATGAAAAAAAAACTCAAGCTAAACTATACTAAAGCTAGTATAGTAAATGATTGTCTTATAGCAAAGGCTACACGCACAATCCAAGGACACGAGTTTCACTTTTCTGAGCTAGAATCAGTACCAAAGGATTCCAAATTTGCCTATGACCTATCCATCGGTGTTGGTATAAAAAACCAAAAAGATGGTTTGATGCAATATAACACACTTGCTTCATACATGCATATGCATTTCGCACTACCAGGAATTGCAAGAAATTTTGTTCAAAATTGTATGAAATATTCCAGAAGATAAGTTACAAAAACCTTATCTAAATCATAATCTGTGTTTATTACCTGATACTTCAATGAAGTATCATAGAGGTGCAAGTGAAGTATCATGAAAGCGGTTCTGGTTAGGTGAAATTGAGAGTATTGATTCTAAAACTATGAATGAATCTGTGCCTATTTCTATGAATTATTTTACGACATAGAAAATAAACACTCCATTGCTAATTGTACTCACAGATAAAAACTAATTTTTCTACAAAAAAAAGGAAAGGGATTAGTTACAAGTACTTAGTCATAGATGGTTTCACAATTGCGTAAAAAGTCTATAGTCTCTGGAAAATAGACTGTGTCACTTCCACCTTCACAGTTTATTATGTCACGAACTCCATCATCTTTTAACCAAATAGTGTCGTTGCCATCTCCTGCATTAACTCTATCTGCTCCTTCACCCGGATCGATTGAGTCATTCCCATCGTCTCCATTAATCTTATCGCAGCCAGAAGTTCCAATGAGGGTAGGATCGTCCCCTTCAGTGCCGTTTATTACAGTACATGGAGCAACGCTCTCTGCTACTCCAAACGGAACTGCCAGCATGGCAGCAATGCCTGCAATTATGCTCCAATGAGAAGTTTTTTGCTAATCATTGCGAGGACTTTATTTCGAAGATATAAAAAACTATGTACTATTTTTGGAAATGACATTTTCCAACAAATCATAACGTACGATATTACGTAGTTGTGTTCAGTTTTTGTGTCTGGGAGGGGGGCTCTTCCTTTTTTTACTCTTTGTCGATAAACTCGTTAGCCTTTTGATTTTTCTTTTAAGAGCTTAAACAATGCATTTACTATTGCAGAGGCACAAGGGCTCCCCCCCTTACGGCCCTTGTTTGTAATGTATGGTATGTCAAGTGTCTGAAGTTCTTCTTTTGATTCTACTGCACACACAAAACCAACTGGAATCCCAATCACAAGAGCTGGCCGTGCTACATTTTCCCTAATCATTTGAGTTACTTCTACTAATGCTGTTGGAGCATTGCCTATTGCAACCACGCCCCCATTCATCTCTGAAGCAGCCATTCGCATAGAGGTCTGGGCGCGTGTTTTGTTTAGTCTCTTTGCTTGCTCTACTATATTAGGATCGGAAATGTTACAAATCGCCTTGTTTCCAAACTCTTTCAAATTTTCCTTGTTTAGACCGCCTATGACACCATTTACATCTACAATGATATTGCAACCACTTTCCAAGGCATTAATACCACCTGATATGGAATTTTTATGAAAAACAATCATGTTTTGTCTTGCAAAATCAAAATCTGCAGTTGCGTGGATTACTCTTCTAACTATTGGCCATTCATCCTTCGAATATGGGTGTGATCCTATCTCATCTTCGATTATTTCCATACTTTTGTCCTCGATTGACTGGCCTTTTTGAGTAATCATGTCTCAACTTCCTTTGCTCTTTCTATAACTAAATCTATCAATTTATCATCAGTCCCAAGATGTTCTGTTATGAAAATATCTCCAATTCCAGATTCTTTCATCGCTGGATTCAGATCCTCATAGATATCTCGTTTTACATGTGCGCCTCTATGCAAAAAATATGGAACAATGATCAAAACATTTGGTTTATTTTTTGCACAAACTTCTATTCCTTGTTTAATATTGGGCTCTTCGATTTCTAGCCAACAATGAGTTACGTTTTGATACGAGTCTTTTAATCCATCAACGACATATTGCAATGAGGTTTTTGCATCAGGATCTTTACTTCCATGACCAATGAGCAATACGTCTATCTCTTTTTTTGAAAACGTGATCTTGTTTTTTAAAATAATATCATCAACTTTGGCATGCACAATATCTAACAAAGATTTGTGTAAAGTAATTGGTTTTGCGATTTTGACACTCATATTGGTTTTTGATGTCATGTCAATTGCTCTACTTACTGCCAGCTTGACTTTTTTTCCTGGGTATAAAAAATAAGGAACAACTGTCAAGGAATCAAGATCTTGCCTGAAACATTTTTCCATTACCTCCTCAATAAATGGAGGAAGTACTTCCAAAAAACAATAATCTGAAAATTGATAACCTCCAGATTCTTTGGCTTTGGAACAAATGTACTTTAATTCATCCTTTACCTCTTCCTCCCTACTCCCCCTATCTATTAGTAACAAACCCCTTTTCATTTTGAGATTCTCGTTATTGCTACAGTTAAGTTTGGTGGAAATTTCTGCTTTTCAACTACTAATTTGCCACCAGAGCTTCTTAATGCAGAGGCTTCTGAGACACTTGGAGTGCCCTCAAAGGCTTGCACAGTTTCTGATGGGTTTGGAATAGCAATTTGAGCAAGCTGTTCTTTTTCAAAATAATCCACGGGAACATTCCATTCATTTGCAAGTTCCTGTAATCCTACTACATTGGCTTCTTTTTTTATTGATGCAAATCTTGCAATTGATTTTGGGGCGAGCTTGAATTTTTTCATACAAAATTCCACACCTTCTTTGATGGTGTCTTTGCTAGTATCCCAATGTAGGCCAATTCCTACAACCAAAGTCTTTGGTCTGTAGACTACTGAATTTTTTAACAATTCCTTGTCTTCAATTTCTTTATCCGAAATTATCAAACATCCTTTTGAATTAGAATTTCTCAGCTCTTCAAAACTGTTGTAGATGCTTACATTTTTTGGGAGTTCTTTTTTTGGCACCCACCAATCCCCCTCACCCGCATCTTGAAAAACTCCTATCTTTTCTTCGTTTACCATTAATGCACTAACTTTAGTAACTGTTGAATCGTCCTCGATCTTCCAACCAAATTCTTTCCCAATCAGATCTACTGCAATGGTTTTGTTTACATCCGCAGCCGTAGTAATAACTGCAGTTGCACCTAAAATTTTTGCAATATCCTCTGTAAGCTGATTTGCACCACCAAGATGTCCTGAGAGTGTACTAATTGCAAACTTGGCTGTATCATCTATCACTACTATCGCAGGATCTGTTTTTTTATCTCTTAGATGAGGCGAAATCAGTCTTATTACTGCACCAAGGGAAAATATACAAACAAGTGCTTCATGTGTTTTGAATAATTCTCCCATCTTTGCTGTAGTGGAATCATTAAACCATTCAATTTGTGAATTACTGTTAGAAAACTTTGACGGGACATAAATTTCCCAAGTGGGAAATTTCTTTTTTAAAGATAAGCCTATTTCTATTCCATTTTTTGTGATCGCAACTACAGCAACTTTTTCCACAAATTGATTTTTAATATACTAAAGATATCTGTTACTATGAATATCTGCCTATTACGTTGCCATCAAAATCAAACATGATTACATCAATTCCAAATTTCTTCTCTGAGTGGTTTCTTAATTGTTTGTAAACTTCTTCACAAATCAAATCAAAGAAACCTGTTAGTTTCTCTTTTATAATTATCTCATACACATGTCTTGCTGTGTTTGCTTTTTTTATTTCATTTACAGTTTTTGCTTTTGCATTACACTTTTGAGCCACATTCGACAAAAATTCCATATCAACTTTAGAACCTTTTACATGAGTCTGCTTCACTCCCATCGCCATTTTTGTTAGTTTGCCAATAAAACCTGCAACGTACGCCTTTTTTATCTCCTTTTTCGCACATTGCTGAACAGTATATCCTGAAAAATCTCCCATCTGCACAAAACAATGGTCCGGTAGGTTGATTATGTTTCTTGAAAAATCCTCACTTCTTCCACCAGTGGTTAATACCACAGTATCATCTCCCATAGCTATTGTAACATCTAGACTTTGTCTGATTGCGGCTGCAAATGATGCAGTGGAATAGGGAATTACGATTCCGCTTGTACCTAAAATGGAGATACCACCCAAGATTCCAAGTCTTGGATTGTCGGTTTTTGCTGCGATCTCCTTGCCTTTGGGAACAGAAATTTCAATCCTTAGACCATTTCTTTTAAGAAAATCTTGTGCCACTTCTAAAATATTTTCTATTATCATCTTTTTTGGAGTTGGATTAATTGCAGCAGAACCTATCTCAAGCCCAAGGCCGGGTTTGGTAACCCTTCCCACTCCTTCTCCCCCATCTATCTCTATTTTATTTGGTTTGTCTGTTAACGATACTTCGGTCCATATTTCTGCACCATGAGTAACATCAGGGTCGTCACCTCCATCCTTTATCACTGAACATTTAGCACTATTCTTTGTGAATTTACAATTTACAATTTTTATCTGAATTGATTTTTTTTTAGGAAGAATAATATCCACAGAATCTATCTCTTTTTGATTAATAATAGCTAAAACCGCTGCCTTGGAACCTGCAGTAGCACATGTGCCTGTAGTAAAACCAATTCTAAGTTTTCCTTTTGGTATGGTTTCGTTTTCCACACTGAAAATTGTTTTTTCATGTATTAACCTTTATCAGTTCATTTTAGTATTCCAGAAAGAATTATCCATAACGCTATTACACCAAGACCACCATAAAGCAGAATATGCGTCAACATATGTGATGCTGGTTTTTCTTGATTATGGTCATATGTATGATTAAATTTTACACCAAAAGGATTACCAAATCTATTAAAATCTGATCCACCAAACTGTGATTCCTTATTGGTTTTATCATAATATCGCCAAAAGTTGACATATGTATATTCAATATCAACTTCTGATTTCTTATGACTAATTTTTTCTTCTCGCCTAAGAAACTGATATGCTTCAATAATCTGTTTGAATTTATAATCATCCTTCTCATTCCTATTTCTGTCAGGATGATACTTCAAGGAAAGTTTTCTATATGCTGCTTTGATCTCTTTCTGCGAAGCTCCCTTTTGAATGCCTAAAATCTCATAGCAATCAGAGGAGCTTAACATAGTATATCATACAATACCTTTAAAATTAATTTGTCGGGCATATCCTACTGGAATAATGCTCAAAAATCGAACATTTACAATATCTATTGCTGGCGCAAACGGTTTTGTAGGCAGAAATGTAGCACGTCTATTTACAAAAAAAGGAATTAAGGTAATTAACATTGTACGAAAGAATCGAACAGCATCTGTTCAATCTGGGACTATACTAGTTTCAAATGATCTTTCTGAAAAATATCTAGTTCAAAGACTAAAAAAGTGTACAGCGCTATTGCATTTCATCGGACAAGGTAAACAAACTGTTCAAGATGATTATGAAAAAGTGAATATAGGTCTCACAAAAAATGCGATAAATTTGTGCAAGAAAGCTGGTATCAAAAAAATAATTTATATCAGTGGTCTAGGTGTGCACAAAAATACTACTTTTGGATATTTTATATCAAAATACAAAGCAGAACAAGAAATCATCCATTCTGGTCTTGATTATACGATTTTTCGTGCATCTTATATTGTAGGAAAAGGTGATCCGTTGTCCCAAATTCTTTTTAAACAAATGAAAAATGGCAAAATTACCATAGCTGGTTCTGGAAACTATCGTATACAACCAATATTTGTAGAAGATGCAGGCGAAGTATTTCTACAAGCTATTTTTAACAAAAAACTCTCCAACAAAATTATTGATCTTGTAGGTCCTCAAACAGTTACATACAGTTGTTTTATTAGGGATTTTATACGCGGAAAAAAAATCAAAATAAAAAAAATCAACCTGGAAGATGCTTATCGAATTGCATTGCACAACAAAAATAGCAACTTTGGTATAGATGATCTAAATATTCTTGTAGGAGATCATGTAGGGAATTACAAAAAGTTACAAAAAATTACAGGTATTAAATTTAGAACTTATCGTGAAGTCTTAAAGGCCAGCCGCCTTTCGTAGTATGTCTGCTTTATCTATCTGTTCCCAGCTAAATTCTGGTTCATTTCGTCCAAAGTGACCATATGCTGCTGTTTTTCTATAAATTGGTCTATTCAACTTTAGATGTGATATTATTGCAGCTGGTCTCATGTCAAAGTGTTTTCTTACCAAGTTCTCAATTTGATCTTCAGGAATTTTACTTGTACCAAACGTACTAACCATAAGTGAGATAGGTTCTGCTACACCAATTGCATAAGCAACCTGTACTTCACATCTGTCTGCAAGGCCTGCAGCAACTATATTCTTTGCAATATATCTACACATGTAACAAGCAGATCTATCGACTTTACTAGGATCTTTTCCAGAGAAAGCGCCACCACCATGTCGTCCCATACCTCCATAGGTATCAACTATGATCTTTCTTCCTGTAAGACCTGCATCTCCGGGTGGTCCTCCAATAACGAATCTCCCAGTTGGATTGACATGAACTTTAATTTTATCATGCCATAATTTTCCACAGACAGGTTTGATTACTTTTTCAATAATCTCTTTTTTTATTTGACCATTGTCTATATCTGGAGAATGTTGTGTAGCGATTACAACAGCTTCAATTCTTGTTGGTTTTCCATCTTCATATTCTACAGTAACTTGGGATTTTCCATCTGGTCTTGCCCAAGAAATTTCTTTACTTTTTCTTGCTTCCGCAAGTCGTTTTGTTAATTTATGTGCAAGTATAATTGGCATTGGCATAAACTCTTCAGTTTCATTTGTAGCATATCCAAACATTAATCCTTGATCCCCTGCTCCTTGCTCTTTGTTTTCTGTGGATGAAACTCCTTGAGATATGTCTGGACTTTGTGAATGAAGAGATACTAAAACACTGCATGAATCCGCATCAAAACCATATGCTGGGTTATCATAACCAATCTCTCGTATTGTTTTTCTTACCACATCCTGAATGTCAAACTTTGCTTTTGAAGTTACTTCGCCTGCTACTACGACAATTCCAGTAGTAGTCATCGTTTCTATAGCAACTCTTGAATCTGGATCTTGTTTTAGAAATTCGTCTAAAATTGCATCAGAAATTTGGTCACATATTTTGTCTGGGTGTCCCTCTGTTACTGATTCAGATGTAAAGAGATATTTTCTCTCCATTTTTAAAACCTATTTAGTTACAGTTCGTTTTCAAGTTTAATGAAAAGAACATTGTTTCCTCTTACTATGACTCGACCATAATTTGCAATAACTTTGCCGTTGCTGACTTCTTCAGCATCAGTCATTATTAGGTTCATGTATGAATCCACATTATTCATTTTTCCCTTGTATTCTACTTCATTTTTCAGTCTTACGGTGACTTTCTTATTGATACCTTTTTGTAACGTTGTTAGTGGTCTCTTTGGTGGCGATTGCGACAAACATAAATCACTTGTGAAGCACTGCCTGGGATCGGGAATAAAAGCCTTCCCGATCGTAACTATGATCTAATATTCTTTAACTTCTGGTGTAATCTAAAGACTTGATGATTCAAACTGGTATTCAAAAATTGGATGAACTTCTTGATGGTGGTATAAGACATGGAATTATAACAGATATTTTTGGTGCAAGTGCCACGGGAAAAACACAACTTGCACTACAAATATGCATTAATGCCCTTAAAAATGATGTAGAAATACTCTACCAAGATACTACTGGGGGGTTCAGACCGGAAAGAATGCTTACACTTATCAAAACAAAAAACATGGATCCAAAACTCCTTGATCATGTTAGAGTGGGCAGAATAACTAACACCTCAGAACAGATCAGCTATCTTGAAAAAACATCTGAAATTAAAAACCTAGGTCTTATTGTAATCGATAATGTTACAGATCTGTTTTCATTTGAATATTCTAAAGAATCTAGCTTGTTAGAAAAACATGTTGTTTTTATGGAATACATGCATAATCTTGCATTTATTGCTGTAACGAAAAAAATCCCTATTATTGTAACGAACATAGTTAGAAAATCAAATGATATCGAAAGAGAAAATCTTGATAGATCAATAAGCATGTACACTCATCAGAAAATTCACCTTACTAAAGTCGACCATAAGTATCTCGCACAAATTTTCCCATCTTTTGGTTATAAAAAAGAAATTCATTACATGATCACATCGGCGGGACTAATAGATTCGCCTTAAGCTATTTATCACTGTGAACAATAATAAATTCATGGCAGATGTTTTTGATTCTATACCAATCATCACCGTGATTCTTTTTGGAATAGGCCTTTTTGGGGTAATGGTATACGAGCGAGCTAGAACAAGACAAAATCCGGAACCTCCTGCCTGAATCTGAACTTGAAGCCAAGTTTCATTCCCTTGGTTTTAAAAACCTCACGTACATCCAAAAAAAAGCGATTCCTATAATTTTCCAAAAGATAGATTCACTAGTAATTGCACCTACGGGTTCAGGTAAAACAGAGACAGCAGTGATTCCTGTATTTACACACCTTGCTAAATCCAGGAGACCTGGAAAAATAAAAGCGTTGTACATTACACCATTAAGAGCATTAAATCGTGATGTCTTTAGAAGAATTATTAAATATGCTGAAAACGAATATCTCTCAATTCAGATTCGTCATGGTGACACTACACAATCTGCACGAAAAAAAATTACAGAATCCCCTCCTGATATTCTCATAACCACCCCTGAAACACTCCTAATTCTACTTACACAAAAAAAATTACTTGATGCACTTTCAGAACTTGAATGGATAATCATAGACGAAGTTCATGAATTATTAGGAAACGAACGAGGCTCACAACTTTCATTAAGTTTGGAAAGACTACAACTTAATTCAAAACAAGAAATAACGCGAGTAGGTCTATCTGCAACGGTAGGTAACGTTGATGAATCTGCTAAATTTTTAGTAGGAACAAAAAGAAAATGTAAAATAATTCAAGATAATTCTATACGAAAATATGATGTAGAAGTCAAATACATAGATGGAACAATATCCGATGTAGTTGATTACATAATTGAATATGTAACAAAGAATCATCCAAATTCTCCGGTTTTGCTTTTTACAAATACACGTGGAGAATCAGAATATCTTGCATCAATATTACGTGAAAAGACTACATTAAGAGTTGAATTACATCATGGTTCTCTCTCACAAGAAATTAGAGAAGAAACAGAAGAAACACTAAGACAAGGTAGGCCTGGAATTATAGTCTGTACCTCATCACTTGAACTTGGACTTGATATTGGTTCTGTTGAACTTGTAATTCATTATGGTTCGCCAAGACAAGTGTCAAAACTAATACAAAGAATAGGAAGAAGCAAACACAATAGAGATTCATCTGCAAAGGGTCTAATCATAACCAACAATCCAGATGATGAATTTGAAACATATGCAATACTTGAAAGAGTTAAAGAAAAATCAATCGAAGATCAGATAATCCATGAAGGGGCATTAGACGTACTTGCTCACCATTTGGTTGGTCTATCGATGCAACTTGGAAACGTTCCAGTTGATGTTGCGTTCAAAATAATAAAACAAGCATATCCTTTCAGAAATATAACAATAGAGGATCTTTTTAGCGTCCTTGAAATATTACATAACAATTCAATTCTGTTTTTTGACAAGGAGGAAATGTTCTTTCAGAAAAAAGGCAGAGCGTTCCGATATTTTTTTGAAAACTTATCAACAATTCCTGATATTTTAAAATTCAAAGTCTTTGACACTGCAAGTAAAAAAATCATTGGAAGTTTGGATCAGAGATTTGTAGGTGATTATGGTGATCCTGGAAATGTTTTTGTTTTGAGGGGAATGCAATGGAGAATATTAAACATAGACGAGAGTTCATTAAAAATCAATGTTGAACCGGTCCAGTCAGCCGGAATAAACGTACCATATTGGGAGGGTGAAAACATTCCTGTAGATTATACAACTGCAAATAAGGTCGGCATTTTTAGGACAAAAGTACAGACAGGCTCTCTTCTAGTTTCAAATCACATAATCAAGAATCTGAAACTAGATCCAATTCCAAATGAAAAAACCATCGTAGTAGAATCATTAAGGGTTAGAAATACAGTAGTAATTCATTCATGTTTTGGAACTAAAATAAATTCTACACTTTCTATGCTACTTTCCACTATGATCTCAGCAAAGACAGGATATCTTATAGATTCAAGATCTGATGCATATAGAATAATCATGTCCTCTAACGGCAGAATACTGGATAAGCAAGTATTGGATACCTTAAACGAAGTATATGACCTAGCACCAGTTGTTAGTGCTTCCCTCACAGGAACACATAACATAAACTGGAGAACCTGGTGTGTATCTAAAAAATTTGGCATTGTCGGCAGAGAGGCAGTTTATGATAGAAAAGCTGCAAGATTCATCTACGAAAAATATTCAAACACCCCACTTGCAAATGAAGTACTGCGTGAACTATTCCATGACAAATATGACTTGAAAAATACTGAAACATTATTAGAAAAAATTCGATCTAATGAAATTAAAATAAAGTGGATAGAAGTTGAAAATTTCTCTAAACTTGCAGAATCTATACTTGATCATACCACAAAATATTATGCATCTCCAGCAAACATAGACAAAGGAATTTTGGATCTAGTTAAAACAAGACTTTTGAAAACAAAACACAGGCTGATTTGTGTTAGATGTGGAAAATGGGAAAGAGTTGTTGAGACTAGAGAAGTAAATAACATACTTTCATGTCATTATTGCAAATCTCATCAGATCACGGCTACTTATTATTCTGATTATGATTTATCAAAGATAGTACAGAAAAAACATGCTGGGAAAAAACTGACAACGGAAGAAAATCACAAGTTTGTAAGAGCATGGAAGATCTCTTCGCTTTTAGAGAACTTTGGACAAACAGCTCTTATTGTTCTTTCAGGATATGGTGTAGGAGCTGACACTGGAGCACGAATACTACGAAACATGATTGGGAAAGAAGAACTATACAAACAGATCTATGAAGCAGAAAGACAATACGTAACAACGCGTGGTTTCTGGGATTCTTAATTCTTCTTTATAATATACGAAAATGGGGTCAAAAACAATTCAGTTCTATTTTCAAGGCCAGCTTTTGCAGTTACGCCTATTACAGTAATAATCTCACCTTGAGAAAACGGGTCTAGTATCCTAGCTTGATTTCTCCATCCTTTAAGCCAGATCTGCCCCGTCTCATCTTCAATAAACATCTCTGACAAAGATACTGTTTCCCCACTTTTTGTCTGGATTTCTCGTCTTTCTGGCATTTTTAGCACAATTGCTTCAATACAATAGATATCATCACTTGGTTTAAGATCACGAATCTTTGTTCTAAGTTCTAAAATTGTAGGAATTTTTTCATCGTCAATTTTTCTAACAAATGAATCGTCTGCCAATGTTACAGCATTTCCATATATTTTTGTTGGAACTATTTCGACTGTTTCTCCAATTTTAAGATCTTTTGTTACACCAACAAAATCAGTGATGTTTAGAAATTTCTTATTATGATCAGTAACTAAAATTAAGGTGTTACCAGAATCATTTTTCACTAACGATAAAATTCTAACAGCTATTGGTTGCACTTCATCTTCACCTTCAATTTCAATAGCTGTGCCTTCATCGCCGTGTAACTCTAATCCTTGTTGACCTTTTTTTGTTCTTACACCAATCAATCTTGTTTTTGCACCCGCCGTAACCATCTTTGGAATTGATTTTTCATCAGCATTCCACAAGACAACTCTTGTAATTGTGTCATTTTTTCCTTTTAGGCGTAAATGAAGTGCTTTTCCAGGTTGACCTTTGAAATTTGTGAATTCAGTCATTCTGATATTCCCATCCAAGATTCCAGAAACTACAAGATTTTGTTGATTTTCCTTTACTCCACTTACATCTTCTGTTATTGAATCAAGTAAGGGAATCTTACTTTCTATCTCACTTGTCTCAAGGTTTGAACCAGAACCAACATTAATTATCGGTGTACCTGTCATATCTGACTTGACATAAGCCTTGATAATCTTAACAAGATCGCCAGGTTTCAGATTCTCGATCCCAGGCAAGTTTGCCTTTTCATCCCAGAGCTTTACCTTGGCTCTTGAATCTGAATCATATACAGTCATAGTGCGCAAAAGAAATTGTGAACCGTCTTTACGTGAAAACTGTTTAACTGGATAAATATTCATTACTCTAGTTTCTAATGTAATCTCTTTTGCACCTACATACAGATCTTTGAGACCCATCTCGACTTTTAGTGGCTCATTTAGTGATATCCCTAGATCAGCTGCTATAAGAAATAATGCACCTTGATCTGTCAAATAACCTGCACCAATCTTTTCTTTTTTCTTGTTAATCATCTGTTGCATATCTGCTCTCGAAAGCTCTGGTTTTTGTTCCAAAAGCTTGTTTAGCAATGATTCAAATTCTGACAAGTCACTCTGAAATAGAAGTGTGCATTAATAAAAATTTCATTAGCTAAATTAGTGGGGTATTAAAACTAGTTTTAATGTCATGCATAGAAACAAAATTGCTCTCAAAATCTTATGGGGTTATAAATGCAGTTGATGGGATCGATCTCTCTGTAAATTATGGTAAGATTTTTGGATTTTTAGGACCAAATGGGGCAGGAAAAACTACTACAATAAAACTTCTCACAACTCTTATACCGCCAACAGCTGGTTCGATGAAAATACTAGGAATGGATGCTATTCGTTCTCCATTAGAAGTACGAAAGAAAATTGGGGTGGTTTTACAACAACCAAGCTATGAACCCACCCTTAGTGTAGAAAAATCTCTCGAAAAATATGGAATGATGTGGAATGTTGAGAGAAAGATGAGACAGGATAGAGTTGAGGAGCTTCTTTCAGCTTTTGATCTAGGAGAAATAAGAAATATAAAAAATGATGAGCTTTCAATAGGTCAGAGACGTAGGGTACAAGTGGCGCGTGAATTCATGCACGACATGAATCTTTTATTTCTTGATGAACCTACAGTAGGTTTGGATCCTTCAGCACGTAGAGGGTTGCTTGATTTCATAAAACTTAAAGTCAAAGATGGTTTGACTGTATTTTTTACAACTCATTTACTAAATGAAGCTGAATACATCTGTGACGAAGTAGCTATCATAAACAAAGGAAAGATAATAGCTATTGATACTCCAGATGAACTAAAAAACAAATTTGGGAGAGAAAAAACCATAAAAATTCACTTAGATTCCATTAGAAGAGATCTATCTAATCTCTTAATTGGAATTAAGGACTATGAACTAGATTTTAACTCTGGAACAAACATAACTATACGATCTAATGATTCTGAAGAAGTATTACTAAAAATTCTTCAAATTTTGACTGCAAATAACATTGTGATAGAGGATCTATCTGCAATCCCTACGAGTCTAGAAGAAATCTTTCTCTCAGTGGTGAATAAATCAAATGCATCCAGTAATTAGATTAGTAAATAGAAATCTGACCATATCTCTTAACAAGGGATTTATGATATGGCAAGTAATTTTTCCTTTAATCTACATCTTTGTTGGCGGTTTTGCATACACTGCCTTGATCGATTCTGTTTCATATGGTAACAAATCACTAGATTATCCAGCCTACATTGCATCAGGTATGATTGGCTTTAATATTATGAATAGTGCCCTTGTCTCCGGTATTATAATATGGAATGACCGAAGACATGGTATGTTTGAACAGATCCTTGTAGGACCATTTACTAGAACCCACTACATTCTAAGTAATGTTTACACAATCGGAATAATCGGATTAATTAGTGCCACTTTAATTACGGCTGTTGGATATCCGCTTTTCTTTGAATCTATAGAATTCAACTTACTTACTATGCCCCTTTTGGTCTTTGCTTCTGTTGTAGGCTCAATTCTATTTGGTTCTATTGCATCAATCATATCCACTAGGCTAAAATCAAGTGAAGGATTCAACGTAGTGATTAATACCGTGTTTTTGTTTTTTGCCTTCGTAAGTACTGCTTTCTATCCAGCCGAAGGTTCGCCTCTACCACTTTCAATTGCATTTTATTTTAATCCACTGACCTATCTTGTAGACGTTGTCCGTGCTGGGATATTTGGAAATTTTGACACATTTGTGGCAATAGAAATGTTAGTTTTAGCTACATTAGCCATAACTTTATTTTCAATAGCTACAAAACTTCTGGCAAAACTAGAATTATAGATAGTACATCTTGATTTAAATCCAACAATTTGGTAAACCAATCATGGAAACAAGAAGACGGAGTAGTTTGTGGTTTCTTTTACCTATTTTCTTTAATATTATAGGCGGCGTCATAGCTTATTTTATTATAAAAGATGATGATCCTCGTAAAGCAAAAAATTGTTTATTGCTTGGAATTATTCTCACCGCAATTTCAGTAGCAATATTTGTGGTTCCAATATTGATTGGAATTTCACTTTTACCACGTTTTGATGTGATGCCAAAGACTCCTTATCTCTGATTTTAATAAAAAAAGTAGCCCGGCCCAGATTCGAACTGGGGTCAAGGGCTCCAAAGGCCCCTATGCTTGACCGCTACACTCGGTGGATTTCTCCTCTACCGGGCTTCCCGGGCGTTGAATGTTGATTTTAGTTCCTTTATAATGTTATTCAGTAAGTATTTCTGTTCCAATTAAGTTGATTTTTAATATTTTGGATTATGTTTAGACTAGGTTTAGATATACATAATTAGCTTTGAAAAAGGATCTTCCATTGAACTTAATATTTTTTTTGCCTTGTTTTTAGATTTTTTATTATTGGACTTTAAAATCTTTTTTGCAAGAAAAACTATTTTTTTGTGGTTCTCTTCTCTTTTTACTAAACCATTTTTTACAAGATATTTTTCTATGTAATTTGGTACTGCGTTATATGATATTGTTGGTATGCCCATTAAAGCAGCTTCTGCAGTCATAGTGCCTCCAGAACCGATAAACAAATCTACAAATTTAAGTAAACTTTTACCATCTACCACTCTACCCATTACTATTATATTATTTCCAAATTCACGTTTAAGTTGACTTATTTGTGGCATGTATCTTCCTAAAATAACTAGATTGTAATTTAGAAACTCTTTGGCGAACTCACGTATAATTTTGATAATTCTATCTCCATTATCAGAAACATAAGCAGCTTCTGACTCTTCAGGTCGTATTAATATGGTCTTTTTTTTCTTTAAAAGAAAATTATACTTTGAATCATTTTTTGATCTTTCTTTTACTATTAAAGATGCGTCGATCGCTCTGTACTGCGATATTTTTTTTTCAGAAATACCATATCTTGTAAATTCTTTTTTGGGGATAATCCATGGTATAAGGAGTCTTTCTACCAACGGTACAGATAACCTCATTACAGCTTCTGCATGAGGAGAATCACAAAACGCTATATGCCTCACACCTAGTCCAAATGAAATTCTTGATGCTTCTGGAGAGCAAAAACTAACTGTTAATTCAGGATTAAATTTTTTTACTATTGATAATAAACAATATGTTCGTTTAAGACTTGCATTTAATTTACTAATTTTGTCAAATCCGCCATGTTTTCCAACAAATACAAGATTCATACCTCTAATTTTGGAAAGTTCTACTACTTCACGATAATTTCTTGAAGTACAAAGTAGTTTGTTGTTTTTTTGTAATTTTCTGATCATAGGCTCGAAAAACAATAGCTGTTTTGGAGTAAGTATATCAAACCAGATTTTCAAACATTTTCGATATAATTCTAAGGTGGAAAAAGTTTTTCTTAGCCTTTCTGCCTAGCTGCACTGATTTGGG
>Ga0247727_10010566_pt1 | contig 16325 bp, 18 predicted proteins | sample WisWelCaveWW1625_FD_202498 | JGI IMG/M metagenome (GOLD analysis project Ga0247727, IMG submission 202498) | Biofilm microbial communities from Wishing Well Cave, Virginia, United States - WW16-25 | ecosystem: Environmental > Aquatic > Deep subsurface > Groundwater > Cave microbial mat | place... | reverse complement strand
GCCGACGTCATGCGCGGTGTGAAGTTCGTCGATGGTGTGAGACAGGAGAAACAGAATCAGGTGAAACCACGGCTCCAGCAGGTCGCCGCCTGATCAACTGGCCATACACCAGATTTGACAATAGCTCGATATGAACGGCATGCGAAGGATACTAGAAGCATCTACAGGTAGATGCAACCATCTACATATGGATGCCTCGATATGCCGGCATATATCTACCGGCATATGCTTGGAGTCACGGCCGCACACCGCTGCGGTGATCGGCAGGGAAATCTAGTCCGCCAGCGACGGCCGTCGCTTCCAGACCCCGGTCGCCTGCTCGAAAGCGTGCGCCAGCTGCAGCACGCCGAAGTCGTCGCGATAGCGGCCGACGATCTGCAATCCTACCGGCAGGCCCTCCGGCGTGAAACCTGCCGGCACCGAGATCGCCGGGTGGCTGGTGATGGTCACGTAGTAGCAGCTCTTCATCCAGTCGAGGTAGTTGCCGAGCTGCACGCCGGCGATCTCGGTCGGGTACTCGGTCTCCACCGGGAAGGGCGGCAGCTGGTTCACCGGCGCGAGCAGGAACTCGTACTTTTCCAGGAACCTGCGCATGCGGTGGTAGAGCTCGGTGCGCAACCCCTCGGCGCGGCCGATCTTCCCGCCGTCGAGCGCGAGGCCCTGCTCGATGTTCCAGATCAAGGTGTCCTTGAGCAGCGCTCGATGCGTCTTCATCAGCGGCGCGTAGCGCTGCGCAAAGGACAACGCGCGCAGCGTTTCGAAGGCCTCCGTCGCACCGGTGAAATCCGGGCAGGCTTCCTCGACGATGCAGCCGAGCGCCTCGAACACCCTGCGCTGCGGCTCCAGCACCTTTGTCACGCTGGGCTCCACCGGCAAGCCGCCGAAGTCGCGCGTCCAGGCGACGCGAGCCTTCCTGAACGATCGCTTCAGGGAACGATTGAACAGACTGCCCGGCTCGCTGATCGACGCCGGCGCGCGCGCATCCGGACCGGCCATTGCGGAAAGCAGAAACGCGGCGTCTTCCACCGTGCGCGCGATCGGCCCGAGAACCGGCTGCGTGTCCCAGGCGTTGGCGGCGGGGTAGGTCGGCACACGCCCGGGCGTGGGCCTGAATCCCACTACGTTGCAGTAATTGCCCGGATTGCGCAGGCTCGCCGCGAGGTCCGAGCCGTCGGCGAAGGGCAGCATGCCGCAGGCCACCGCCGCGGCGGCGCCGCCGGATGAGCCGCCGGCGGTCTTCGTCAGGTCGTAGGGATTGCGCGTCGCGCCGAACACCTTGTTGAAGGTGTTGCTGCCGGCGCCGAACTCCGGCGTGTTGGTCTTCCCCAGCGTGATCGCGCCCGCTGCTTTGAGGCGCTCTACGATGAGCGCGTCTTCCGCGGGCACGTTGTCCTTGTGTACTAGCGAGCCCATCGTGGTGCGGATGCCCTTGGTATTCAACAGGTCCTTGTAGGCGATGGGCAGTCCAGCGAGCGTCCCATGGAAGGATTTCTTGCGCTCTAGGGCCTTCGCCTGCTGCAGCGCCTGCTCGGGCAGGAAGGTGACGATGGCGTTGACCTTGGGGTTCACGCGCTCGATTTGCGCGATGAACGCGCGCATCACCTCGGTCGCGGAGACCTTGCGCGTGCGGACCAGGCGGGCGAGTTTCCTGGCAGAGGCGAAACAGAGGTCCTTCACATCAGCACGATGTCGTACTGTTCCTGGGTGTAGCCGGTCTCGACCTGCATCGACACCGGCCGGCCGATGAAATCGGTGAGCATGGCGAGCGCCCCGGACTCCTCTTCCAGGAACAGGTCGCACACCGACTGGGACGCCAGCACGCGCAGCTCCTTGGCGGGGAACGCGCGCGCCTCGCGCAGCGCCTCGCGCAGGATCTCGTAGCAGACCGTGCGCGCGGTCTTCACCTCGCCGCGGCCATCGCAAGTGGGGCAGGGCTCGCACAGCACGTGCGCGAGCGATTCGCGCGTGCGCTTGCGCGTCATCTCCACCAGGCCGAGCTGGGTGAAGCCGTTCACCGTCATGCGGGTGCGGTCCCGCGCGAGCGCCTTCTTCAGTTCCGCCAGCACCGCCGCGCGGTGCTCTTCCGACTCCATGTCGATGAAGTCGGCGATGACGATGCCGCCGAGGTTTCTCAGGCGCAGCTGGCGCGCGATGGACTGCGCCGCCTCGAGGTTGGTCTTGAACACCGTGTCGTCGAAACTGCGCAGGCCGACGAAGCCGCCGGTGTTGACGTCGATGGTGGTCAGAGCCTCGGTCTGGTCGATGACCAGCGTGCCGCCGGATTTCAGGTCCACGCGCCGCGACAGCGCCTTCTCTATTTCGGGCTCGACGTTGTACAGGTCGAACAGCGGCCGCTCGCCGGTGTAGTGCTCGAGCTTGGCGCGCACCTTGGGCGTGTAGGCCTCGGCGAAGGCGGCGAGCTTGTGGAAGTTCTCGCGCGAATCCACCTTCACCGCGGCAGTGTCTTCGGTCACCATGTCGCGCAGTACGCGCTGCGCGAGCGACAGGTCCTGGTACAGCAGTTTTGCCGGCGCGGTGCCGAGCGACCGTTGGCGGATGTCGGCCCACAGGTGGCGCAGGTACTCGACGTCGGTTCTCAGCTCGGCGTCGGCCGCGCCCTCGGCCAGCGTGCGGATGATGAAGCCGCCCTTTTCCTCGGCGGGCAGCAGCGCCTTGAGTTTCTCGCGCAGCGCCTGGCGGCCGCTCTCGTCCTCGATTTTCTGCGAGATGCCGATGTGCGGGTCCTGCGGCAGGTACACCAGCATGCGCCCGGCGATCGACACCTGCGTCGACAGGCGCGCCCCCTTGCTGCCGATCGGGTCCTTCACCACCTGCACCAGCACCGGCTGGCCCTCGGCGAGAATCTTCTCGATCGGCTTGACGGCCTCGCCGTTGGGCTTCCTCTGCTCCCAGATGTCGGCCACGTGCAGGAACGCCGCGCGCTCCAGGCCGATCTCGACGAAAGCCGACTGCATGCCCGGCAGCACGCGCGCTACCCGCCCCATGTAGATGTTGCCCACCAGGCCGCGGTTTGCAGCGCGCTCGATCAGCAGTTCCTGCACGGCGCCGGCCAGGATCACCGCGACGCGCGTCTCCTGCGGCGTGATGTTAACGAGCACCTCTTCGCTCACGCGAGGCCCCCATTTTCTGCAGCAGCAGCGCCGTTTCGTACAGCGGCAGGCCGACGATGCCGGACTGGCTGCCGCGGATTTCGGACACGAACAGCGCGGCGCGCCCCTGGATGGCGTAGGCGCCCGCCTTGTCGTCGGATTCGCCGGTGGCGACGTACTTCTGGATCTCCTGCGGCGTGAGCTCGCGGAACTGGACCTCGGACACCGACAGGGCCGTTTCCACCTCGTCGTCGTATTGCATCACCACGGCGGTGAGCACTTCGTGGCGCTTGCCGGAGAGCGCTGCGAGCATGGCGGCGGCATCGGCGCGGTTTGCCGGCTTGCCGAAAATGCGGCCCTCGAGCGCCACCGTGGTATCGGCGGCAAGCACGGGGTGGCGCGGCAGCTTGCGCTCGAGCATGCGCTGCCAGCCGACCACGGCCTTGGCGCGCGCCACGCGCAGCACGTAGTCGCGCGGTGCTTCGCCGGGCAACGGGTCCTCGTTCAAGTCCGGTGCCGCGCCGGGCCGCTTGCGGAACAGCAGCAAGTGGAACTTGACGCCGATGTGCCCGAGCAGCTCGCGCCGGCGCGGGCTGCGCGAGGCGAGGTAGATGCTGCGGTCGAGCGGTTGTGCCATGGCTGCGCCGAGCGGCGCAGTGTAGCAAAGCTACTCCCGGTGATACGGGTGCCCGGTGAGCAGCGCCGCCGCCCGGTACAGCTGCTCGGCGAGCAGCACCTGCGCGAGCGCGTGCGGCAGCGTGAGCGATGAGAGCCGCAGGAGCAGCGCGGCATCCTTTTTTGTCTGCGCGTCCAGCCCGTCGGGCCCGCCGACGACAAACGCGGTAGGCGCCGCATCGCCGATCCACCTGCCGATCTGCGCCGCGAGCTGCGCGGTCGTGAGGTCGCGCCCGCGCTCGTCCAGTGCCACGATGCGCGCAGCGCGCGGCAGCTTGGCGACGCAGTCCACCGCGTAGCCGCGCGGCATGCGGGAGAGATACTGGTCGCGCGCCTCGAGCGCCCAGCCGCGCAGCCTAGCGCCGTGCGCGACGAGCAGCAGCTTTGCCACGCGCTGTCTTCAAGGGGCCGGCGAGCTTCACCTGCTTGCCGCCCCAGATCTCTTCCAGGTTGTAGTAGCTGCGCACCGCGGGATGCATCACATGCACCACGATGTCGCCGAGGTCCACCAGCACCCAGTCGCCCGTCGCCTGGCCCTCGACCCCGACCACCCGCGCGCCCATGACCCGCAGCTTGTCCTGCACGCTGTCGGCGAGCGCCTTTACCTGGCGATTGGAATCGCCGCTGGCGATCACCACGCGCTCGAAGAAGGCCGAGAGGCGAGCGACGTTGAACACCACGATGTCGCGGCCTTTCACGTCCTCGAGGGCTTCGACCACGGCGCGCTGCTTCCTGCGGATGTCCATCAGGCGTACAGCTTGTGGCGCGCTATGTAGCTCGCGACCACCGGCGGCACCATGCCCGACAGGTCCTCGCCACGCCGGGCACGCGCGCGAATTTCGCTTGCCGAGACGGGCATGGGATCCATGGGGACGACCTGCACCTCGCGATCCTTTGCGTCAAACCCGGGGCGGGCGAACAGCGCAATCCGCGCAAGCGTCCTGATTTCCCCGGGGCGATGCCACGAATCCAGTTTCGCGAACTGATCTGCGCCCAGCAGGAAGTAGAGGGGAACCTGCGGTCCGATCTCCGATCGCAGGCTCCTGAGCGTATCGACGGTATAGCCCGAAGCGCCGGCGACCAGCTCCCGCGTGTCGATTGCATAGCGCGGCTCGCCGGCGACGGCCAGCCTCAGCATGGCGGTCCGATGCTCGGGCGATGCAACGGCCGCGTTGCGATAATGCGGCGCACCGGTGGGAATGAAGCAAATCCTTTGCAAGGATAGTTCCTTCAGGGCGGCGCGTGCCATCGCAAGATGCGCGTTGTGCACGGGGTCGAAAGTACCGCCGAGCAGGCCGATCATCAATCCGGCTTTCGTTCTGCGGCAGGACGCAGCAAGGGCGCGAGCGCCGCGAGCCCGAGCAGCGGGCCCGGCACCAGCAGCAGGAAAAGCCACTCCGCGCCGAGCGGCACGGCCGCCAGGTTCAGCAGCTGAATGCTGGCGATGGTGATCGCAAAGCCTATGCAGTTGGCGATGGTCAATGCCGACCCCACCAGTTCGCGCGGCGCGTTGATTGCGTTCAACGCCGAGAATTGCGGCGAATCGCCGACCACCACGATTCCCCAGAATAAGAGGAACGCCAGGAACAACGGCGTCGGCGCATGGAACAGGATCGGCGACAGCACGCAGCACGCGCCGGACGCCGCAAGCTGGGCGAACGCGACCGGGGCGCTTCCCGCGCGAAGCGACGCGAGGCCGCCGGCCGCGCAGCCGAGAAAACCGGCAGCGATTACCGCGAACGCCCACATCGATACGTTGAGCGCCTGCGCTCCCTGGGCGGCGTGCGCGCCGATGACGAAGGGGACGAACGCCCAGAACGCGTACAGCTCCCACATGTGGCCGAAGTAGCCGAACGAAGAGGCGCGAAACGACCGCGCGCCAAAGAGGACCGCGAGAGCACGCGGATCGAACTTCGCGCCCTTCGCCAGGAAAGGGCCGTCAGGAACCAAGGCGAACATCAGCACCCCGCCGAGCGCGGCGATCACCGAGACGACCAGCATGACTGCTTCCCAGGGAAGCGCCTGCCCGAGCCCCTTCAGAAGATGCGGAAAACTGGTGCCGACCACCAGCGCGCCGACCAGCAAGCCGAGCGCGTTGCCGAGGCCGCGCTGATACCAGCCGGCGGCGATTTTCATGCCGACCGGATAGATTCCGGCCAGGAAAAATCCCGTGGCAAACCGCAACCCGAGCAGCGACCACAGGCCTTCGCCCAGCCACACCACCGCGGCGTTGGAGAGCGCCGCAAGCAGCGCGCAGGCGAAAAAAACCGCTCGGGGCGAGAACCGGTCCGCGATGGTGAAGAACGCAAATCCCAGCGTGCCCGCGATGAACCCGAGCTGTACCGAGGAGATCACGTAGCCGAGCGCCTCGCCGGACAGGCCCCAGCTCCGCTGCAGGTCGCCCAGCACCGCGTTTCCGGCAAACCACAGCGATGTGCCGGCGAACTGCGATGCAATGATGACCGGCAGGACGAGGCGCGGACGAGTCAGGCGCGGATCTCGCCGTGGCCGAGCACCACGAACTTCTGCGTCGTGAGGCCTTCCAGCCCGACCGGGCCGCGCGCGTGCAGCTTGTCGGTGGAGATGCCGATCTCCGCGCCCAGGCCGAACTCGTAGCCGTCGGCAAAGCGCGTGGAGGCGTTCACCAGCACCGAACTGGAGTCCACCTCGCGCAGGAAGCGCTCGGCGCGCGCCTTGTCCTCGGTGACGATGGCGTCGGTGTGCCGCGAGCCGTATTTCGCGATGTGCTCGATGGCCTCATCGAGGCCCTGCACCACGCGGATCGAGACGACCGGCGCGAGCCACTCGGTGTGGTAGTCCTGTTCGGTGGCGGGCTTGGCCTCCGGCAGGAGCTTGCGCGCCACGGCGTCGGCGCGCATCTCGACCTGCTTCGAGCGGAAGATCCTGCCGATTTCGGGCAGCACTTCCGCCGCGATGCCTTCCGCGACCAGCAGCGTCTCCATGGTGTTGCAGGTGCCGTAGCGCTGGGTCTTCGCATTGTCGGCGATCCTCACCGCCATCGCCGGGTCGGCGCGGTCGTCCACGTACACGTGGCACACGCCATCGAGGTGCTTGAGCATCGGGATGCGCGACTCGCGCATCAGGCGCGCGATCAGGTCCTTGCCGCCGCGCGGCACGATGAGGTCCACGTACTCGTGCAGGGTGACCAGCTCGCCCACCGCGGCGCGGTCGGCGATCTCGATCAGCTGCACCGCGGCCTCGGGCAGGCCGGCGGCCTCGAGGCCTGCGCGCACGCAGGCGGCAATGGCCTGGTTGGAGTGCAGGGCTTCCGAGCCGCCGCGCAGGATGCAGGTGTTGCCCGCCTTCACGCACAGGCCGGCCGCGTCGGCGGTCACGTTGGGGCGCGACTCGTAGATGATGCCGATGACGCCGATCGGCACGCGCATGCGCGCGACTTCGATGCCGCTGGGGCGCTTGACGCGGTCGCTCAGCTGGCCGACCGGATCGGGCAGCTGCGCCACCTGCTCCAGGCTCTCGGCCATTTGCTCGACGAGCTTGGAGTCGAGGGTGAGACGGTCGACGAAAGCGGCATCGCGCGCGTCCTTCTTCGCCTGCTCGATGTCGCCGCGGTTGGCCGCCAGCAGTTGCTCCTCACGCGCGCGGATCTCGGCGGCCATCGCGGCGAGCGCGCGGTTCTTGGCAGCGGGTTCGGCGCGCGCCAGCACCCGGGCGGCGGCGCGCGCCGCCTGGCCCAGCCCGCGCAGGTAGCTTTTCAAGTCAAGCTTTTGATCCACCGGTCAATTTTAACCCGAGGGCGGCGAACTGATCCCAGGCGTCGCCCTTGGCTACGCCCTTGGCCACGCGGTCGATCAGCGCGGCATGCGCGAGCGCAGCATCGAGCGCAGCGCGCGGGTAGCGGCGCGCCGCGGCCTGCACCGCGCGCTGCAGCGGCTTGTTGAACAGGCGCTGCTCGCCGAACAGGCGCTCGGCCGGCTTGCCCTCGGCGAGGCCGCGCAGCGCGAACAGCGCGCTCGATACGGCGTACAGCACGAAGGTCGGCGCCTCGCCTTCGCCGCGCAGGCCGTCGAGCACCCGCACGTAGCGCGCGAGGTCTCCCGCCACCAGCGCCTCCGCGGCGGCGTAGGGGTCGTAGCGCGCGACCGATGCGACCGCGTCCTCCACGGTTTCGAGCTCGAGCTCGCCCGCGGGCGCGAGCAGCGCGAGCTTCAGCACTTCCTGCTGCGCGGCGAGCAGATTGCCCTCGACGCGGTCGGCGAGGAAGTCGAGTACTGCGCGCGAAGCCCTCTGCTGCTGGCGTGCCAGGCGCGCGCCGATCCATTCCGGCAGGCGGGCGCGCTCCACTGGCCACACTTCAACCACCACCCCCGCCGCGGCGAGTGCGCCAAACCACGCCGAGGATTGCCCGGCGCGGTCCAGGCGCGGCAGCGTGACCAGCGTCAGCATTTCGCCGTCCAGCCGCGCGCAGTAGGCGACGAGCGTCTGGGCGCCCTGCGTGCCGGGTTTGCCGGTGGGCAACCTCAATTCGATGATCTTCGCGCCGCCGAACAGCGACCGGCTGGCGCCGGCGTGCGCGAGTTCGCTCCAGTCGAAACCGCGTTCGGCGATGAACACCTCGCGCTCGGCGTAGCCGCGCTTGCGCGCGGCGCTGCGCACTGCGTCGGCCGCCTCCAGCGCGAGCAGCGGCTCGTCGCCGTGGATGACGTACAGAGGCGCGAGCGATGCGCCGGAACGCGCCAGCGCGCTGGACAGGTGCTGCTCGAGCTGCTCGGCGCGCAGCGGCATCGGGCCTAGGTCTTCGGCTTCTGCGCCGTTGAGATGCGCCGCATGATCTGCTGCACCATGTCGAGTTGCATGTCGCGGAACAGCAGCTGCTCTTCGGTTTCCTTGGCCAGCACCTGGGCGTCGTCGTAGGTCATGTCGCGGGTCAGCATGACCGTGCTCAGCGGCAGGAAATCGCCGCCCTTGCCGTCGCTGACGCGGAAGGCAACGCGGTAGACCAGGCGGTATTCGCTTACGCGCCCCGCCCCACTGAGCGACAGGATCTCCTTGCGCCGCGACTCCTCGGTGAACTGCAGCTGCGCCTCGGCGCCCTTGGCGTCCTCCAGCACGCGCGCGTTGGTGCCCGAGCGGATGTTGCGCTTGAGGTCCAGCGCGATGCCGCTGGTCGCGCTGGCGATGTAGATCGTCTCGAACGGCAGGCTCGCGGTGCCGCGCAGCTGGAAACCGCAGGCGGCGGCGAGGAGCAAGCAAACGACTGCAGCCGCGCGCTTCACGCCATTTACACCACGACGTTGATCAGTTTTCCCGGCACCACGATGATGCGCCGGATCGGCTTGCCGGTGGCGTAGCGCTGCACCAGGTCGCTGGCGCGCACCAGGCTCTCGAGCGCCGGCTGCCCGGCCGACTTGGGCGCGCGCAGGCTGCCGCGCGTCTTGCCGCCGACCTGCACCACGTACTCGATCTCGTCCTGCTCGAGGGCTGCCGGGTCCGGTTCCGGCCAGCTCGCCTGCATCACGTCCTCGCCAAAACCCAGTTCCCGCCACAGGTGGTGGCTGAGGTGCGGTGCAATAGGGGAAAGCAGTCGCAGAAGTATGGAGGTTCCCTCTGCGATCGTAGTTCTCATCGCAATTGAAGTTGCACCAGGTGCACGCTCGAGCGCATTGAGGATCTTCATGCATGCGGATGCAACGGTGTTGAACTGATGCCTGCCGATGTCGTAGTTCGCTTGGCTCAATACGCAATGAATTTCGCGTCGCCATTCTTTGTGACCGAGCGGAATCTTATTCCAGTCAATACTGTGTTTTCTCTCGTCAATGCCAATAGCGATCTCGCTCTGGTGCTCAAAGCAAAAATTCCACAGGCGTCTCAAGAAACGATGCGAACCTTCTACTCCCTCGTCCGACCATTCCAGGGTATTGGTTGGTGGCGAAGCAAAAATGACGAAGAAGCGCGCAGTGTCCGCGCCGTACTTGTCGATCATTTCCTGCGGGTCCACGCCGTTGTTCTTCGACTTGGACATGGTGCCGATGCCGTCGTAGACCGCTTCGCGGCCGTCGCGCGTCCTGCCGCCGAGGATCTTGCCCCTGGCGTCGCGCAGCTCTTCGACATCGGCGGGATTGATCCACTCGCGCCGGCCCTGCGAGTCGCTGTAGTAGGACTCGGCCAGCACCATGCCCTGGGTGAGCAGGTTGGTGAACGGCTCGTCCACCTCGAGCAGGCCTTCGGCTTTCATCGCGCGCGCGAAGAAGCGCGAGTAGAGCAGGTGCAGGATGGCGTGTTCGATGCCGCCGATGTACTGGTCCACCGGCATCCAGTATTTCGCGCGCGCATCGAGCATCGCGCGCTCGCTGTCCGGGCAGGCGAAACGCGCGAAATACCAGGACGAGTCGACAAACGTGTCCATGGTGTCGGTCTCGCGCTGCGCCGGCTTGCCGCAGGACGGGCATGTCGTCTGGTAGAACTCCGGCATTTTCGCCAGCGGGTTACCGGTGCCGTCGGGCACCAGGTGCTCGGGCAGCTTCACCGGCAGCTCCTCGTCGGGCACCGGCACGTCGCCGCAGGTCGGGCAGTGCACGATCGGGATCGGGCAGCCCCAGTAGCGCTGGCGCGAGATGCCCCAGTCGCGCAGCCGCCACTGCACTTGCTTCTCGCCCAGGCCCTTCGCTTCCAGATCGGCGGCGATCGCGTCCACCGCCGCCTGATACTCGAGGCCGTCGTACTTGCCTGAACACATACAGCTGCCGTATTCCGCGTACGCGCTCTGCCAGGGCTCGGGCACCGCGTCGCCCGCCGGATGGCGGATCACGCACCGGATCGGCAGGCCATACTTCAGTGCAAACGCGTAGTCGCGTTCGTCGTGCGCCGGCACACCCATCACCGCGCCCTCGCCATAGCCCATCAGCACGTAGTTGCCGACCCACACGGGCAGTTTCTCGCCCGAGACCGGATGCGTGCAGTAAAGGCCGGTGGGCATGCCCTGCTTCTCCAACTGCGCGAGGTCGGCTTCCATCACCGCGCCGCGCTTGCATTCTTCGATGAAGGCAGCGAGCTGCGGGTCCTGCGTCGCCGCGAACGTCGCGATCGGGTGCTCGGCGGCCACCGCGCAGAATGTGGTGCCCAGCAGAGTGTCGGCGCGCGTGGTGAATACCCACAGCAGTTTCTGCTCGCCGGCGAGCTCGTACCGAAAAGCGACGCGCACGCCCTCGGAGCGGCCGAGCCAGTTCTTCTGCATCAGCTTCACCTGCTCGGGCCAGCCGTCCATCCGCTCGAGCGCGGCGAGCAGATCCTCCGCGTAAGCGGTGATGCGGAAGAAGTACATCGGGATTTCGCGCTTCTCCACCGGCGCGCCGGTGCGCCAGCCGCGGCCATCGATCACCTGCTCGTTCGCCAGCACTGTCTGGTCCACCGGGTCCCAGTTGACGCTGCCGGTCTTCTTGTAGGCGAGACCCTTGCGGAACAGGCGCGTGAACAGCCACTGGTTCCACTTGTAGTACTCGGGCCGGCAGGTGGCGAACTCGCGCTCCCAGTCGAGCGCGAAGCCCAGCCCCTGCAGCTGGCGCTTCATGAGGGCGATGTTGTCGTAGGTCCACTTCGCCGGCGGCACTTTGTTCGCCATCGCGGCGTTCTCGGCGGGCAGGCCGAAGGCGTCCCAGCCCATCGGCTGCAGCACGTTGCAGCCGCGCATGCGGTGGTAACGGGTGAGGACGTCGCCGATGGTGTAGTTGCGCACATGGCCCATGTGCAACTTCCCCGACGGGTAGGGGAACATGGACAGGCAGTAGAACTTCGGCTTGGCCGGGTCTTCCACGGAGCGGAACGAATTCCGGTCCACCCAGAAGGCCTGCGCGTCCTGTTCGATCTTCCGGGGCTCGTATTGGGGCTGCATGTGCGACGTAGTGCGCGGAAGCCGCGGATTCTAGCGCATCCACCCCCTGTAATTTCCCGTATAACCCGATGTACTAAGCAAGAGGAGAACCCATGAAACTAATATTCGAAACCCTGTTTACGGCGCTGCTCGCTTGCGCCGCCCTACAGGCAGCGGCCGCGCCCGCCGCGATGGTCGAGGGCGTGCAGATGCCCGCGTGGGTGGAGCGCGCCGGCGCGGGCGCGGTCCGGCGCATCCCGCTCGCGCCCGGAACGGAGCTGCGCGGCGGCGACGAAGTGAATACCGGTGCCGGCTCGCGCGTGTACATCAAGCTCGCCGAGGGCAGCCTGGTGAAGCTGGGCGAGAACGCCTCGCTCCGGCTGCTCGACCTGCAGCCCGAACGCGGCGGCTTGTTCAAGGCGGCGCTGAACGTGCTGGAAGGCGCCTTCCGCTTCACCACCGACATCCTGGCGAAGGATCGCCGCCGCGAGGTGAGCATCCGCGTCGCGACGGTGACGGCGGGCATCCGCGGCACCGACCTGTGGGGCAAATCCCTGCCGGAGCGCCAGGTCGTCTGCCTGATCGAGGGCAGGATCGAAGTCGGCGCCGACGGCGAAGTGCCGGTGACCCTGGACCAGGCGCGCCAGTTCTACCAGCGCGACAAGGGCCAGACCAGGCCGGTGGGCTTCGTCGAGCCGGCCCAGCTCGCGCAATGGGCGCAGGAGACCGAGATTTCCGACGGCCAGGGCGCGGCACGGCGCGGCGGCAAGTGGCGCGTGACGCTGGCAAGCGCGGGCAGCCAGAGCAAAGCGCTTGGCGTTTACGATCAGTTGCGCAGCGCCGGCTATGCCGCCGAGATCCATGCGGTGAAGGCAGGCGAGAAGCGCGTCTACGTAGTGCGCATTTCGGGCCTGCCGACCAAGGCCGACGCCGAGGTGTTGGCCGCGCTGTTGCGCGGCCAGCACGGGGTCGAGGAACCGAAGGTCTCCCGCTAGGCGGTCGCGTTCCCCTTGAGCTCTCCGGGCTCAGCCCTTGGTAGCCAGGAGAGAAATGCTCTTCACGCCGTATTTCCGGGTTGCGCCAAGCGCGTTACTCGAGATGAAATGGTATTGCGGGTTGTCCCGCAGTTGCTTTACGCGCAGCCCGGCCGACTCGATGGCGGCAACGTAGCTGTCGACCTGCATGGCACCGCCAATGCAAGCCGCCCACAGCGTGGCGTCGCAGGTGATGCCGTCGGGTAACTGCGAATCGGTCACGATGTCGGCAAGCGCCAGCCGCCCGCCCGGCTTCAGAATGCGGGCCGCCTCGCGGAACACCGCCACTTTGCTCAAGGCCAGGTTGACGACTCCGTTGCTGATGACGGCGTCGCAGAACCCCTGGCCGAGGCCGGTGGCTTGAATGTAGGCCTTCCGGTAGGAAACGTTGGCGACGCCGGCCGCCAGGCGGAGCGTCTCGGCTTTGTCGAGCTGCTCGTCCGTCATGTCGATGCCGACCACCGCTCCGGAAGCGCCGACCTTGAGCGCGGCGATGAAGCTGTCCATTCCTGAGCCGCTGCCGAGGTCCACGATCGTCTCGCCGGGCTCGATACGGGCGAGGTCGAAGTAATAGCCGACGCCGGCGAACGACTGGATAGCCTGGGAAGGTATCGCGTCCAGGTCCGCGGGCGCATAGCCCAAGCGCTCGGCCAGCGCGCGGCCCATCTCGAAATGGAACTCGCCTTCGGGCTGCAGGGCGACCGCGCGATACATCGCCTTCACTTTCTCTTCGAGCGCAACGCTGTCTACCCGCTTCTCATTGGTCGCTATGCTGGTCATGGCAGCCGCCTTCCATATTCGGGCCGGATGCGAATGCAGCGGCCCTCCGAGCCCAAGACGCGGTACCGCTGAAAAGGGTTCCCGGTTATGCTGAATGGAACCGAATGGCCGGCGTCTGCGTCCTCGGGAGGAGGGGAGGATGGGAATTTCGAGGGAAGGATTTGAGAAACAGGTGCTTGCGCTCGTAGGCAGCATGCACGGGGTGGCGCGCCGGCTCACGCGGAACGACACGGACGCCGAGGACCTGGTGGCGGAAACCGTGGCGCGCGCCTGGAAGGCGCTCGATTCGCTGGAGTCGGATGCGGCGTTTCGTGCCTGGATCTTCCGCATCCTGCACAATACTTTCATCAGCGAGCGCCGCCGCGCCGACGCGCGGCCGCAATGCGAATCGATGGAAAGCGAGGATCTGGATGCAACGAATCCGGCGTTCTCGATATTCGAGCAGATGCATCAGCCGTTTCTGCTCTGGTTCAGCAATCCGGAGCAGGAATTTCTCGACCGGCTGCTGCGCGAGGATCTCGAGCGCGCGCTGGCGACGTTGCCGGAGCACCAACGGGTGGTCGTGATCCTGGCGGATCTCGAGGAGTTCAACTATCGCGAGATCGCCGACACGCTTGGCGTTCCCGTAGGCACGGTACGGTCGCGACTGGCGCGGGCCCGCGGCGCGCTGCAGAAGCTGCTTTGGGAGCAGGCACAGGCACATGGCCTGCGCGGCGATGGCGCAACGGCCGGGAACGGAAACGCACAGGCTCGAACGGCGAGCACGCCGCCCGCCAAGACAGGAAAGGAAGCTTGACGTGACGAAACACGAAATCGATTGCGAGCAGGCGCTGCGCAAGATTTTCCAGTTCATCGACCACGAGCTGGGCGGCAGCGAGCGCGAGGCGATGCAAAGGCACTTGCACACCTGCAAGAGCTGTTTTTCCCGCGCGGAATTTGAACGGCGGCTCAAGGGGAAAGTCGGCGGATTGCGCGAGAGACAGGGAGCACCGGAAGTGCGCAGGCGCATCAGCCGCCTGCTGAAGACCTTCTGACGCTGGCCGCGGGGGAGGGAAGAGTGGTCGCGATCTTCAGCGATAAGAAGGAGTTCATCCTCAAAGCGGTGTCCGATATGTATACGGACGTCGCGCAGCATCCTGCCAAGACGTTTCATTTTCCCACCGGCAGGCTCGCCTGCCTGTTTGTCGGCTATCCGGCCGCCCAGCTGGACCTCGTTCCGGCGACCGCGGTGGAATCGTTCGCCGGCGTCGGTTACCCGTTCGCGGCCGGCGCAATCCGCAAGGGAGACATCGTCCTCGATATCGGTTCAGGCTCCGGCACCGACACGCTTATCAGCAGCATGCTTGCCGGGTCGGGCGGCAAGGTCCACGGGCTCGACATGACGCAAGCCATGCTCCAAAAGCTGCGCCGCAATATTGCCGCCGTGAACGCGGCAAATGTCGAAGCGCTCGAGGGAAACGCCGAGGAAATCCCTCTCGGAGATGCGGCGGTGGACGTCGTGACCAGCAACGGCGTCCTCAACCTCGTGCCGGACAAGCCGCGCGCGTTCGCCGAGATCGCGCGCGTCCTCAAGCCGGGCGGCCGCCTGCAGATCTCGGACATCGCGCTGTCCAAGCCGGTCTCCGAGAAAGCGCGCGCCGATCCGAAGTTGTGGGCGGAATGCGTGGTCGGCGCGGTGCTCGAGGACCACTACCTCGAAATGCTGCGCACGGCGGGACTCGAAGTAGAGGTGATCGGGCGCCTCGATTACTTTTCCGGCAGCGTGAGCGCCGACACGCGCCGCGCGGCGCAGGGGTTCGGTGCGCATACTGTCGTCTTGCGGGGCAACAAACCTGGGTAAACCGGGGTCCCGGTGATCTGGCGGTAATGGGCACAAGTGGTTCTCACGCCACGGCGGATTGCGCGACGGCAGGCACGTCTGCCGTCGCCTCGGACCGCATGCGTACCGCGACCAGTTCGGCGTCGGCGCAAAGGACGCCGCCTGCGATAACCGTGCATTTCACGATCGCCTTGCGTTCGCCGTATTCGACGACGTGTGCACGAAGCTGGATCGGCTGCTCGATCGGCACCGGCTTCCTGTAATTGATCTGCAGCGCAGCGGTGACGTATTGAAAGCGCGGCGGGCTGTCCATCTCGGTGCCCGCCCGGCGATGCGCGTGCGCCGACGCTGTCCAGATGCAGTGGCAATCCACCACCGAGGCGATCATCCCGCCATAGAGGATGCCCGGGTGCCCGATGTGGTGCGGCTTCGGCCGCCAGGCGCAGACGACCTCGTCGCCCGCCCAGAAGCTCTTGATTTGCAAGCCGTGCTCATTCAGTGCGCCGCAGCCGTAACAGTGCACCTTGAGGATGTCCTGCAGGGCGCGTTCCATGGCCGGCTCAGAACGCCACTGCGGGCTGGAGGGCGCGCGCCGGCGCGCGGCAGGGTACGAACTCCATGCGGCACGCCTCTCCTCTGAGCGGCATAAGGATGGCAACGCCCGGTCGATCGATCCTGAACGTTCCGCCCGCCTCGATGACGTGATCCTGCGCGTCGCGCTCCTGCGTCAGCCAGAGGCATCCCTCGGTTACCCGGATTTCGATTCCCAAGGCGTCACGCAGACAGGCGGTTTGTCCCTTCTGCAGCGCAGCCAGCAGCTCATCGGTCATCAGGTTCATGGCGTTCCTCCGTTTTTCGCCGCGCCGCATCATGCGGACGCGTTACGTGGGACCATGATGTGCGGTGGCGCTTCGAGGGTCGATGGGGCCACGGTCCCGCGGACGGGCGAAAACCGCCCTATAGCTGGGGCCGCCGCCCCACCGCGGTCAGTTTCGGCCGAAACCGGCGTCCCTGGCGCGCACGATCGCCTGGGCCCGGCTCTCGACCTGGATCTTCTCGAA
>Ga0247727_10010565_pt1 | contig 16327 bp, 15 predicted proteins | sample WisWelCaveWW1625_FD_202498 | JGI IMG/M metagenome (GOLD analysis project Ga0247727, IMG submission 202498) | Biofilm microbial communities from Wishing Well Cave, Virginia, United States - WW16-25 | ecosystem: Environmental > Aquatic > Deep subsurface > Groundwater > Cave microbial mat | place... | reverse complement strand
ATTTCATCAACCAGTTTTTGCGCGTCTGCGTTAAACCTGTCTGCTATTGATAATACTCGGACCTGCTCGGGCGACAGCCAAAGCGGGAACTTGCCGGCATAATGTTCTATCATCACGCCGATGAATCTTTCTAGACTGCCGAGCATTGCTCGGTGTATCATCACGCAATTGTGTTTTTTGTTGTCAATTCCTTCGTATTCTACGCCCATGCGCAATGGCATTTGGAAGTCTAATTGTATTGTTGCCAGCTGCCAGTCTCTGCCCAGCGCGTCTTTGACGTCAAAGTCGATTTTTGGCCCGTAGAATGCTCCTTCTCCTGGCTTGACTTCGTAGTTGATTTTGAGTTCCTCCAAAACTTCAGCGAGTGCTTTTTCTGCTGTTTCCCAGAGTTCTGGCGCGCCCATTGCTTTTTCCGGCCTGGTTGAGAGTTTTGCTTTGAATCTGAACTTGAAAACATCTTCGTAGACGTATTTGACGAATTCCAATACTCCTTTGACTTCCTGTTTTATTTGGTCTGGCGTGCAGAAGATGTGTGCGTCGTCCTGCTGCAATCGTCTGACTCTTGTCATGCCTCCGAGTGCGCCGCGTACTTCGTTGCGGTGCAAGGCGGTGAATTCTGCATACCTGATGGGCAAGTCTCTGTAGCTTCTTGTTTTTGACTTGAACATCAGAACGTGCGATGGGCAGTTCATTGTCTTGATTGAGAATTCTTGGTCGTCTACTATGAGGTTGAACATATTTTCTTTGTAATGGGCCCAGTGTCCGGAGAGTTCATAGAGCGCTTTGTTGTACAGCTGCGGGCTTTGGACTTCTTGATAGCCGCGCTTCCAGTATTCATTGCGGATGAAGTTCACGAGTTCATTGAAAATAATTTGTCCTTTTGGAAACAGGAAGACTGACCCAGGGCTCCAGTCGTGCGTCATGAACAATTCTAATTGTGCTCCTATTTTTCTGTGGTCGCGTTTTTCTATTTCTTCCTGTAGTTTTTCGTGGTCGTGCAGTTCTTTTGTTGATGGGAAGGAAATGCCGTAAATTCTGATTAGCTGTTTGTTTTTTGCGTCTCCTCTCCAGTATGCTGCTGCTATTTTTGTTAATTTGAACGCCTTGACATAGCCTGTTGATGGCACGTGCGGGCCTTCGCACAAGTCGATAAAGTCTCCGTCTCGGTAAGCAGTTAATTTCAGTCCTTGTTTCTTGTAGTCTTCTGCCATTTCCATCTTGTATGGATTGTCGCCTTCAAACTTTTTGACGTCTGCAAGCGTCCAATCAATTCTTTCAAATGGAAAATCCTTGTTTACAATGTCCTGCATTGCTGTTTCGATAGCAGGAAAATCTTCTGGCGTGATTTTCAAATCATCAAAGTCATAGTAGAATCCTTCTTCCACTGGAGGCCCGATTGTTGGCTTTGCGTTTGGATACAATTTTTTTATTGCGTGCGCAAAGACGTGCGCTGTGCTGTGTCTTAATGTGTCTTTTCCGCCTTTGTCAGAGAAAGTCAATATTTTGATTTTGGCATCTTTTTCTATCGGCCGCATTAAGTCTCTTACTTCGCCGTTTACTTCTATTGCAAGCGCGTCTTTTGCCAGTTTTTTGCCTATGCTTTCAGCTGCCTGCATTCCTGTGCTTTTGTCCGGCAGCTGCAATACCTTGCCATCCGGCAGTGTTAGTTTGAGCATGGAATTTTGTGATGGAAGTTGGTTTAAAAGGTTTTCTGCTGACTACAAAAATTTATATAGCAGAAGACTGTTTATTTTCCTGAAAAATGGTGATGCAGGAAGTATTGGATATTGTTGATGATAATAACGAAGTAGTAGGTTCTGCGCCTTATTCTGATGTGTACGCAAAACGTCTAAATCACCGTATTGTGCACGTTCTTATTTTCAATGACAAGGGCGAGATTTTTCTGCAGCAAAGAAGTGCGAAAAAGGAATTCTGCCCCGGCCACTGGGTGACTTCTGCTGGCGGCCACGTTCAGAAGGGCGAGACTTATGAGCAGGCTGCGAACAGGGAGTTGAAGGAAGAGCTCGGTGTTGGCATTAAGTTGACAAAGATTTTGGAAACGCCGTATGACCATTACAGGATGCGCAAGTTTTTGGAAATTTTCAGGGGAATTTCAGAGGGCCCTTTCAAGTTTAATCCTGAAGAAGTCGCCGGCGGCAGGTGGTTTTCTGTTGCTGATGTCAGAGATATGGTGAAAAAGAATCAGCTGATTCATCCTGAGCTGGCGCACGTAATTGAGAAATTGTATCCTTAGACCGTCCGAAAAGGCAGAGCTATTAATTGGAATTTGATTACTTTAATCAGTTATTCACTTTTTGCTCGATAGTCTGTCGAAGTGATTCTCTGTACGAGCCTACATCCTTAAGATAAAAAAGCCTGAGCAATTCAGAACCGGACATGATAAAAATATATTTTGGTTCCCGGGTGATGATAGTAGTAATTATGGCGCCTATATCCACCAGTGTTGGACCAATTCGAATAGCCATTGCATTAACGTGATCAAGGAGCTTTGGTTTGGGACTCCCATCCGACTTACAAACTTGAGATGCATCCCTGTAAAGCCTGTGCGTATCAGTCCCTAGAAAATATTCACAAAGGACGCCGCTGAAACTAAGATCAAATAAAGTGTTCATATCGGTTTCTTATAAGAGTAAGAATATAAAGTTTACGTTTTATATCACTTAAAAGTAATTACAAAACTGGCAATGAATGCGTTCGCCTGCTCGACCGGTTTTTTCAAAGCCTCGTTTGAATATTAGTAGAAATCTTTATAAACCCCCTCCTTTGCCCAATAGTTATTCTGGATGCTCGCAAGACATCCAAATAAGACCGCGAGGTCAAAACAATGAGTGTACACGATGTTGATGCAACACAGCTTATTCATGGTGTTGCCGAGGAACTGAAAAAGGATGCGACGATAAAAGCGCCTGCTTGGGCGCCTTTTGTCAAGACCGGCATGAGCAGGGAGCGTCCTCCTATGCAGAATGACTGGTGGCACGTGAGAGCTGCTTCTATTTTGAGAAAAATTTTCATGCTTGGTCCGATTGGAACTAGCAAGTTGAAAAATCATTACGGCGGAAGAAAGAATGAAGGTATGGCGCCTGAGCATTTCCACCCCGGCAGCGGAAATCATATCAGGAAAATATTGCAGCAGCTGGAAAAGGCAGGCCTTGCAAAGCAGACTGCGAAAGGAGTTCACAAGGGAAGGATTGTCACGCCTAAAGGCCACAAATTATTGGAGGGCATTGCTTCTGTTATTATGAAAGAGCAGGGAATTGTTATTGCTTCAAAGCCCAAGGAAGCTCCGAAGACTGAGGCAAAAGTTGAAGAAAAAACTGATGCTCCTGTTGAAAAAGTCAAGAAGCCTCGTGCTCCAAGAAAGAAGAAGGAGGTTGCAGAAGTTCCTGCAGCGCAATAATGCCAAGTCACAAACATCCTGCTAGAAAGAAGCGCTTGATTAAGAGAATGCGCCAGACCAGATGGGCTCCCTTTTGGACTGTGCCGAAAGCGTACGGCAAAGGAAGGAGAGTTCACCCAGGCAGGCACACTGCTATTAAGAGAAGCTGGCGCAGGACTAAGTTGAAGGTTTAAGATGGAAAGAACTTACACTATTCCGTTGAGAAAGGGCTGGCTGAAAGCTCCGAGATATCGAAGAGCGAAGAAAGCAATCAATACAGTAAAGGAATTCTTGGTCCGCCATATGAAAAGCGAGGACGTTCGTTTGATGCCTGAGCTTAACATTGAAATCTGGAAGCACGGTATGAAGAATCCTCCTTCAAGAGTCAAGGTCAATGTAATGAAAGACGACAAGGGCGTTGTCAAGGCGCAGTTGTTCGGCGTTTCTATTGTCCAGGAAGTTAAGAAAGAGAAGAAAGGCATTGTCAAGAAAGTTGTTGAGAAAGTGACTGGAAAGACAGAAAAGCCGGCAGAAGTAAAACCCGCTGAAGCAAAGCCGGCCGAGAAACCTGCTGCTCCTAAAGCTCCTTCAGTAAAGAAAGCGCCTGCAAATAAAGTTGAAGCAGCCAAATAATGGGACTCTTGCCTTTTGAAAAAATAAAGCGCGAAATTCTAATCAAGCGTGAAGCTGAAACTGACAAGAGATATGGCTGCAATCCTGATGAAAGAAAGATTCAGGAAATTCTCGATTATGGCGTCATTAATTTGAACAAGCCTAAAGGCCCGACTTCTCATATGGCTTCTGATTATGTCCAGAAGATTCTGCACATTGAGAAAGCAGGCCACGGCGGAAGCTTGGATCCTGCTGTTACGGGTATTCTGCCGGTAGCAACTTGCAGGGCAACCAGAATTGTCCAGGCATTGCTTACAGCAGGAAAAGAATACGTCTGCATTATGCATTTGCACAAGCCTGTTCCAAAAGAAGAGTTGGAAAAAGCGTTGAAAGAATTCACGGGAAAGATCATTCAACTGCCTCCTGTAAAATCCGCGGTTGTAAGAAAAGAAAGGGAGCGCGAAGTTTATTATCTTGATATTCTTGAAATTGACGGCCAGGATGTGTTGTTCAGGATGGGTTCGCAGGCAGGAACTTATGTTAGAAAATTGTGCCACGATGTGGGCAAAAGACTGAAAGTCGGCGCTCATATGGCTGAGCTTATCAGGACAAAAGCAGGTCCGTTTACAGAAAAAGATTGGGTTTCTTTGCAGGATTTGGAAGACGCTTATAGTTTTTGGAAGGAAGAAAATAATGAGAAGTTTTTGCGTTATTGCATTAAGCCGGTTGAGTTTGCAGTCCGGCATTTGCCGAAAATCTGGATTCAGGATTCTGCTGTTGACACTGTCTGCCACGGCGCAAGCTTGAACGTTCCTGGTGTTGTGAAGATTGAGTCCGGCATTGATAAGGACAATATTGTTGCCATTATGAGTTTGAAGGATGAATTGGTTGCGTTGGGAACTGCAGTGATGACATCACAGCAGATTATGACCGAGCAGAAGGGTTTGTGCGTTAAGATCGACAAGGTGTTTATGCTTCCAGGCACATATCCCAGGCAAATTGCTCCGAAGAAAGAGTAAGCAATATTTATAAACTGGATTTGGTTCTTTTGTGTTATAAGAGGTGGTTTTGATGAAAAACTTCGTTATTCTAAGCATTTTAGTGTTAGTACTGTCAATTTCTGCTGCAGCACAGTCATATGATGGAATGATTACTTCAAGGCCGATTGGCGTTGCGATTGCAACTGACAATTGTTTTGAAGTCTGTATGGGCGAATGCGACAGCACGACGTATGATTGCAAGGCCTCTTGTGACAAAAGATGCAGTTCGCCTGAGCAGCCCATTATTCAGCCGCGCGACTGCATTTTTGACTGCCGTGATGCATACGCCACGTGTTTAAAACTTGAAACAGGTGATTGCGAGTCAGATTTTGTTGCCTGTCAGAGAAAATGTCTTCCAAATCAGCCTCAGCCGCGTCCATTGCCTGAAGACTGTTTGACAAAGTGCAAGCGTGCTGCCGGCTCAAGCGGGGTTTTCAATCCTGGCAATTATGTCGAATGCGCAATGAACAGGTGCAAACAAGACTGCAAGGAAGCGTGCAGTACTGCGTATGGCGATAAAGCTCAGGATTGCGTTTTGAAGCTTTGCTATCCGCAGCCTGTTGAGGAGCAGTGCGATACTCCTTGCCTTAAGAGATTGGAAGATTGCCAGACTCAGCCTGCAATGACTGCAGCAATGCCTGACTGCAAGAGAATGTATGAGCAGTGCCATGAACAGCTTTGTGGTCCTAAAGAGCCTCAGAGCTGCGAAGGCAGGTGCGAGACGCTGAGGGATGATTGCAAGGCAAATAATATTGACCCAAGATCCTGCCAGGCGAAGATTGATGATTGCAAGAGAAACTGCAAGCCTCAATGTCCACCGATGGGCGGATGCGAAACAAAATGTTCAGAGGGTTACTTTGATTGCAGGATTTCTCCTGATGGAAGGGACTGCAGTAAATGGATTGCAGATTGCCTTGACACCTGCAGGCCGGGCAGAATGCCTACTCCTGAATACAAGTGCGAGGACAAGTGCATTGCTGCTGAAAAAGAGTGCCTCGATGAAGGAAACAGCAAAGAGACTTGCGGTCCAAGAACAGAGGAATGTATGAATAAGTGCAGGCCTCTTCCTCCTTCCGGCAAGTGCGAGGATGTTTGTGGAAAAATGAAGGAAGATTGTGCAGCTGCAGGCATTGATGACGCTTCCTGTAAAATGAAGATTGACGCGTGCCTGACAAGGTGCAAGCCTGAAGCACGGCCTCCAAGCTGCCGCGAGGACTGCATTAAGAAATCTGAAGCCTGCCTGAAGGGAGGCGGTGACAGGGAGAAATGCGTTAATGCAAGATCTGAGTGCTTGCGCGACTGCGGAGTTGCAGAAGGCAGTGCAGCGATGACTGCTCCAGAGCCTTCAAGAAGAGGCTTCTTTGCAAGATTGTGGGGTTCAATCGTAGGCTGATTTTTTTACTTTATTTCACGGTCCGCACAAACGCTTCACCCAGACCGGAAGTCTTGCGACATTGTGAGTGCGAGAGAAGAGTCTTAAACATGTTTGCAACGCAAACATTTATGAAAATGCTTCTCGAGAACGAACAAGGAGCAATTTGATCAAACTTTCTGAAAGTTTGTACGCAAACTATTTAAATCAGTATACTAAAATGTATATCAGGTTGTAATACGCCATGGCATTGTCATTTGGACCGATTAGCATAGGTAATCCTAGCGGGCTCTGGGCTCTGTTAGCGCTTGTTCCACTCATTATTCTCTACCTTATCCGCCCTAAGCCTAAAGTTATGCAGATTCCGAGCTTGATGTTTTTCCTGAAATCTTCAGGTGCAAGAAAACTGACAAGTTTTTTAAAACAAATCACTCACGATTGGCTCTTCTTGATTCAATTATTGCTTCTTTTGGGGCTTGCTCTCACATTCTCTCACCCTTTCACGACATACCAGCACGACGTCACTGCAGCGAATACAGTCATCGTGCTTGACGTTAGCGCTTCCTCGCAGGTAAGGGAGGGCAGCAGAACTAGGTTTGACCTTGAAGTCGCTCAGGCAAAAAAAGTATTGGGCGCAAAGAACACTATCATTTTGGCAAAAGACGTTCCATTTATTGCATTGCAGGACGCGAGCGCTGAGGAAGCCGTAAAATTCCTTAATAGTCTTAAGCCGAGAGAAACTATTTCAAAGATTGGTGAAGCGGTTATTCTTGCTGGAGAAACATTGGGCGAAGGCAGGGTTGTCGTCATCAGCGATTTCATTAACACAGGAGGCCAGGATCCCGACGTCGCAAAAGCAGTCCTGCAGAGCAAAGGTCTTGTTGTTGATTTCATCAACATAGCTTCTCCTGGAAAAAGCAATGTGGGAATAATTCAGCTTGATGCCAGTAACGATCAGACTACGGTTTACGTTAAAAATTATGATAATCAACAGAGAACTGTTCCAGTTACTATCGGCGCTTCAAAAACAACTTTGAACATTGCCGCAAAGGCAACCGAAACTTATTCATTCAAGACTCCTTCCGGAATAAATAAAATCGAGCTTTCAGTTAACGATGATTTTCCCATCGATAATGTTGCATATTTGAGCGCTCCTGACGGAGGAAAGGCAAAAGTGATGTTGATTGCGAACAATGCAAGCACTTTCTTGAAAAATGCATTGCTTGCTTCTGGCGATTTTGATGTTACTGTTTCACAGCCGCCGGTAATAACCAAAGGCGATTTTGACGTCATAATCATAAACAATGTTGACCTTAAACAATTGCTGGCCGGCACTTTTGAAGAAGTAAGGCTTCAGGCCGAAAAAGGCGCCACGGTTATTGTTGCAGTGCAGGATAATTCGCAGAAAATCGACTATAAGGGCTTGCTTCCTGTAAAGTTGGACGGCCGTTCTGATGGAGGCTTTGTAACGGTTGAGCAGCTCAACAGGTTTACTAAAAACATCGATTTTGGAAAGTCGGATTATGTTCTCAAGGCAGATTTGGACGGCGATCAGACAGTTATAGCAACCGTGAACAGCATCCCCGCCATCTCGATTAAGCCTCTTGGCGCCGGAAAGGTCATCTACTACGGCATTCCCGAATCTGCTGATTTCAAGTATTCTCCTCACTTCCCGATTTTCTGGACCGAATTGATGAAGTATGTCACGGAACAGCAGGACGTGAAAAATTTGAATTTCAAGGCAGGCGAGACTTTGCTGTTGGACAAAGAAGAGACTGTCAAGACGCCGACAAGAAAGCTCAAGCGCGCTGCTTTGGTGCTTGATGAAGCAGGCATTTACGAATTGGAGGACAGGAAGATTGCAGTGAATCTTGTTGATGATTTTGAGTCAAATGTCAACCTTGAGAAAAAAGTTGGAACAAAAAGCACGGAATACGAGCTCAAGCCTGTGAAGGAAACAAGGGAGTTCCATTGGGAAATCTGGCTTTTGTCGCTGGCCATCATTTTGCTGGTTTTCGAGGTGTTTTTTGTGAGATACAGGGGTGACTTATGAGCGTAACTGATATTCTCAGATGGTTTTACGCGCATATGGAATATCCTTGGGTATTGCTTCTCATACTTCCATTGGTTCCTCTGCTTATCTGGATTCTCCGCCACGATTTTGTAATACTGAAAGAAGAGCTTATCGTGAAATTGCAGAAGAAACGTGTTAGGCGTCTGATGCTTTTCACGCGAACCATTCTTTTCATTCTTGTACTGCTGGCTTTGTCTTCGCCGTATACCCAGACAGAGAAAACTATTGAAGGCGATCCTTTCATCCAGTTGCTGGTTGACAACAGCACTTCGATGGCTTTGTTTGAGGACGTTTCTTCTTCTCTTGCCTCGCGTCTTGAGAAAAAGCTGAATACTGAGGTTAAAATTGTCGGCACCGGTACAATGTCAAATATCGGAGATGGCGTGCTTAATAACATCCAGCCTTACGGCAGCATCCTGCTCTTGTCAGACGGAAATGTTAATTCTGGTGCAAATCTTGGAGATGTTGCATTGTTTGCTTCAAAGATGAATGCGACAATTAATGCTATCAAGCTTAATGCAGTAAGAAATGATGCAGGTGTCGAAGTTTTTGGCCCTTCAAAAACTCTGGAGAATTCTGAAAATTCGTTCACTGTTTTCATCAATCGTGTCGGCGACGTCAAAGCAGTTCGTTTGACTGTTGCATTGGATGGCGAAACAGTTTACGATCAGGTGACAAATGAAAAAGCCTACCAGTTCACAAGGCAATTGACAAAGGGCAATCATAAGATAACTGCCAAGATCGATTCTTCCGATTTCTTCCCGAATAATAACGTGTTTTACAAAACTGTCCGAGTTGTTCCTCAACCGAAAGTTTTACTATTAAGCGAGAAGGCAACTCCGATGGAGACTTTGCTGAAACAATTGTACGTTGTTGACACTTCTGCAAGCATATCGCAGAATTTGAAGGACTATTACGCTGTTGTTGTGAATGACATTCCAGCAGAAAAGCTCGATGGTGTTTCAGATATTTTGAATGATTTTGTTGCTGACGGCAACGGAATGGTGGTTTTCGGCGGAGAGAATTCGTATGATAAAGGCAACTATAGAAATTCCGTGTTTGAGACTATGATTCCTGTTCTTGTCGGCACTCCTGAAAAGAAGGAGGGTGACATTGTTCTTGCCATCGTGATTGATATTTCAGGCAGTGCAGGCGCTCCATTCGGAAGATTTGCCAGCACTGCAGACTTTGAAAAAGCCGCGGCTATCGGCATAATGAGAGGGTTGAATGTTGATTCAAAAGTTGCGCTTCTTGCATTCAACACTCAGGCTTATCTCTTGAGCGAGCCGTCTCCATTGTTTTCCAAGCCTGGAATCGAGGAGCTTGTTATGCGCATTAAGTGGGGCGGTGGCACAAATATTGGTGCGGGCCTTTTGAAGGCCATCAGCGTGTTGAGCCAGTTCTCCGGCAGCAAGAATATCGTGCTATTGTCTGACGGCAAGACTCAGTCTCCTGCTTCTGCTTACGAGGCTGCCAAATACGCTTCCAATAACGGCATTAAGATTTACACTGTTGGTGTTGGTCCGAGCACAGATGAAAAGACGATGATGGATATTGCTGAAATCAGCAATGGAATTTATTTCAGGGCAACGGATGAAAGCAAGCTGAACATTTTGTTCGGCCCTGTTGACGAGCAGGCCATTAAGGGCGGCCAGATGGAACTCGTTATCCTTAACAAGAATCATTTCATTACTGAAAACTTTGAGCCGAATGCTACATTGTATGGCTTTAATCAGGTTTCTCCAAAGGGCGCTGCGAGATTATTGGCAACGACGTCTACAGGCGAGCCCGTATTGACTGTCTGGCGTCTTGGTCTTGGCCGTGTTGCTGCATTCTCTGTTGATGACGGCAGCAAGTGGGCTGGTTCATTGCTGGCTGCAGGAAATTCCAGGTTAATCGCGAGAACAATGAACTGGGCTATTGGCGATCCTGAAAGAAAGAGCGCCTCTTTCATTGATGCGAAGGATACAAGAATTGATGAGCCTGCTGAAATTACTGTGAAGAGCGATGTTCCTCCGACTGCAGAGAATGTCGTGTTTTACAAGATCGATGAAGATACTTATACGGGAAGCATTATGCCTAAATCCGTTGGGTTCCAGTCTGTTGCAGGTGCCGAGTTTGCTGTCAATTATGAATCTGAGTTCAGCGGTCTTGGCTTGAATCCTGAGCTGGAGAAGATTGTCGGCTCTACTGGCGGCAGGGTGTTTGACTCAAATGATGCCAACAGTATTGTTGAGCACGCTAAGACAAGGGCAAAGAGAGTCATTAACACAAGGGAGTACATCCGCTGGCCTTTCATCATTTTGGCTATTATCGTGTTCCTCGTCGAAATATTTATAAGGAGACTTTTGCGGAGGGAATGATTAGAAAATGGGCTTTATAACAAAGAATGCTAATATGATTCTGCTCTTCTTGATTATGTTGAGCGCTGCTTCCTTGGTTGGCGCCACGGTTTTTTTCCAGATGAATTTTGAGAAGATAAACACCGAGTATAATCAAAAGGTCCAGCAGTTGCAGCAGGTTTCAAAGGACTTGCAGACTCAGCAGGCAATGCTGGACAAGATTAAGAGTGAATTGACTGTTAAGTCTGAGCGCGAGCAGCAGTTGGGCGAGAAGTTTACCGAGGTTAAGTCAACTGCAGAACAGCTTGAAACGCAGAAAGTCGCTCTCGAAAGAACAAAGGAGCAGTTGGAATCCGAGCTTGAGAATACTGAAACCGTGTTGCGTTCCACACAGTCAGAGCTTGATGCGAAAAAGGATGTCATCACTACTTTGACCGGTGAGAATAACAAGCTTTCATCACAGCTTGATGTTTGCGAGGATAATCGTGATAAGTACAAGAAAGAGAGAGATGATTGCCTGACCGCAAAGGCGTTGTGCACATGCCCGTAAAGCCTATTGTATCCGCATTGAGGGAAGCCAGGAAGGCAGTGTTTCAGGTCGTGCTCTTTAACAGCATTATCGACGTTCTTGTAGCGTACATTCTTTTGCTGCTCGGATGCACTTTGCTTAGTTTGCCAAGCTGGTATGCCTTGGTTCCTGCCGCGGCATATGCTTTTGTGCACATCTGGGGCAATTTGAAAGAGGTTAATTTCTCGGCTATTGAGGAGAAATTTCCTGCGCTGAAAGAGCAGCTAATCACTGTTGCTGACAATTGGAAGGAGCAGAACGAGATTATTGATGCCTTGAACCAGGAGGTTTTGCTGAAGATGAAGGAAATCCGCACTTCATCTTTTTTGAATTTTGGCAAGCTGACAAGGGAGATTGCGGTTATGGCAGTCGTTAGCTTTATCATCATCGGCTCTGCTGCTTTTAATGTCAAATTCCTCGATTTTAACAAGGCAATAAAAGAGATTCGTGAATTCAAGCCTTTCGAGCATTACGACATTAATCAGGAACTTTTGGAATTTGAGGAATCCCAGAATCTGAGCGAGATTTTGGGTGAGAAGAGCATTTCTGAGCTTGGCCAGCAGCAGCTTAATCTGGAGCTCAATCCCATTATGAGCGATGTTGATATCGGCAGGGTAAGGCCTCCTGAAGAAAGGAATTTTCGAGAAGTGCTGCCCTCAGAGATTAAGGCTACCACAGATGTGAGCTTTGAGGAGAATATTCCGAAGCAGTATCAGCGCATTGTTAAAACTTACTTTAAGGAGATAACGAAATCATAAATATTAAATACCAAGAAGGAAGAGGTGTTGTATATGAAAATAGAGGATGCGAAAAAGACGTTTGATTATGTTTTCAGCGAGTTGAACAAGGTTATCGTTGGCCAGACTGAGGTTCTCAAGCAGATGTCTGTTGCCTTGATGGCAGATTCGCATGCTTTGCTGGAAGGTTATCCTGGTCTTGCAAAGACTTTGGCCATTAAGACTCTCGCCCAGCTGCTGGACTTGAAGTTTTCTCGTATTCAGAACACTCCTGACTTGATGCCGTCTGACATTACTGGCACTTACATTATTGAGGAAACTTCTGCTGGAAAGCGTAATTTCAAGTTCCAGCCGGGCCCTGTTTTTGCCAATATTGTTCTTGCAGATGAAATCAACCGAGCAACTCCAAAGACTCAGTCTGCCCTTTTGGAAGCTATGCAGGAGCACCAAGTTACTGTAGGTAATACTACATTCAAGTTGGAAGAGCCGTTCTTTGTTCTTGCAACGCAGAACCCGATTGAGCAGGAGGGTACTTATCCTTTGCCTGAAGCTCAGGCAGATCGTTTCCTGCTGAAGATTAAGGTTGATTATCCTACTTTTGATGAGGAAGTTGAGATTGTGAACCGGTTTGCTGAAGAGTCTAAGAAGGCTGCTTTGAAGCCTGTGCTTAACAAGGATTCTTTGGTGTATTTGCAGCACATGACAAGAATGATTCCGATTGCAAATGACATCAAGAAATACGCAGTTCAGCTTGTTACTTCCACGCGTCAGAACAAGAAGTTGATTGAGTATGGCGCTTCTCCGAGAGCAAGTATTGGTTTGATTCTTGCTTCAAAAGCCCGTGCACTGATTGAAGGAAGGAAATACGTGAGCAAGGATGACATTAACAAGATGGCATTCCCTGTTATGAGGCATCGTATTGTTTTGAGTTTTGAGGCAGAAAGGCAGGGAATGCACGAGGACGATGTTATTAAAACGCTTCTCAAATGATTACCACAGACTTTCTCCACCAGCTGGACAGGTTTAGTTTAATCATCAATAAAAGAATCACTTCCAATTATGTTGGTGAAAGGTTTTCTCACGCAACCGGCCGTGGTTTGATTTTCAAGGACCACACGATTTATGCTCCTGGCGAGGATTTCAGGAGCATCGACTGGCGCGTGTATGGCAGGACTGACAAGCTGTACGTAAAGCGGTACGAAGAAGAGCGTAATCTTGTCGTGCACGTCATTCTTGACTTTTCTGCAAGCATGGGTTTTGGCACGAATATGACAAAGGCAGAGTATGCCAGCATGATTGGCGCTGGTTTTGCCTATCTTGCGTTGAAAAACAATGAGCGTTTTGTTCTTTCTACTTTTTCAGACAGTCTGGAGGTTTTCAAGCCTAGAAAGGGCCGTGCTCAAATGGCGTCTATGGTTGAATTCCTGAATGATAAGAAGCCTAAAGGGCTCAGCAAGCTTGAGCAGTCTCTTGGCGGCTACAAGAAGCTGATTAATTCAAAGTCGTATGTCGTGATAGTCAGTGATTTTCTTTATCCTATCGAGGATATAAAGCGCGCTTTGTTCTTGTTCAAGAATCATAAAGTTATTCTTATTCAGGTGCTTGACAAGATTGAGAAGAATCTTGATTTGGAAGGCGACTTCAAGCTTAAAGACTTGGAAACAAATGAAGTTCTTAGAACTTACATCAATCCTTTTGCGCGCAAGCAGTATTCTGGAATGCTTCAGGAGCATGTTGATAAGATTCAGGGGGTTTGCAATGAAGCCGGCGCTCAGTTTTACTCTGCAAATACAGGCCAGAACGTGTTTGACGTGTTCTATGACGTGCTCGGCAGGCATCGGGAAAGATGAAAGACAAAGTTGTTCTTATTACCGGCTCCAGTGAGGGGATTGGCCGTGAAACTGCTTTAAAGTTTGCCGGCCAGGGCTGCAAAATAATTATTACTTATCGCAAGGACAAGAAAGAAGCTGTGCAGGCAGCTGAGAATTGCAAAAAGCGCGGTGCTTCTGATGTTTTGGTGTTGCAATTGGATATCAGCAGCGATAAAAGCATTAAGAAGTGCGTCAAATCAGTTGTTAAAAAGTTCGGACGCATTTCCATTCTCATAAACAATGCAGGTGTTATCAGGTGGAAGCCTTTCAAAAGCCAGTCATTTGAGGATTTGGAGCATCAGGTTAACGTAAATCTGCTTGGAACTATGAAGATGACGCTTGAAGCTTTGCATTACGTCAAGGATATGATTATTAACATTGCCAGCGGTGCCGGCAAGATGGCTTATGCTGACTTGGTTCCTTATTGCGCTACTAAATTTGGCGTTCGGGGCTTTACTCAGGGCCTTGCGCTGGAGCTGAAAATTCCTGTTTACGTTGTTAATCCTGGAATGACTGCAACTAGGATGACGAATTTCAAGGGCGTTAAGCCTGAAAAGGTTGCTGAAGTTATCTTCAACACTGCAAAGGGAAAATATAAAGTAAAGTCGGGCGGCGATGTTGACGTGTGGGAGTATATCTGATGGGCCTGCTGAATCGTTTTTTCAAGTCTCAGGAAGACATTGCTAAAGATCTTGAGTTGAAAGATGAGGACTTCTTGCGTATCTGGCAGGATTATCATAAGACGTTTGGTGAGAAAGGGGCAATAATTGGCAATATTTCTATTATGGCTTCACCCGCCGTGATTTCAGGAACAAAATATCAGGATCTTCTCCCTCAATTGCAGAGTCTATTGACGCTGGAATTATCTGACATCGAAAAAGAGGAAAAAACCGAAGAAGAGCTTATTGGCGATTTGAAGTCGGTTGAGCACGATAAAAGAATTCAGCGCGTTCAGAGGTTATATGAACGTCTTGGCTATGCTGAGACCAAGTACAAGTACATTTACAAATTGTTGAATGAATTGCATAACGCGCTTGTTGCGCAGCTGCATATTGTTGAAAAATTGTCGTCTGTAAAGAATCCTGCTGAGTTGATTTCGCACCTGAGATCCCAGTTTGCTGTCGAGGAAGAAGTTTTGAAGCAGATTGACTCGCGTGAAACTTTCCACGAGCTATTTTTGGCATTGGTGAAAGGCGAGCACATTGTTGGCAGGATGGATGCGAAAGAAAAACAGCTGCTCAAGAGAATGGACGTCATTATGGAGAAGGTTTTTTCTCAAGAGCGAAAAAAAGGTATTCGCTATCAATGGGCAATCAAGGTGTTTAATGGCATACAAGACCAGATCGGAGAATATATTGCGCGCCACGAACAAGACGAAGTTGGAAATAATCCCGATATTGATTTTGAGTACGCCAACCATCCGGAATTTATCGACTTTGTCAAAAAGTGTGCTGCCGAAGTTGGCGAGACTCCGTCAGAGCAGATGGTTAACGTGTTCGTTCACGTTTTCAGGGAATGGTACAATCAACGGGAATAATCAGAGTCTTCCAAAATATTTCATTTCTTTTGCTCCATAGAAATAATATCCTACAATTGCTGCTTTGAAGCCAGGAATTCGGCCGTGGAGATATGCGCGCACCATTTTTGCTTCATCTTCTAGAATTCTATGGGCGGACCATAATGCCAAATTCTCTGGCTTGTGCGCTATCGCGTGTATTTCTCCATCGCTTATCATCTGCACTATCCATTGTTCTTCCTTCTTAAGACGCATTGTGTAATTCAGCGTTATTGTGGATGCGTTTGCCAGTTTTTCCTTTAAACTTGCATCCAGCAGTGCGCTCAACGAGCTAACCAAAGTGCCCATTGTTCACTTCCAGCGCTTTTTTCATATTTACCGGACCGCAGTTGATGCATATGAAGAATATGCCGTATGGCCCTTGTTTGATGTCGAGCCAGCTTCCGCACGCGCATTTTAAGTTCTGTAATTGTGAGTTTTTATGCTTTAGGCAAACAGGCACTTTCTGTGCATTCGTTGTCGTTGCCTGGTTGCCGCAGAAAGGGCATTTTGTTATTTGGCTTTGTCCGTATCTTTTTGGGATTCGCATTTCATTTCCTTCACTGCTTTCTTGAAGAATTCGATTTGTTTCTCTGAGAGATTGCCGTATCTTAGATAGTTTGATTTTATTGAGCGCAGAAAGCCGCTTTGCTTGTAGAATTCTTCTGGAATGTTAAACATTTTTTTCATTTTCGGGTCTTTTATCTCTCCCTGAAGCTCTGCTTTCTGGCAGTCGTAGCATATTGGAAACTGGTTTCT
>Ga0247727_10010564_pt1 | contig 16329 bp, 17 predicted proteins | sample WisWelCaveWW1625_FD_202498 | JGI IMG/M metagenome (GOLD analysis project Ga0247727, IMG submission 202498) | Biofilm microbial communities from Wishing Well Cave, Virginia, United States - WW16-25 | ecosystem: Environmental > Aquatic > Deep subsurface > Groundwater > Cave microbial mat | place... | reverse complement strand
AACCCGGAAGGGCTAACCGGCAGGTGAGGGCGAAGCGAGCGACTCGGTCCGTAAGGTTACCCCCTCCAGCATCTCACCGGTGGTCGCATCGAGGAAAAGCCAGTCGTCACAGACGGCCGGCTTTTGCTCGCCGTCGACTGGGTTCGGTGACGGAGGACAGACAGACTCGGAGTGGTAGCCCCACGCCAGTTGATCCCGGAAGCGGTAGCTGTCGGGACCGCTCATCGCTGTGTACATCCCGAAAAGGGCCGTGGCATCGTCGGCTGCCGTGTAGTCCGGAGCTACCTTCTTGAATGCGGCCAAGGCCTCATCAGAAGTCATCGCCGCATCGGTATTGCTTTCCGGAGGAGAAAAGGTGACCCCCTCCCTAATCACGAGGGTTTCTTCGATGGCCGCTCTCGCGGGGGCCGGCTGCCCCAGCCGTCCCACGAACATCCACAGCGCGATCGTTCCACCCACGACTGCGGCGGCTACTCCTATGACTCGTGTGGGTCGAGTCCTCATGCGTCCACCTCTAGTTCCGGTCATCGTGCGTCGTCAACTTGACGTCGTTGTGGACACCACTGTCGTAGTGCTGGCACGCCGCGGGCCTGTAGTCCAAGCTGTGGGACGTCCAGGCCCCGTTGTAGGCGGCCTGTTGCTTGATGTCTCCAAGGCCTCCACCGTAGACCGTCGGATGGTTGGATCCGCCCATGATGATCTGCAAACAATTAACACCGAAGGGTGACTCGGTGACAGCGCTTGCCTCGTTCGGATTCAGGTTTGCAACCGTCGGACCTTGATCGAGGGAATTGCCACACGTCGACCAGCCAGACGTTCCGCAATCCCAGACACTGTAGCGGTGGGTTCCACTGACCAGTGTGTCCTCAACCTTGTAGAGGCGGACATCGCCGGCACCATCCTGCCCGCAACGGCTATAGTTGACCCCCGAGTTCCCTCCGCTGCCGTTATCCCAGTACCAGAACCGGCAGTACCCCTTACCCGACGTGAGAGTCCAGCCGACCTGCGAGATGGCGCCGCCGCCGGACCCGGTGTTGTTGTACACGCCGACCCACTCGTAGACAGCACCCGTCCAGGGTCCTGGGCTGCACACATCACCGTTCTTCCGAAGCTCAATCGGGCTCCGCACCCCGTTTGGAGGATTCGAGGGCGCCCAAGCATCCACGATGAAGTCGTAGTTCACGTTGACGGGGCACGTCCCTACCCCGGCCCCCGCCGTGGGAGCCACCAGGGTGCTCACCGCCGCGCCAAACAACGTCGCGACGAGAAGCGCAACCGGGACCGGCGACTCTCCAGAGACTCCGGACGAACCGAACGGACCACTCGCCCGACCCCCAATAGCCATTGGTTGGTTGGCGAACAGCAGGCTAGCCAGCTGGGATGGGCGCTGTCAACGGCGGCTGAAAACCGACCCCCTCGTGGGTCATGCGTCCTCCGTCGTGGCCGTAGGAACGCGGCCGAGGTCGCGGTCCTTGAGCCGGGAGGAATCGCCCTTGAGCGCGACGACCTCGGCGTGGTGGACCAAGCGGTCGATCATCGCCGCGGCCACCGCAACGTCACCGAAGACCTCTCCCCAGCGTCCGACCGGCTCGTTGGAGGTCACGATCAGCGAGGCCCGGTCGTAGCGCGGTAGTCCGCGCACTCAGGATCCTTCCCTCCCAGTTCGGCCATGTTCCGGTGTGGGTCGAGGTGGGCTTGTAGGTGAGGCCGTTTGCCGGATCGACTTTGCCGTCGGAGTTACAGCTTGCAGTGCTGTTGGCGCGATCACACAGCCCCGCAACACGAGCGGTTGCGGCACTGGCCATATCAGAGCTGGATCCAGGGTTAACCTCGAGAGCGCTTCCTCCATCAACGCGGCCGTACCATTGCCCGGAGACCTGGTTCACGGAGTACTCATGATTGCCGCCTGGGATTCCAAGACCAGCTAGTTCAGTTCCAAAGTCGTTCCCGCCGAAGTCCCAATCGACATAGTAGGACGACCCAGCAAGGCAAGAGCCACCCACCTTGTAGTAGATGGCCCATGCACTCCGTAGATCGTGTTATCAGTCGACTCGTTGAAGCGAACTCGCGTCTGGGACGCTGCGGCCGGAGACGCGGCGACGGATGAAGCCACGAGAGCCAAAGCTGAGGCCGCACCCCACCTCATGACCCTCCCCCCACGCTACTCTCTTGCTGCGAAACGAACGCCGCGTTCGTTGACGGACCGAACGGTTCACTCGATCTCGGCTCATGGCCCGCGCGCCACCCGGTCAAGTACAACGGGCCGGACTCGGTGAAGAGAACGTATCCCTCCGTGATGGTCAGCGTCTCGCCCCCGCTTTCCTTGGGCTGACGGATGCAGTCACCCGTCGTTACGGCCGCATATACGACATCCTCGTTCGACATCGAAGCGACGAGAAAGGCCATCCCAGGCATGTCGGGCTGGAGCATGGCCAGGTCGCCGATCGTGGTCGCGCCCTGTGTTGTCACCGTTTGGAGGTCACCAGCGCTGCAGGTTAACGATGAGAGGAGGACGACCGCGACATGCAGCGGACCCTGAGGAACAGAGTCGCTGCCGGTTGAGTACCTGGCCTCGGGAGTCGATGAGCCCGCGACACCCACGATCAGGGTTCCGAGCGCCAACGCCCCTAGAACAGCGCCCAAGAGCCTCGTCGGCATGTCGCCTCCCCGAGATCGACGCCCAAACGATAGTACGACTCCGCGCAGCAGGGATCGCTCCGCACCCCATCCCCGCCTCGGGCGTTACCCGACGCGACGGCTCTGGCCGTATCCTTGCTGAGTCCACCGAACCCAGGAGAGGTCGCATGGCCAGCCAGACCGCGATCCGCTACGACGAGAAGGCATGGCGCCCCCGTCCGACGTTGTCGGGCGCGGAATACACGGGCGAGCCCGCCTACCACGAAGAACGTGAACGCATCTGGTGGGGCGACTGGGTGTGCGTCGGTCGCACCGAAGAGGTGCCGGATCCTGGCGACTACATCGTCCGCGACCTCACCGGCGAGTCCATCTTCATCACGAGGACCGAAGACGGCGCGCTCCGCGGCTTCTACAACGTGTGCAGCCACCGCGGCACGAAGTTCCTCGACGACGAGCCCGCGGCCGGCCACGTGCGCAAGGCGTTCGTGTGCCCGTATCACGCGTGGACCTACGACCTGAACGGCCGGCTCATCGGGACGCCCAACGTGAAGGAAGACGAGTTCTTCGACCGCACCCACCATTCGCTGCACGGGTTCGCGGTCGAGACCCATTCGGGCTTCATCTTCGTGAACCTCACCACCGGCGAGCCGAGGCCGTTGCTCGAGCAGATGGGTGAGGGCGCCGAGAGCCTGTTGATGTTCGAACGGTTCAAGCTCGACGAGCTCCGCGTCGGGGTGCGCATCGTGTACGAGGTGGCGGCGAACTGGAAGATCATCGTCGAGAACTACAACGAGTGCCTCCACTGTCCGAGCGTGCACCCCGAGCTGGTCCAGGTGGTGCCGCTGTTCCGGTTCGGGGAGGTGTGGGACGAGCAGACCCGGGACGACGGCAACTGGATGCGAGACGGCGCCACGAGCTTCGCCATCCAAGGCGAGTCCGAGCTGCCGAAGCTGCCCGGCCTGCTGCCCGAGGACCACTCCATGTATTACGGGGCCTACCAGTTCCCGAACCTGTTGCTGAACCTGCACCCGGACTGCGTCATGTACTACATCGGCTACCCGAAGGGTCCCGGGCACACGACGGTGGTGTCGGAGTACCTCTTCCGCCCCGAGACCATCGCCGACCCGGCGCTGTTCAAGCCCGAGCCCGTCGTGGAGCTGTGGGACCTGATCTCGAAACAGGATTGGGCGGTGTGCCAGCGCGCGCACACCGGCGTGGGCTCACGCGCGTTCACCACCGGCGTGTACCCGCGGCAGGACCGGTTCCTGTACGACTTCAACGAGCGGTATCGGTCGCAGATGGGCAATGCGCTGCTCGGGTAGACGGTCGCCTACGCGCACGAACCTTTCCATCCGGTAACGATCCGGGCCGATCGCCCGCGTCGCGGGCACACGATCGCAGACCATGCCTACCATCAGCAGATGTGGATCAGGGTGGCCGCCGCCGCCATCGCCTTCGCGACGATCGTGACGGCGTGCACGTCGTCGCCCTCACCGAGCGCAACCACGACTCGGCTGCCCGCACCCGACCCGGCCGCCGCTTACGACTTCCCCGCGGCGCCTCAGGTGCTCGAAGGCCCGATCGACCCCGCGCTCGCAGAGCGCCTCATCTCACCGGGGACGTCGGTGCTGAACGGTGTCCTCGACACCGGCGCAGTGGATGACATCGCGGCCACCGGTGATGCTCGTCTCGCGTGGTACCTCGCCGACCTGCTGCGGTTCTTCCAGTTCGGCCAGGAGCAAGAGCTGTTGATCGAGGCGTTCGTCCGGGTCACCGGCGTCGATCCTTCGGTCGATCCCGCGTTCGGGCTGAGCCCCTGGAAGAGCATCACCGACCACCTGTTCGTGTGGGACCTGCCCGCGTTCCCCGGGTACCGCGAGGCGAAGGCGAGGGTGTTCGTGCAAGTCGAGCCCGGCTGGCGAGCGTTCTTCGACGATGCGGACGCCGACATCGACTGGCGCGTCGTGTCGTGGGGTGGGGTCTTCATCGACGATCGCCCGGCCGGGTCCACCGAGCCGTGCCCCCGGGGATGTATCCCCGCGCTCGACGATCCGGCGCTCACCGACGCCGCGGGTGGCGGTTGGTTCCCCGATGACGGCACCGTGTTCGGCGTGGTCGTCGGTGACGAGGCGGTCGCGTTGCCGAAGAACGTGATGGAGGTGCACGAGATGGTGAACGTCACCATCGGGGGTCGGCGGCTGGGCATCCCGTACTGCACGTTGTGCGGCTCGGCGCAGGCGTACCTCACCGACTCGGTGCCGGCAGGCGTCGAGGTGCCGGTGCTGCGTACCTCGGGGCTGCTCACGCGATCGAACAAGGTGATGTACGACCTGGTGACGAGCTCGGTGTTCGACACGTTCACCGGTCGCGCGGTCTCGGGCCCGCTCCGCGAGGCGGGCATCGTGCTCGAGCAGGTCACGGTCGTCACGAGCTCGTGGGGCGCCTGGAAACAGACCCATCCCGGCACGCGCATCGTGGCCGAAGATGGGGGCATCGGCGCCAGCTACCCGAGCGACCCGCTCGGCGGCCGCGACGACGACGGTCCGATCTTCCCCATCGGCGAGGCCGACGGGCGCCTGCCGGTGCAGACCCAGGTGGTCGGTGTCATCACACCCGACGGCACACCCGTCGCCTTCCCGGCCGACGAGGCGCGGGCCGCCCTCGCCGACGGTGTGGCGGTCGGGTCGAACGGCGTCGTGCTCGTGACCGACGGCGGCGGACTTCGCGTCGAGACCGAGGCCGGCGACCCGGTCGTGTCGCATCAGGCGTTCTGGTTCGCGTGGAGCCAGTTCCATCCCTCGACGGAGGTGTGGCGGCGGGGCTGAGCCTCGGCGGGCCGCGTCGGACCACCCCGCTCACTCGTCGCGCGCGCTCACTCGTCGTCGCCGGCTCGCCGCAGACGCTTGATCCGTGACCGACGTTCCTTGGCGGCGAGCCGGCGTTCCACCGACGATCTGGTGGGCGCCGTGGGTCGCCGCTTCGGCGGCGGCGGCGCGATGGCGCTCGCGAGGAGCGAGGCCATGCGGTCCCGCGCGACCTCGCGGTTGCGAAGCTGCGATCGCTCCTCCGAAACACCGACCGTGAGCACGCCGTCGACCAGCCGGTTGGCGAGCCGCTCGAGCGCGCGTGCGCGCTGCCTGGGTCCGAGCGCCGTGGTGGTGAGCAGATCGAGGCTGAGCTCGACCCGTGAGTCGGTGGTGTTCACGGACTGCCCTCCCGGTCCCGACGAACGGCTGAAGCGCCACCGAAGCTCGCGCTCGGGAACCTCAACGGTACGGCTCACCTTGAGCGGCCCCATCGGGGAAGTATGCCTACCATGGTGTCCATGGCCATCATCATCGGCTCACCCGCCCCGGCCGTGCCGGGCGCCGACGCGGTCGGCGCCGACCTCGCCGGGGCGCACGCCTACGTCTTCTACAAGGCGACCTGCTCGGTCACGGAGATGGCCGCGCCACCGCTCGCGTCGCTGGCCGACGCCTACCCGGGCGCCGTCGTCGGTGTGGGCCAAGATCCGCAGGCCGACCTCGATCGATTCGCCCGCGATCACGGGTGGCGGTTCCCACAGGTGCCCGACCTCGCGCCGTACGTCGTGTCCGACGCCTACGGCATCGCGTCGGCGCCCACCGTCGTGGTCGTCGACGCCGCCGGCGCCGTGGCCGACGTCGTGGAGTCGTGGGACCGCGACGGGCTGAACCGCGTCGCGGCGACGATCGCGACGCTGCGTGGCGCCGAGCCGGTGGTGGTATCGACCCCCGACGACGGCCTGCCCGACTTCAAGCCTGGCTGAACGACGCGAAACGTCCCCTCGGTCTGAGGGACTCGACCGCAGCGGACCGCTACGACAGCGGGCCGGGATCGACGGGCGGCGACGTCAGCGGGTCGGTGAGGGTCGCGGCTTGCGCAAGCGTCTCCGCGACGAGCACCTCTGCCGCCACCACGTTGGACTCGGCACCCGAGTTCTCGGAGATGCGATCTTCGTCGACGCCGTCGGCCACCCGGCCGCGACGCCGGTCATGCACGGGCAGTCCCGCCGGGTTGCGTCCGTCGAACCATGACCTCGCGTCTGCGGCGAGCGCCGCCCATGCCGGGTCGCTGGTCGCCTCGGCGAGCCGGTCGAGCGACCATATGCACGACGTCACGTCGTATGGGCTGTAGCCCGGCCGGTCGAACCCCGAGGTGACCGCCGGGACGATCACACGCCCGGCGCTCGCCACCGCGACGCGCAGCAGCTCGGGGTCCTCGAGCGCCGTCGACGTCCATGCCAGCACCCCTTCGTGGATGTGCGCCCACAGGTGGGGCATCTCGCGTTCGTAGGGAGAGTTCAAGAGCACGTCACCAGTGCGACAGGCCACGAGCTCGTCCGCCCAGGAACGGACCGTGGGCCCGAGGTAGGCACGATCGCCTGCGACGACCAGTCGCAGCGCCGTCACCAGGTGCAGGGTGCGAACGTCCGGCGGGGCCGGTTTGGCCACCGCGTGCTCCAGCCCGCGGCGCATCGCGTCCTCGGTGCGCTCGTCCCCGAACGTGAGCCACGCGTGCGACAGACCCACGAGCGCCCGGGCGTGCCAGAAGTTCTCCCCGGGCACCGACGTGATGCCGCTGCGATTCTTCGAGCCCTCCCAGTCGACGATGAAGTTGAGGAACCGGCCGTCGGGCTCTTGCATCCACATGACGAAGTCCGACAGCCCCTCGGCCCATCGCTTGGCCCACGGTGCTTGTGTGCGTGTCCACACGTCGCACATCACGTCGAGCACACGTGCGGCGTCGTCCACGCACGCGACGCCTTCGAACCCCGACTCCTTCGCCGCGACCGGCCGGTCACGCGCGTCGGCGTAGACCGCGACGGCGAGCGCATCGGGTCCTGCCGCGGGCACGGCGCGCGTCAGACGGGCGAGCTGTGGGAGCACGGGTCGTCAGCTCTCGATGGGTTCGAGCGCGCCCAAGAGATCGCGGATGACGACCTCGGCGGCGCACAGGCTCGTGTCGGCGGCGCCGTAGTAGTAGCGGATGCGCCCGTCACCGAGGTCGACGTGGCCGCTCGCGAACACCACATCGTGCAGGAACCCGTCCTGCTCGTAGTTGGCTTCGGGCACCATGATCGGTCGCGAGGTGCGCTTCAGCACCTTCGACGGGTCGTCCAGATCGAGGAGCAAGGCGCCGAGCCCGTAGCGGTTCGTGCGATCGGCTCCGTGGTAGACCTCGAGCCAGCCCTGCTCGGTGCGGATGGGCACCAAGCTCGCACCGACGCGCATCTCGTCCCAGAGGGTGGGCCGGGGCAGCGCGACCGGCCGGTGGTTGCCCCAATGCACCAGGTCGTCGCTCTCTGCGATCCACAGCCCCAACACACGGCCGAACGACCCCGGCATGGGCCGCGTGAAGGCGAGGTAACGACCGGCTACCTTCTCGGGGAACAAGACCACGTCTTTCTGGTCGGGGTGCAGCATGGCGCCGTGGCGTTCGAAGCTCTGGAAGTCGGTCGTGGTCAGGCGGCACGTCACGATCCCCAACCGGCTCACGCCGACGTAGGTGATGTGGTACACGCCGTCGATCTGCGTGATGCGCGGGTCCTCCACGCCGTACTCCTCGAGCACCGTCTCGGGCATAACGGCCGGTTCGTCCTCGACGGTGAACGCGATGCCGTCTGCGCTTCGCGCCACCCGGAGGTGCGAGATGTGCGACAGGTAGTCCGTGAACTCCTCGGTGCCCGGCGCGAACCCTCCGGCGGTGTTGCGGTAGCGGATCGTCCGGGGGTCCGACAGATCGAGACCCGGCAGGTCACGCGGCACGTACCCGGTCACGATCTGCGGCGGCTGCTGCGACGTGTCGAAGAATGCCATGCCGACCAGCTGCTCGGGCATCAACCCGCTGGGCAGCGCCGTCAGCCGTGGCTCGGCCCCCGAGAGGTCGACCATGCGCGCGTCTGCGGGCACCGCCTCGTGGTGCGCGGGGCGTTCGGCGACCCGGACCAGCAAGATCGTCTCGTCGCCCATCGTGGTGACGCCGGGGTTGATCGTGCTGATCACCTCGAATGCTGGCTGCGAGGGCTTGATGTCCTTCGGGCTCACCAGCGGGTTGGCATCGAGGCGCTGCACGATGCGCAGCGGCTCGCGGTCGCGCCGGCGCTCGGGCGCCGGCGCATGTTCTTCCGCCAGCTCCTGCATGACCTCAAGGAACCTCGCGCCGGACTTCGGCCAGGTGGCTTGGTTGGCGTAGCTGTACGCGTTCCGCTCGAGCTTCGCCTTCAGCTTCGGCTCGTCCAAGATCGAGTTGATGGCGTCGGCCATCTGTCCCGCCGAGCGGAAGTCGACGATCAGCCCTCGCCCCTTCGCGAGCGCCTCCTGGGCGTGCAGGTATGGCGTCGACACCACGGCCTTGCCGGCGCCGAGGGCGTAGGACAACGTGCCGCTCGTGATCTGGTGGGGGTCGAGGTACGGCGTGACGTAGACGTCGGTCGCGAGCAGGTAGTCGATGATGTCCTTCTGCTCGAGGTACTGGTTCACGAACAGCACGTGATCTTCCAGTCCCAGCTCTTCGACGAGGGACGACAGTCGGTTGCGGTATTCCTCGCCCCGTGCCTTCAGCAGCTCGGGGTGGGTCTGTCCGGCGATGAGGTAGAGGGCGTCGGGGTGGTGCACGGCAACGGCGGGCATGGCCTCGATCATGTATTCGAGACCCTTGCCCCCCCCCACCAGACCGAAGGTCGAGATGATCTGGCGGCCGTCCAGACCGAGCTTGGCCTTGAGCCGGCGGCGCCCCTTCGGCTCGATGTGCGGCATGCCGTGAGGGATCACGGTGGGCGAAGCGGCGACGCCGTAGGTGTCGTGCAAGATGCTGACCGCGGTCTCGGCCATGACCACCACACCATGGGCGGCATCGGCGATGTTGCGGACGGCCTGCCTGACGGCGGGCGAAGGATCGGGCAGCACGGTGTGCATCGTGACGAGCGCGGGCTTCTTCAGCTCCTCGAGGAACGGTGTGAGGTGGTCTTCGTACGTGCCCTCGATCCAGTGATCGCCGACGAAGCCGCCCCCCTTCCACAGCCCGTACAGACCGAACTCGTGTTGCACGCACACCACGTCGGCGTTCGAGCGGTCGATCTCGCGGGCGGCGGCGACGTAGGCGGCCGGGCCACCTTGGCGGATACGCCAGCGCACCTCGGAGCCGTAGGCGCGCACGGTGTTGCGCTCGTCGATGGCGGCCACCCGGAGCTGGGTCCGGGGATCGGCCTGGCGGATCGCGTGCAGCAGGTCGTCGCTGAAGGTGGCGATGCCACAGCGCCGCGGGGGATAGGTCGAAACGACGGCGACACGCATGGCGTCCAGCCTACCCGCGGCGGTACGGCTCTTCGGTCAAGCGGGAAGATCGGCCGCCCGCGATGCGACGTCGGACGCGGGCGACCGCAGCAGTTGTCCCGGCTAGGCTTCACCGACGAGACGCTGGAGGATGCGGCACGATGAGCCCACGAACCGCGAAGCTCCTTTCACGCGGGATCGTCGCGGCCCTCCTCGTCGTGTTCGCCGCGCAGTTCGTGCTCCGACTTTCGGTCGGCGACCGACTCGATACCGCGGAGATCGTCGTCGTCGGCGACCCGCACGCTCCGGGGATGGCGCAGGTCAGGTTCGAGCTGGAAGCCGATCTCGCTCAAGGAGCGCGGTTCGACTCGAACATCTTCGAGGATGTGCTCATCGGCGTCTTCTCCCTGACGTGGGGGATCACAGGCTCGCTCATCGTGTCGCGGCAACCGCGGAACGAAGCCGGATGGATCTTCTGCATCGGAGCTGCCGCCGTTGCGGTCGGCGGGTTCGCGTTCGCCTACACCACCTATAGCGTGAAGATCGCCGCTTCGCCGTTGCCCGCGCAGGACTGGGTCGCGTTGATGGGCGAGCACGCCCTCGCCTTCGCCGTGCTGATCCCGCTCCTCGTCCTGCTCTTCCCCGACGGCAGCCCCCCCAGCCCGCGCTGGCGATGGGCGACGCGGGCGATCCTGGCCGGCGGGGCGCTCGCCGTCGTGCCTGGCGCCTTCACGCCCGGCCCGCTGAACAACTTCATCCAAGCCGGGATCCTCTACGCGAACCCCCTCGGCGTGGCCGCGTTCCGGGAGGGTGGCCGGTTGAACATCGCGGTCGCCGTCGGGGTGCTTCTGCTGATGGGCGCCAGCCTGGCGACGGTCATCGCGGTATGGCAGCGCTTCCGGCGAGCTCGGGGCGAAGAGCGCCAGCAGATGCGCTGGCTCGTCGCGGTCGCGACGGTGGCCGGGGCGGGGATCGCCCTGATCCTGCTGGCTTTCCCCATCCTGGCGCTCCTCGGGCAGGAAGAGAGCAGCCAGGGTGACGTGCTCTTCCTGGTCTTCTTAGCGTCCACCGTCATCGCGATCTTCCTCGGGATCCCGGCTGCCTACCTCGTCGCGATCTTCAAGTACCGACTCTGGGAGCTCGACGTCGTCATCAAGAAGGCGGTCGTGGCGTTCGCCCTCACGGTGCTGCTGGTGGGGGTGGGTGTGTTCGTCATCTACGTTCCGGGGCAGGTGGCCCTGTGGGGCGGGAACGAGTTCGGTGTCATGCTCGGCGTCATCGCGGGCCTGTCGATCTGGCCGGTGGTGCGACTCGCGCGGAGGGTCGCGAGGCGCATCGTTTTCGGCCGGCGCGCCGACCCGTACGAGGTCCTGACCCAGTTCTCCGGGCGCATGGGCGAGACCTACGCCACCGAGGACGTCCTGCCCCGCATGGCGCAGATCCTCGCAGAGGGGACGGGCGCATCGGCCGCCCGTGTGTGGCTCAGGGTGAGCGGCGAGCTCCGCTCGGAAGCGACGTGGCCCGCCGACTCACCGACGGCCGGACCCGTGCGGGTCTCGGGCGACCTCCTGCCCGATCTCCCGGACGAGTCGGCGTTCGAGGTTCTGGATGGAGGCCGGCTCCTCGGAGCGCTCTCGGTCACCATGCCCGCCTCGGACCCGATGAACCCGGCGAAAGAGAAGCTCGTCCGAGACCTCGCCTCCCAGGCGGTGCTCGTGCTCCGGAACGTCCGGCTGATCGAGGAGCTCCGGGCCTCACGCCAGCGTCTGGTCGCGGCGCAGGACGAGGAGCGCCGCAAGATCGAGCGGAACCTGCACGACGGCGCGCAGCAACAGCTCGTGGCGCTCGGGGTCCAGCTCGGCCTGGCCCACAGGTTGGCGTCGCAGGAGGCCCCGGACGTCGCCGAGCTACTGGACCGTTTGCGGGCTCAGACGAATGATGCCCTCGATAACCTCCGGGACCTTGCGAGGGGGATCTACCCGCCGCTCCTCGCCGACAAGGGCCTCGCGGCCGCCCTGGAGTCCCAGGCCCGCAAGGCGGCGGTGCCCACCACCGTTGATGCCGACGGGGTCGGCCGCTACCCGTCGGAGGTGGAGTCCGCCGTCTACTTCTGCGCGCTGGAGGCGCTCAACAACGTCGCCAAGTATGCGGAGGCGTCGCGAGCCGAGATCTTCCTCGCCCAACACGAAGGCGGGTTGACCTTCACCGTCGCCGATGACGGCGTGGGTTTCGACGCCGAGACGAGGGCCCACGGCACGGGTCTGCAAGGCATGCGAGACCGGCTCGATGCGATCGGGGGTAAGCTCGCCGTGGAAAGTGAGCCCGGGCACGGCACCACGATCACGGGCACGGTCCCCATGAGGAGCGCGTGATGGTGCCTCACGCCCCGCTGGCAGGCGACCAGGAGGGGGCAACGTTCACACCCGGCCGGATCCTACGACGCGAGGATCCCGTCTACGAGTGAACGCAGGTCAACGCTCGCCTCAGCCCAAACCCACGCCCGATGATTTTCGTAGTTGAAACCGAAGTGCGCGTCCGGCGGGAGGTGGAGTCCGGCGATAACGTCTTGAAGGTCATCCCGGTCGATCCAGATCCTCTCGCCCATCTCGACCTCGACCTGGGGCGGGATCGACGCAGGGGGGATGGCCACGCCTCGCGAACGAAGCCCGTCGATGATCTCTTCCCGGCTGACGCCGAGCCGCCAGAGGAGCTGCGACGAAAGGCTGCTTGGATCCCAGATGAGCGCCATGAGGACGTGCTCCGGACTGATGGGGCCATCCCCGAGTGAGGCGGCGAACGCCTCAGCCCTCCCAGCCATCGAGTTGTACGCGGGCGGGTACAGCAGACCCCCCGACCCTTCGGGCATCGGCCGCGCAACGGAAGAGATCTCGGTCACCAGACGCTCAGCGTTGATCCCCTCGGACTCGAGCACCTCCCGAGCAAGCGTGCCCTCCGTAAGCTCTGCAACGGCGAGAAGGAAGAGATCGTCGCTCGCGACGGGATAACCCATGCGTCGCGCGTGCTCTGCCACACCTCGGAAGATTGCCATGGGTATGTGTTCACCACTGCCGGTCGCGTACACCACGATGCGATCCTAGCCCCAGGTCTCGGGAGACGTTTCTAGAGTTAGCGGCTGCCCGAGCCGGGGTACACGCCGCCGCCGGTGATCAGAGACGCGCGTGCATCTTCACGGGGGAGGAAGAGGGACGGTCATCTACGCGGTTGCCATCGCCTCGGTGATGTTCGCAGATCGCCCTTCTCGGCCTACGACACGCGGTACCGATCGGCGACTCATCGGCTGGGGTCGGCGCGTTCTCTCCCGGGAGCCGGCTCGCGGACGCCGCTCCTCGATCCGACGCGGGTCAGCGGCAAAAGGGCCGGGGCAGATGCCCGGCCCTCGCGCATGAGGATCCGTCGTCAGGCGTCGACGAGCAGCGTGTGACCGTCGAGCCAGATCGCCGCATGGCCTTCGGCGACGGTCGAGACGTCTCCCGTCGCGATGTCGACGACGACGATGCGCTTCCCTGAGGGCCCCGTGCAGACGATCCGGCTCCGTCAGGCGCCCAGGTTCCCGCAGGACTCGAGACGCCTCCGGGGATGGATCGCAGTTCCGTGCCGTCGGCGTTGGCCACGAACCGGATCGCCCCGGGGCCGCCGATCTTGTTGCCAATCATGGTCACGAGCGAACCGTCGGGGGACAGCGAACCGTTCCCGGCGGAGCCCATGCCCTCGCTCGGTCCGATCAGGACCGTGCTCTTCCCTCCGTCTATCGGGACGGTCCGGAGCACGGCGTCAGTGCCCGTGTAGAGGAGCGACGAACCATCTGTGCCCGTGTAGAGGAGCGACGAACCATCTGGCGTGAACTGGTGCGGGCCCCCGTAGCCTCCCTCGTCAGTGATCTGCGTGGACTCGCCCATGGCCACATCGAGCACGAAGGGGTTGGTCCCTTTCCCGAACCCCTCGTAGGCGATCATGGTCCCGTCCGGCGACCAAGCGGGCCAGTTTGGCTTCGTCAGATCGTGCGTCATCTGGTGGACCACGGTGCCGTCGATGTCGGCGATGAAGATCTGAGGGCTCCCATCGTCGGCGGCCCCGACGTAGGCGAGCAGGGATCCATCCGGCGAAACCGCGTACCGACCGCCTTCGATGGATCCGGGCAGCGGCGTCGTCACGCCGGTGTTCAGGTCGATCACGTAGTCGACCTTCGGCACGCCGGGCGCCGTCACCGAGGGACAGTGCCCGCCGGCTGGCTCTGGAGCTCGTCGGCCGCCCAGCGAACGACGAGTACCGTGACCACCGCCCCGATCGCCGCAACCAGGGCGAACGCTCCGATCTTGCGCTTGCGCTCCTGCTTGCGCCGGTGGTCGTGCTGGCGGTCGACGAAGCCCGGGTCTGGGAGAACCTTCTGTGTGGCCAAGCGGAACACCTCCTGCACCTCAGGCATCCCGAGCTCCTACCGTCGCCTTCAGGGCCCTCCGACCTTGGCTCGCGAGGTTGCGGACCGTCGACGGCCGGACGCGCAGGAGGCGCGCCGCCTGCTCGGATGGGTGCCCGAGCAGGTCCAGGAGCAGGAGGGCGGCCCGCTGCCGAGCCGTGAGGTCCAGTAGCAGGCGGCGCACGTCCGCGCGCATCTCCGCCTCCACGAACCCGTCACGTATCTCGGGCAGCGGAGCGTGCCGCCGGAGCGCCATCGCCGCGCGACGTCGGCGCATCCGGAAGCCGTTCAACGCGACGCGGAAGAGGTACCCGGTGGGGTCCTCGATCGTGTCGATGGAGTCCCATCGTTCCCACAGCTTCATGAAGCCTCCTGGGCGAGATCCTCCGCGTCCTCTCGGCTCCCCGTAACGAAGTAGAGGGCCTTGTAACAAGCGTTCGTGCTCTAGCTCAACGAAGGTGTCGAAATGGGCCCGTGGATCGACGCGCTCGGTCCGGAATGCCACGACCTTCCTCTCGGCTCCCACGTCACATGGATGCTTGACCGCCGGGTTCCGTCTAGGGCGAAGTTCGCCAGCGTAAGGCGCCGTGGGGACACTCGTCGCTCCCGCGGCCGCGGAAGAAGCACGGGCCGCGGCTCTCTGCGACATACGGCGGCTCCGTTGCCCACGCCTCTGTGACGAGGACTGCCCCGAGCACCAAGCTGACGGCATCACCGACCGCTGCCCTTCTATAGGGTGGTTGAGCACCGATGCCTGAGATCCCCGAGACGCGCTACGCGAGAACTTCGGACGGCGTCCACATCGCGTACGCATCGACGGGCGAGGGCCCCGATCTGATCTTCATCCCCGGGTTCGTCTCTAACGTCGAGCTGTTCTGGGAGGATCCTGACGCATCGCGCTTCTTCGGCCGGCTCAGCCGCTTCGCGCGCGTCACCGTCCTTGACAAGCGAGGCACCGGACTCTCCGACCCCGTCCCGAACGACGACCTCCCACCCATCGAAGTCCGCATGGACGATGTCCGCGCCGTGATGGACGCGATCGGCGCCGAACGGGCGTTCATCGCCGGACATTCCGAGGGCGGACAGAACTGCGCGGTGTTCGCGGCCACCTACCCTGAACGCACGCTCGGCTTGATCCTGCTTACTTCGGACGTGCGCGGTGCATGGGCACCCGACCACCCCTGGGGCATGAAACGGGAAGAGTGGGAAGCGGAACAGCTGCTCATCGAACGCGGCTGGGGCACCGGCGAATACATGGCTAGCTTCTTCCCGCAGATCATGCCGTCGCTCGCCGACGATGAGAGGCGCGCCAGCGCTTCATGAGGTTCTGGCGCAGGAGCGCCAGTCCCGCCGCAGCGATGGCTGTCAACCGCATGTGGTGGGAGACCGACATCCGCAGCGTGCTACCCGCGATCTCGCTGCCCACGCTGATCATCTGGCGTTCGGGCAGCCCGTGGGCACCAGAGAGCCGATACCTCGCCGAGCACCTCCCACACGCAAGAGCGGCCGAGATCGAAGGCCCTGATCACGTCCCCTGGGCTGGGGATACGGAACCGTTCCTGAGTGAGATCGAGGAGTTCGTGACCGGAACGCGCTCTCTGGTCGAGCCTGATCGAGTCCTCGCGACCGTGCTGTTCACGGACATCGTCGGATCGACGGAGAGAGCAGCCGCGATCGGCGACGCGAAGTGGCGCGAGTTGCTCGACGCGCATCACGCTGTGATCCGCGGCGAACTCGAACGATCGCGCGGGAAGGAGATCGACACGGCGGGGGACGGGTTCCTGGCCACGTTCGACGGCCCTGCCCGCGCGGTTCGGTGTGCCCTCGCCATCATGGCGTCCCTGCGCGACCTTGGGCTGGAGGTTCGCGCGGGCGTGCACACGGGCGAGATGGAGTTGCGCGGTGATGATGTCGCGGGACTCGCCGTTCATATCGGCGCCCGCGTTGCGACCCTCGCCAGGCCGA
>Ga0247727_10010563_pt1 | contig 16330 bp, 14 predicted proteins | sample WisWelCaveWW1625_FD_202498 | JGI IMG/M metagenome (GOLD analysis project Ga0247727, IMG submission 202498) | Biofilm microbial communities from Wishing Well Cave, Virginia, United States - WW16-25 | ecosystem: Environmental > Aquatic > Deep subsurface > Groundwater > Cave microbial mat | place... | reverse complement strand
TCGCCAGCCCGATCGAGTCTGGCCAGCCGTCGCTGCGCGACCGGGTCCTGAATCACGTGCGGGAGCGGCAGCTGGAGCTGCTGCGCGAGTTCGCCGAGTTGCTGGCGCTGCCGAACCTGGCGTCGGACGCCTCGGGCATCCGCCGCAACGCCGAGCACATCGTCCGCATGCTCGAGAAGCGCGGCGTCGCGGCCCGGCTCCTGGACGGCGAGGGGGGACCGCCGGTGGTCTACGGCGAGCTCGCGGTGGGGGCGGCCAGGACCGTCGTCATCTACGTCCACTACGACGGGCAACGGGTGGAGCCGGAGCACTGGGCGAGCCCGCCGTGGACGCCGGTGCTGCGCGACGGGCCGCTCGGCCCGGATGCCCGTCCGATCGACCTCGCGTCGCTGCGGGGGCCGCTCGACTCCGAGTGGCGGATCTTCGCGCGCTCGGCCTCGGACGACAAGGCTCCGATCCTCGCGATCGTGGCCGCGCTCGACGCGCTCAAGGCCCTCGGGGCGCGGCCTTCGGTCAACCTCAAGCTCTTCTTCGAGGGCGAGGAGGAAGCCGGCTCACCGCACCTCGGCCAGGTGCTCGCTCGCCACCGCGAGCTGCTGCGCGCCGACGCGTGGCTGTTGTGCGATGGACCGGTTCACCAGAGCCGGCGCCAACAAGTGGTGTTCGGCGTGCGCGGCGTGACCGACGTCGAGATCACCGTCTACGGCCCGCTACGCGCGGTCCACAGCGGCCACTACGGCAACTGGGTGCCCAACCCCGGGATAGCGCTCGCGCATCTCGTCGCCGGCCTACGGGACCCGGATGGCCGGATCGCGATCGCCGGCTTCTACGACGACGTGCGGGCGCTGACGCGCGCGGAGCGTGCGGCGCTCGCCGCCGTGCCCGACGTGGACGCGGAGCTGCGGGAGGAGCTGGCGATCGCCGCGTCCGAGGCTTCGGGCGCGCGCCTCGTCGAGCGGCTGATGTTGCCCGCGCTGAACCTCAGGGGCCTGCGCTCCGGTGCCGTGGCAGCGAACGCACAGAACGCGATCCCGACCGAGGCCCGCGCTTCGATCGATTTCCGGCTGGTCCCCGACCAGACGCCACAGAAGGTCCGCGAGCGGTTCGAGACGCACCTGCGGTCGCAAGGATGGAGCATCGTCCACGCCGAGCCGACACTCGCGGAGCGGCGGCAGAAGGCGAACCTCGTCCGGCTCGACTGGAGCGCTGGCTACCCGGCCGGCCGGACGGCGCTGGAGCTGCCGTTCTCGCGCCGCCTGCTCGCGGTCGTGGGCGAAGACACGCCCGAGCCCGTGATCGCGCTGCCGACGCTCGGGGGCAGCGTGCCGATGCACCTTTTCCTCGAGACATTCGGGGTGCCCGTCGTCGGCCTGCCGATCGCCAACCACGACAACTCGCAGCACGCGCCCGACGAGAACCTGCGGCTCCAGAACCTGTGGGACGGGATCGCGACGTTCGCCGTAGTGATCTCGGGCCTGGGCGACGACTGGTAAGCTAAAGCCGCTCGAGGTCGTAGAGCCGCTTCGCCACCTGCGCCATCGACCTGAGCGCCGTCACTGCCACCGCCACGGTGGCTACGACCCCGACGAGATCGAAGAGCAACAGCTCGCGGCCCGCGAGGCTGACGTGCGGCCAGCGCAGCACCGCCAGGTTCACGAGTGCGAGCAGGATGCGCATCTCGGTGCCGCCCACCGCCCCGAACGAGATCTTGAAGACGCCGAGCGCGTGGGTCGCGTAGCCCATGTTGATCGTCAGCAAGAAGTAGGCGACGAGCAGCGCGATCGCCACCGCCGGGGTGATGAGCGACGAGTACGCGAGGCCGAGCAGCAGGAACAGCGCGGCGAGCGCGTCGACCATGTGGTCCACGTAGAAGCCGTAGCGCGGCCGCAGCTTCTGGCGGACGCGCGCGACGGTACCGTCGAGGCTGTCGCCCAGCCAGTTGAGGACCAGACAGACGTTCACGGCGTGAAGGAACAGGGGATCGCGCCGGCACTGCCAGTAGCAGAGCCCGCCCAGGGCGAACGCGACCAGGCCGAGCAGCGTCAGGTGGTCGGCATTGATCCAGGGCGGCAGCCGCTCGGCCATCCACACGAGCGCCTTCTTCTCGACCGCCGCGGTGAGGCTGTTGTGCTCGCGGCGGGCTTCGTGGAACGCCGGCGATTCGTGCTGCGTGCCGCGCGTGGTCTCGGCCATGTCTAGCTCGGGCCCCGAGTCATTTGCACGACGCCGCCCGCGTCTCCCGGAAGACCGGAGCCGGTACTCGCGTCGTGACGCGTACGACCTCGACGGGCTGGGTGAGCGCCATGCTGACCATGGCGCCGGGCTCCGGGCAGGACTCGACGACGGTGACCTCGAGCCGCTCGCCTCGGCTCGCCACGCTCCGCACCCTGACCCCGAACCCTCCGCTCGGGCGTGTCCCCAGCGCCACGGCGATCAGCATGTGGCGCGCGAAGTCCACCGGAGGTGGAGTGGGCGCGGGGGTCGAGCCCGCGTGGATCTCCGCCCAGAGCTGGGCCCAGCTCGCCTCGTCGCGGATCACCTCGCGGCGTCGCTCAGGAAGCCCCGAGTGGGCCTCGGCCAGGATCGTCTCGAAGGGCTGCTCCATCGTGGCCTCCGAAGCGCCGCTCGTTCCCGCGCCAGCACATGCGAGGAGCATCGCTGCCGTGAGCCCCAGGCCCGCGATCGCCCCGGCCCTCGCTGCTTTAGCGGTCACGCGTGTAGACCAGGCGGTTCGGCGAACCCGAGCCGATGCCGCCGAGCTTGTCGAGCGAAGCGTTCTCGAGGACGCAGCGCTTGATCGCAGCGGGATCCTGCCCGGGGTGGCGTTCGAGGCAGAGCGCGGCCGTGCCCGCGACGTGGGGCGAGGCCATCGAGGTGCCACTGAGCGTCGTGGATCCGCCGAAGCGCCGGGCGGACGTGATGTCGACACCGGGCCCGAACACCGCTACGCACTCGCCGGTGTTCGAGAAGGACGCGCCGCGGTCGCTGCGGTCCGAGGCTCCCGCCGAGAGCGACTGGAGCACCCGGGCCGGAGACGAGCCGCACGCGTTCGCCGACTCGTTGCCGGCCGCGATCGCGTAGCTCACCCCGCTCTCGATCGAGCGGCAGACGGCGAGGTCCAGGGCCGGCGCCGGCGAGCCGCCGAGGCTCATGTTCGTCACCGCCGGCCAACCATTCTGTCGGACGTGATCCGTCACCCAGTCGACGCCGCGGATCACGTCGGAGTCGGAGCCGCTGCCGTTCTGCAGCACCCGCACGGGGTGCAGCGTCACGGCCTTGGCGATGCCGAACTCGGTTCCGCCGGTCGTGCCCGCGACGTGGGTGCCATGACCCTGGTCGTCGGCGGTGCCGCCGGGGACCGCGGAGAAACCCTCTCCCAGACGCCCCGTGAACTCGGCGTGGGTGCTGTCGATGCCGGTATCGATCACGTAGACGTGAACGCCTTGGCCGGTCGCCCCCGGCTCGTACCGACCGTCGAGCGGCAGGTCCCGTTGATCGCTGCGGTCGAGCCCCCACGTCACGTTCGCCTGCGGGGCCACCCTCGGACCGACCGTCTTGCGCCCGTCCTCCTGGACGAACGCCACCTCCGGCTTGGCGGCCATCCGCTTGGCGACGCTCTTGTCCATGGTCGCGCTGAACCCGGACAGTGCGTGGCTGAAGACGGCCACGTCCCGCAGCTCCGCGTACTGGGCCGCGAACGCGCGAACGTCGGCCACGGCCCGCGTCCCGACCGCGGGCGGCTTGAGCACGACGACGTAGCGGCCCGGAATGGCGTTCTTCACCTTGACGACACCCTTGAGGTTCTGCGGCGGCGCCGCACAATCGAAGGGCCTGGGGTTCGTGGCGCAGGCGCCGCCGATGAAGATCGCCGCAATGGTGACGAGACCCGTGTGTGCTTTCCTCATTGCCATCTTCTCCGTGAGGAGCCGGAGCGCGCTCCGGCCCTGGTCCGACAAACGAAGCGAGACGCGCAGCCGACCGCAAGAGCTGGCCTCTGCCGAGCGAGGGGCGTTTCAGGGTGTAGCACCCCGATTCTGTCACGCGTCCGAGGCTTCGCAACCCCGCCTGCAACCCGGGAGTGAGCTGGATCACGACGCCCCGAAACTCAGGAGAGCCCGAGAATCTCGCGGCCGGCCCGCGCGGCCCCGTCCACGAGCGCGCGAACGTCCTCTTCGCGGGTGCGGAAGTTCACGATCGCGACGCGCATCGCCGTGCGTCCCTTGAGCAGCGTGGGGGCAAGAAAGAAAGCCCCGCTGCCGACGAGCCGGTTCACGATCTGCCGGTTCAGGCGATCGAGCTCGGTCTCGTCGAGGGAACGACCGGCCGGCCGGTAGCGGAAGCCGACGATCGACAGCACCGGCGGCGCGAGCAGCTCGAAGTCCTCGTGGGCGGTCACCGCGTCGGCCAGCGTGCGCGCCATCGCCACGTCGTGCTCGACGGCCGCCGCGTAGCCCGCGACACCGTGCCGCTTCAAGCCCATCCACACCTTGAGCGCCTTGAACCCGCGCGACAGCTCGGGCCCGCGCTCGTTGAACGAGACCGGGCCGCGCACCGGGCTGTCGGGATCGTGGACCAGGTAGGGCGCGGGCCGCTGGAAGGTCTCGGCCATGCGCCCGGGCTCGCGCACCAGCGTCGCGCCGGCCTCGTAGGGGACGTACAGCCACTTGTGCGGATCGGCCGCCACCGAGTCGGCCCGTTCGAGGCCGGAGAAAAGCGGCTTGAGGCGTGGCGAGATCGTGGCCATCGCCCCGTAGGCGCCGTCCGCGTGGAACCAGAGCCCCTCCGCCGCGCACAGGTCGGCGAGCTCGTCGAGCGGGTCGATGGCGCCGGTATTGACCGTGCCGGCGTTGCCCACCAGGATCGCCGGTTTGCGCCCGGCGCGGCGGTCCTCGGCGATCGCCTGCTTCAGCAGGTCCACGCGGATCCGGTACCGGTCGTCGGTCGCGATCTTGCGGAGCTGTTTCCAGCCGATGCCGAGCAGGTCGACCGCCTTGTCGACACAGTTGTGGACCTCGTCGGAGACGTACACGACGAGCGGCTCGCTCCCCGCGAAACCGTCCTCGCGCACGCCCGGCGCCATCGCGCGGCGCGCCGTGGCGAGCGCCGTGAAGTTCGCCATCGAGCCGCCCGAGGTCAAGATGCCCTCGCTCTCCTCCGGCAGGCCGACGATCGCGCTGAGCCACCGGAGCACCTGCCTTTCGACGTGGATCGCCGCGTGGTCCCCGCCCCAGCAGTTGCTGTTCATCGTGGAGGCGAGATAGTCGGCGACGCTGCCGAGCGGGTCGGCGGTCGCGTTGATGAACGCGAAGAATCGCGGGTGCGAGTTGCCGAAGGGCCGCGACAGGATGCGTTCGCGAACGGTTGCGAGGACCTGCTCGATCGGCTGGCCAATCTCGGGCAGCGCCTCGTCGAACGACGGCGCGGCGTCGCCCACCTTGCCGAACACGGGCCGGTTCAGCAGGCCCGCGCGGTGCTCCGCCGCCAGCTCGGCCGCTCGGTAGCCGAGCTGCCGCACCGCTTCCGCGTCGAGATCGAACTCGTGCATGCGCTCCGCCTCGGGACGAATCAGGCGGCGAGCGTAGCATGGCGTTCTTGGGCCCGGCGAGACCCGGCTGACCGGGTATGATCCGGTCCGGCGCCATGATGCAGCCAGCCACGGGTGCGGGGAGCCGGATGCCGACGATCTTCGTCGCTCACGGGGCGCCTCCGCTGCTCGACGACGAGCGCTGGGTGGCCGAACTCAGTGGATGGGCGCGGGCGCTGCCCCGGCCCACGAGCGTCTTGATGCTCTCGGCGCACTGGGAAGCCCGGCCGATCACGCTGGGGGCGACGGATACTTCGCCGCTCGTCTACGACTTCTACGGTTTTCCGGCTCGCTACTACGAGCAGCAGTATCCCGCGCCCGGCGCGCCGGGCCTCGCGCGCCGTTTTCGCGAGGCCGTCGGCTCCGCGCAGCCGGTCGTGGACGAACCGAGCCGCGGTCTCGATCACGGCGCTTACGTCCCGCTCGTGGCGATGTACCCGGCCGCGGACGTTCCGGTGCTGCAGGCCTCGCTGCCGAGCCTCGATCCCGCGGAGCTCGTCGCGCTCGGACGCCGGCTCGCGCCGCTGCGCCACGAGGGCGTGCTCATCGTCGGCAGCGGCTTCCTCACCCACAACCTGCGCGCGATCGACGACCGGCCGGACGCCCCCGTGCCGCACTGGGCCTCGGAGTTCGACGCGTGGGCCGGGGACGCGCTCGTGCGCCGCGACGTCGATGCGCTCGTCGACTATAGGAAGCGTGCGCCCGGGGTGCGCCTCGCGTTGCCCACGCACGAGCACTTCGTGCCGGTGCTCGTGGCGCTCGGGGCGTCGCTCGACGGGAGCGACCCCGTCCGCTTTCCGATCGAGGGTTTCTGGCTGGGTTCGATGACTCGCCGCTCGGTGCAGTTCGGCTGACGTGGGCAGCAAAGGGAAGGGCTACCGGATCGTCGCGTTCGAGGGTTTCGAGATCCTCGTGGGCAAGGCCGACGCCGACAACGACCGGCTCACCTTCGGGATCGCCGAGCCGCGGGACTTCTGGCTGCACGTCGCGGGACCTGCCGGCAGCCACGTCATCGTCCGGAACCCCCTCGAGCTCGCGGAGCTGCCGCGGCCGGTCCTGGAACGCGCGGCCCAGCTCGCCGCCTGGCACTCCAAGGCGCGCGGCGCGAAAGGCAAGGTCGAGGTGCACGTCTGCCGCGTCGCGGACGTCCGCAAGCCGAGAGGCGTAGCACCCGGCCAGGTGCTGCTCAAGCGCTGGGACGCCGTGAAGGTCTACCCGAAGGGGTTCGAGGAGCCGTCCGACCTGGAATGAGACTTTGAACCCGCGACGGGGTCGCGGCGTCTGGCTTTCGAGGTCCGAGGTGCTCCTGGATGAGGCGATGTCGGCGGGTTGGGCCGGGGCGGTGAGCCTGGACCCGGCGCTCGAGCGCGAGTTCGAGCAGCGCCTGAGCGACGCGTCCGCGCTGGCCTTCCGCGTGGCCCTCGGTGTCCTGAGGCGCCGCGAGGACGCGGAAGACGTGGCTCAGGAGGCGTTCCTGCGGGCGCACCGCTCGTTCACCTCGCTCCGCGACCGCGAGCGTTTCCGGGCGTGGCTGGTCCGCACGGCGTTCCGGCTCGCTCTCGACCGGCTGCGGGGTGAGCGTCGCCGAGCGCGCCGGGAGGACGCCGTCGCGATCGAGGCCCCGGCCCACGCCGACTCGGCGGAAGCGGAGGCCGCTCGCCGAGAGCTGCGGGATCGCGTTGCCGATGCGGTCGCGGGGCTGCCGGAAAAGCTGCGGATCGTGACCGTGCTCGCGGCGATCGAGGAGCACGACCTGGCCTCGGTCGCGCGGCTTCTCGAGCTGCCCGAGGGCACCGTGAAGTCACGGCTACACCGGGCGCGCAAGGTACTGGCGGAGAGACTGAGATGGCTTGCGAGCGATACCGCGACACGCTGAGCGACGTGGCGGCAGGGGCTTCCGCCTCGGCCGATCTCGAGGCGCACATCGCCTCGTGTGCCTCGTGCCGTCAGGAGCGGCACGCGCTGCGGCAGGCCCTGGCGACCGTGGACGCGGAGCTCGCGGGCCTGCGAGCCGCGGAGCCGTCGCCGGACCTCGCCGCTCGCATCCGGACCGCGGTCGCCATGTCCAGCGAGGCCACACCGGCCTGGCGGCTCGGCTGGCTGTGGACGCTGACGGCCGCCGCGGCGGCGTTGCTCGTCGCTCTCGCCCTGATCGGGCAGCGTGTTTCCAGGACCGTGCCCGGCGCGGCCGCAACCGGCGTGGGTCCCGAAGCGTCCGGCGAAGCGGCACTCGCTACGCCAGCGCGGGATGGCGTGCCAGGGACCGCCTCGCAGTCGGCGCGCCTTTCGAACTCCTCACGCGAGGCCGTGTCCCGCTCGGCCCCCGCATCGCCCGCGGCACTCGGGGCGCTCGCACCGCCATCGCGGCGGACCAGGAGCGAGCCCGAGGTGCTCGTGCCCGCGGGCGAAGCCGAGACGCTCCTGCGCTTCGTGGCGAACCTGCGGCGCCGTACCGTGACGGCGGAGTCGTTGCTCGTCGCGGATCTGTCGGCGCCCTTGCCGGAACCGAAGGGCGTCTTCATCCGACCCCTCGAAATCGTTCCCCTCGACCCCGAAGAGACGTCCGGGGCCGAATGAAAGGAGACTGCTCATGCCACGTCGTCTCGCCGTGACCCTCGCGTACGCGATCGCGGCCGCCTTCCTCGCGTCGCCGAGCGCCGCCCAGGACACGCCAAAGCCGGACACAACAAAAGCGCACGAGGCACCCAAGGCGGCGGAGCCGTCCCGGTCCGAGCGCCGCGCGCCGGGCGCGATGCTCCGAGTCCAGGTGGTGATCTCGCGCTTCCAGGGTGAGAAGAAAGTGGCCAGCCTTCCCTACACGTTCAGCGTGACGGTGGAAGGCCGCTCGGCGCGCATGCGGATGGGCGTCGACACGCCCGTGGCCGTCGCGACGGCGGCGTCCGATGCCGGCAAGCCCACGACGACGAGCTTCCAGTACCGCAACGTCGGCACGAACATCGATTGCTTCGCACGCGACGCGGGCGACGGGCGCTACCAGCTCCAGCTCAGCATCGAGAACTCCTCCGCGTACCTGGGCGGCCCGCTGGCGGATGCGAACGCGACGGGCAGCCCGCTCTTCCGTCGCTTCGACGCGAACATCGATCCCGTGCTGCGCGATGGCCAGACCATCCAGACGATCGCCTCCACCGACCCGGTCACGGGCGAAGTCGTCAAGATCGACGTGACGTTGAACGTCGTCAAGTAACGGCGAGTCTCGCTACTGGATGTAGCCCAGGCTCTTGAGCTGCTCGAGGACCTCGTCGTCGAACGGGCTGTCGGCGGGACGCGAAGGCGGGCGGCGGCCGTACGAGCCGACGCTGCGGACCGGGTGGGCGCGGCGGAACTCGTCGGAGAGCGCCGCCTCCAGCACCTGGCCGTCGAGCTCGCGGCTCCTCGGCAGGCCGAGGAGGTGCAGCACGGTGGGCGCCACGTCGCGCGCGGAGACGCTGCCGAAATCGCCGGGTGCTATGGCGGGACCGGCGAGCGCCAGCAGACCAAGGGCCGGCTGCGGGGCGCCGCGGGCCAGGCGGCCCGGGTCGCCCACGAGGACCAGGATGTCGTTCGGCCCGAGGCCCAGGACCTCCTCGCCGATGAGCGAGTCCACGAAGCGGTACTGCTCCCGCACCGCAGCGAGCTTCGCGTCGAGGGCGGCGAGGTCGCTCGCGGGGGCCTCGCCGAGCTGTTGCATGGTGAAGATGTCGAGGCCCGGGAGGTAGACCGCCTCGAGGTCGGGCGGGGCGGAAACGCGCAGCGCCCGCGCGGCCGCGAGGTGGAAGCGGTCGAGCCTCAGGGAACGTTCGGCCTCGGACGCGTCGAGCAGGGGCCGCAACGTCTCGAATCCCTCGGGAGGGTGCACCTCGCGGTCGGCCGCGCCGCCCTTCTCGAGCTTGAACGCCGCGCGATCGGTCACGAGCCAGCCGTTCACGGCCTCCGCAGGCCACGTCGCCCACCAGTTCACGACCCCGACGCGAAGTCCCTTCTCCGACGCGACGTTCCAGAACGTCTTGACGCTCCGCAGCGCGGCGCTCGCGGGCTGCATCCGCGTGATACGGAGCAGGTCCGTGGCCCGACCGAGCGCCGACGCGAACGGACTTCGTCCCGTGTCGAGGCTCACCGGTGTGCGCAGCCCGGTGACGCGACGCGTGTCGGCCGACAGGATGCCGTGCGCCTCCGGTCCGCGGCCGGTGGCGATGGTCGTCCACACGATCGCGGGCACGCGCTCGGGCTCCGCCCGCAGCCTCGCGTGCGCGCCCCGCGCCAGCAGCGCCCCGATGGCCGGCAGCTCGCCGCGGCCGGCGAGCTGTTCGACCATCCGTTGCTCGAGGCCGTCGATTGCGAGCACGCGCACTCGGAGACCGGTGGGCACCACCGCGAAGTCGGGCGCGCTCAAGGAGGCGGGCCGCGACAGTCGCGGCGCGATGGCCAGCACCAGGGCGAAGAGAGCGGCCGCGCCGGCGACGAGGGGCAGCAGGCGACGGCGCGAGAGGCTGGCGGGAGGCAGGTGCTGCGCGCCACCGCCCACCGAAAGCACAGCCACGGCCGCGAGCGAGGCGAAGCGGCCGAGCGCCAGGCTCAGGAAAACCCCCACCGCGAGCGCGAGCGCCCGTGCCGGGAGCGGTGCGTTCGCCAGGTGTGATCGCCACCAGAGCGCGAGGTAGACGACCGCGCCGATCGCCATCGCGATACCGACGTGGCGCGCCAGGTTCGCTCCCGGCTCGCGCCCGCGGCGGCGAGCCCAGGCGGCGAGGAGCCCGCCCGCGAGGGCGACGCCTGCGGTGAGTACGGCGCAGGCGACGACCAGGTAAAGCGCCAGCACCACGAGATCGCGCGGCTCGCCGAGCAGCCGGCGGTCGAGGCCCGCCGCGGCCAGCGTCGCCGCGAGACCAAGAAGCACGCCGCCGACGAGCCCGACGCGCAGGGCCGCGCGGAGCGAGGCAGACAGCGGTGTGCCGCGGGAAGCGCCGCCCAGGACGAAGCGGTCGAGTGAGCTCTCGAGGTAGCCGAGCCGCCGCAGCTCCTCGCGGACCGAGTCGACGGACGAGAGCGGCGGCGGGGCCGCTCCCATCAGGGCAGCCAGCGCCCGCTGAAGCGGTAGATGATCGACGCGTAGACGCGGTTCGTCGAGAGCGCGTAGCGGATCGGAGCGACCGGCCCCCGGGCGAGAGCGCTTTCATTGGCGGTTTCCGCCGCCACGAAGTACTCGCCGAACTCGTAGACCCAGGCCAGATCGAGCTGCAGCGCGCCGAGGATCAGCCCGGTTCCGGCCGTTACGCCGTTAAAACGCACCGCCTCGCCCCCCGCGGCCGGAGTGATCTGCCGGTCGTTGAAGTACCCGGCGCGCAGCGGGATCTTGATTCCACCTTTGATCAGTACCCACTCCACCCCCGCGCGGATCTGCTCGCCGTCCTCCTGGGCGGGGAGGCGCTTGGGATCGGCCGGACCGTTCGGGTCGGGCACCGGCCTGAGCGTGGGGTACTGCAGCTCGGAAAAGGGCAGGGGGGGCGGCGGCTGACCGGGATTGCCCTCCTCGTCGGAGGCCGGCGTCCGCTCCAGCTCGAAGTAGTCCAGGATCCGCGCGCTCGCCCACCCGCTGAGCGTGTAGTCCGCCGAGAGCGTGAGCCGGTCGCGGGCGCGCCACGACAGGCCAAGGCCGAAGGAGGACGGGAAGTCGAGCCGGACCGAGTGGTTCGACGAAGCGTTGACCGTGACCTCATCAGGCTCCTCGGCGGATTCGTAATAGTCGCGGCGGGCCTTGTCGAGGCGCACGTTCGCGGTGAACGGAGTCTTGTAGACCGCGGCGAGGTTCAGCGTTTCGACCGGCGAGACGATCAGCCCGAAGTTGAAGCTCCAGCCGCGCGGGCGGAAGTCAAGATCGAAATCGCGTCGTGGCCGGTTGGTGAACGGGTTGAGCACGCTCCGCTCGAGCTGCTGCTCATATCCGTTCAGCCAACGGTTGAGCGTCACGCCGGCCCGCACGTGCCGGCTCAGGCGCAGGCCTGTGCCGACGGCGATCACGTCGAAGCCACCGTCGCTCACCCCGTCGTCGACGCGCACCAGCTGCTTATCCTCGTCGTCGGCACCGACGATTCCGTACTCCTCGATGTGTCGCGTGCCGTCGAACGAGATGGCGCGCTGATAGCTGAACTGCACCGCGCCGCGCAACTCACCGGCGCCGAGCGGCCAGGTGAAGGCCGCAAAGTCGACTGTGCGGCCCTCGAAGCTGTCGCTGTCGATGTCCTCTACGGTGGCGAAGTGGTTGTACGCGCCGACGAGGGACAGCTCGGGCGCGCGCAGGTAGCTGAGGCCCGCCGGGTTCCAGGACGCGGCCGTGGCGTCGTCAGCCCGGGCGAGAAACGCTCCGCCCATCCCGTAAGCGCGGGCCCCGGAACCCAGCGTGAGGTTCTGTCGCCCCGTGATATCGATGCGGTCGGTCTCAGTAAACTCCTGCGCGAGGGCCCACGGGCCCCAGAGCGCGAGGAGAATGCACGCGGCCCGTCCCGCTGCCCGCGGGGGGAAGGGTCCAACGTGGGCGGGGGGGCGCTGTACCATCGGCTCGGGGAGCATAACACGCGGTCCGGAAGGCCCCGCCGACGGGTGCGGCCTTATGATGGCGGTCCGATAGCCAGGGGGTTCGCGCCCCGCCGAGATCGCATCACCCCGGTGGTGGTCGTATTCCTCGGCGAGGAGGGAGCCGACGCGACCGCTTTGGACGCGCTCGAGAAACGAGCTCGAGCAGGTGCACGCGTCCCTCGGCGCCCCCGCCTACTATCAAGCATCCCGGCCGCTCGCGTGCTACCGCTCCTCAACGTGCTTGGCGACTCTATGTCCTCGCGGCTTTCCTAGACTTAGAAGAAGCGCGAGAGACGCGGCCTTGTGTACTCCTATTGCGTTGGACGTTAAGGGTGGCCCCCGCTTGCTAGAGGGCCCGAACGCGCCCACGAACCATCCGGCACGACGGAAGCTGTACTTCCGCCGCTCGTGCTCCACGCAATTGTTTTGCGATTGAGGCAGGTGAGACCGGGGACATGCGCAGGATGACAGCGGGCATCTCCCGGGGGCGTCCCTCGGCAACTTTGCGGGCTGCCGCCACCGCCTCTCGATATGCCACGGGACCCTACGCCTTGGGCTGTTCGGGTCAGGAAGCTGCGACCGCGCGACGTTCGGTAGGTGTGGTGGCGCCCCCGTGTTGCTCGACGCCGGGCTCAGCCCTGGCACGCGGAGCGGCTGCAGTCGGCCTGGTCGATTCGGCGCGGCTCGATGCGGGGTACTTCGTCGCGCACAAGCACAGCGACCACGCGCCAGGCACTGCCCCATTCTCGGCACGCTCGGGCGGCCGCTCGTCAGTTCGTTCCCAGTTCCTCCTCAACCGCAGACACCAAATCGTCAAGCGCGGGTACGCCGAGGTACGGCCGACCATTGACGAAGATGGTCGGCGTCCCAGCTACGCCATAGCTGCGGCCAGCGACTATGTCTTTCTGAATCCGTCCCCTGTTACTGCCTGAGGCCAGGCAGGTGTCGAAAGCGCCGACATCGATCCCAACCTGCGTCGCGAACCTGTTGAGGTCGGAAACCGATAGCGTCTTCTGGTTTGCCATCAAGACCTCATGCAGCTCCCAGAACTTCCCTTGATCCTGCGCGCACGCCGCTGCCTCAGCTGCCCGTGTGGCGTCGGCGTGAATCGAAAGCGGGAAGTGACGGATGACCAATCGCACCTCCTGTGCCCTTTTCTCGCGAATCTGTTGCAGGGGGCCAGTGATCCGCGCGCAGTAGGGACACTGGTAATCGATGAAGGCCACTATGGTGACACGCGCATCCGACGGTCCCAAAGTTGGTCCATCTCCCAGTTGCACCGGTGCTCTCGGAGGCTCCAGAAGGATCCGGACGCTTGCGCGCTTCCTCAGTTCCTTCACCAACGCGGTCCGGGCCTCACGCTCGCGACCGTCCTGCATCGATTTAGCGACGAGCTCGGGTGACGGAGGGTCCGATGTCGCACCCATGCGGTTCTTGGACGCTTCAAGGACCGTGGCGACTTCATCTGGCGTAACCGGTCTTGTCTTGACCTTGACTTCGGACTGAACGAGGTCGTCCACAGGAAGCCCCCGCCGCCTCGCCTCTTCCTCGAGGACGGTTCGGTCGATCAGACGTTCGAGTGCACGCCGTTTGACAGCGTACTCCTCGACGCGCACCCTGAGGAGTCCGCCCCGAGCCTCTGACTCAACCTCCGCCAATGTGACTGAGCGGCCCGCAATCACCGCCACAGCCCCTTGGGCCTCACCAGCTTCGCCGCTGGCGGGCCAAACGCCCCCCCAACCCAGAGCATACGCTACCCAGAAGCTAGCAAGCGCGCGCAATAGCCTATGCCTCGGCGCAGATATCGACCCTCTGAGTCGCCGTCCGGCTACCACGGCGTGCAACCGCCCCATGCACTACCACATGCCGCACAGGTGTTACCAAGTTGGCATATGTTATTCGCTTCGCCACAGTTAGATTCGATACAACCCTGCTCCATGGCATGATCGATTTGACAATCGTTGGAGCAGTTGTAGGCCGGAGGGCGCCCGCAGCTCGTGTCAACATACTTATACATCCGGATGTCTTGGCGGGGGTTGTCCCATCGTCTGTTGAATTTGGTTGAGTAGCGGCGGCTCCCTGGCGGGCCTGAGAATGGGTCTGCTAGAAACCATCCGGTACAGGGCCGGAGAACAAGGAGCCGCCGTGAAGAGAAGAACAGAGAAGGGCGTTGGGAATCAAGTCGGGCTGTCCCTGGTGGAGCAGGTTGGTCAGCGGCTGCTGCCTCTGGTCACGGGGATTGCGGCGACGAAACAGGGACTGCTGGAATGGGTCCACGACTTCGGGCTCAAGGCCCTGGACGAGCTGATGCGGGACGACGCCGCGAGGATCGTCGGGGAGAAGGGCAAGCACCGAACAGATCGGACGCATCACTACTGGGGCAGGACCAGCTCGGAGCTGACCTTCGGCGGGCGGCGGATCAGCGTTGAGAAGCCGCGGGTGCGGAGCAAGGACGGCCGCGAAGAAGCGCTGCCCGCCCTTGAAGAGTTCCGGGATCGGGATCCGCTGTCGGAGCGGGTAATGAACCAGCTTCTGCTGGGCGTGTCGACGCGCGGCTATGACGCGAGCCTGGAGCCGCGTCCCTCCGGGTTCAAGGCGCGGGGCAGCAGCAAGAGCTCGGCGAGCCGGTCCTTCGTGTCGAAGACACGGCAGCGGCTCTCTGCCTCTCTGGATCGACGGCTGGACGAGCTGGATCTGATCGGGCTTCTGATCGACGGTATCGAGGTTGCACGGCAGACCGTGGTGGTGGCGCTCGGAATCGCGAGCGACGGGACGAAGGTGCCACTCGGTCTCGCCCAGGGATCGACCGAAAACGCCGCGCTGTGCACCAGCCTGCTCCAGGGCCTCTTGAGCCGTGGCCTCAGGGTCGAGGACAAGCTGCTCTGCATCATCGATGGCGGGAAGGGCATCCGCAAGGCGTTGGACGATGTCTTCGGAGACCGGGCCGTGATCCAGCGCTGCCAGGTGCACAAGCAGCGGAACCTTCGGGAGCATCTGCCCGAGGAACGCCATGCCTACGTGCTCTCCACGATGCGCGAGGCGTACCGCGCCGCCACTGCGGACACGGCGCGCAAGAAGCTCCGCGCACTCGTGTCCTGGCTGGAGACCAACGGCCACGAGGACGCCGCCGCCAGCTTGCGCGAGGGCCTCGAGGAGACGCTCACGGTCGTGAAGCTCGAGCTGCCGCTCACCCTCCGCCGCTCCCTCGCCACCACGAACAGCATCGAGAACCTGGTCAGCTCGATCCGCCGCGTCACTCGCAACGTGAAGCGGTGGCGCGGCGGCGACATGATTCGGCGCTGGGCGGGCCTCGGCCTCTTCAACGCAGCCAAGCGCTTCCGGCGCATCAAGGGCCATCGGGAGATGCCCACACTCGTCGCTGCGCTGCGGACTGTCGAGGTCAAGGCTGAGGTCGCGTGATCCCTAAGTACGGCAAATCCGGTCGACCCTCAGGTCGTCCCGGCCTGGTTGCGTTGATCCTGCGGCATCCTGGTGCGTCGTCCGCCTCGCCGTCATCCTCGAAACGCTCGCTCGTCGGAAAGGGTCACGAACAGATGGTTGACTTCGAAGCCGCCGTCAGACAATCTTCAGCTGCCGCCGCTGCTCTCCGATTCTCAACAGAGCACGGGACATTCCCTCTTGGCGCCAGCATTCGAAGTCGAGGCACTTCCATCGTCGCCCCGTGACCTGATAGCCGGCGTAGACAAACTGTGAGCAGCAGCCATCATAACCGCAGCAAGAACCCCACTCCCCGCACGTGCCGTAGAACCCCCCACTGTTGCACTGTTGGTCGCAAGGCGTGCTCTGCCCACAGACCGTCTCGCAGGCCGTGTTCTCTGCGCTGTACGCCGCAAGGAACGAGTCTCCGCCCGGGTTCTCGGCGCAGTAGTTGGCAGGCGACGCTTCGACCGCCGAACCCCAACACAGGACGAGCACCGCAAAAGGCGCCCCATACGATATGCGCACACTGCACCTCCGATATGCATTCAATGATCGGTACAAGCAGTATGTGTGTCAAGTCCAAAATCGTGTGTAGAAGACAGACGAGGGCTCTAGCAGCCCGAGGTGAAAGACCGTCCGGACGTTTCCGGGAACGGTAGGGTTGGCCGAGGCCTGCGAGGCGCGGCGTGTGCTCCGACAGGCGCGTGCACGACCAACACGGGCCGCAGGACGCGA
>Ga0247727_10010562_pt1 | contig 16331 bp, 14 predicted proteins | sample WisWelCaveWW1625_FD_202498 | JGI IMG/M metagenome (GOLD analysis project Ga0247727, IMG submission 202498) | Biofilm microbial communities from Wishing Well Cave, Virginia, United States - WW16-25 | ecosystem: Environmental > Aquatic > Deep subsurface > Groundwater > Cave microbial mat | place... | reverse complement strand
GGAAGGCGCCTGCGCTCACGCTCCGGCGCCTTCCTTCATGCCATCCTCGCCAGCCAATCCAGTACCAATTAGACCTGGACTCCTAAATGGGGGTTGACCAATAAAGGGTCCATGGAACTGATGCAGCATTTATCTGATCGCTACGATGTTTCTATCACCGCCGCAATCTTGAAATGGCTTAGCATTACTGATCAACGGGCCATGATCGTTGTGGGAAAAGACGGTTTCATCGACTGGGCGTGGTCAAGTGAGAGGCTTTTAAAATCGGGGGTGTTTTACCGCGCTCGCAAAGAAACCATCGAGTTGCCAGCACAATCGCTTGCGGCCCGGCAAGATATGTCGATTGATAGCATTCAAGGCATCAAGCATCCCAAGGGTGTCTGGAACGCCAATGAAGAAGTACAGGAGATGACGATCTTTGCGGATCAACATGAAATGACAATATCGCTTCTGATTTATCCAAAAGACCCGCCGCTTCAAATTTATGAGGACGATGATGACGGTGGCTTGGAAGATACCTACACCCGGTTCACTAAATTTTCTGGTTCGAGATGAGAATGGTGCCGTCGAAGGGATTTGAACCCCCGACCCATCGCTTACGAAGCGATTGCTCTACCCCTGAGCTACGACGGCATACTAAACGGTACTGAACGCCGCGACCTTATTATAGCCTTATTAGGCCGTGGGCAAGGAACGTAAAACCCATATTTTATTATCACCGCCAACGCTCGACCTTCGCTTTACGAATGCGATGCTCTACCCCTGAGCTACAACGGCCCGCCTGAAAGACATAGTCCGGTTAAGGCGATTAAGGCCTATCCAATAGCCTGAAACCCCCTCCCGGTTCAATAGATTTAACGAATCACAAAATGACATAAAAAATCATGGGGTTTCTTGCGTACCCGCCTCCAAAGCGCTATATAAATCCCCGGAAGATCGGGGCGAACCGATCGCCAACCCGGTCAGGGCCGAAAGGCAGCAGCCGTAACGAATTCGATTCGGGTCCGGTCTTCCACTTTCCCTCCTCAGCCTTAAATCCGCCTAAAAAATGACTCGCGAGTCATAAATTTTCACGCACAAATTTTTATACCTGTCATGTGGCAAAACCGTCCGATTTTTCGGGTAAAAAAACGCGCAATCAGGTATTTTATAAGGGACGGTTTACACACGACTTCCCACAGGGGGTAATGCTGCTCAGGCATTATAAGGAAACCATCGAAGCGCCGCCAATCACTGCCTTCCCGCAGCCGGGCCGCCTGTTACTCGACATCCGCACAAATGAACAGGGCCACCCCGTCCTTCACTTCCCGTTCATGAGCATTTCCGACATTCACTGGAGTTCGAAATTCACCCGCGCCAAGCGCGTCTGCATGCTGCTCGACAACATCACCAGCGACCGCCTCGACATGGTAGGGGATATCGTCGGCGGCATCGAGTTGATGAAAAAAAATACATTTCATATAGGCCCCTGGCACCGCCAGGGCATCGCACGCGTCCTGCAAAAAGCGAAACAGGAAACACAGGTCAACGTCCTGCCCGGGAATCACGAACCCGGCATGAAAGAAAAAATCGGCGCGCACAGCCACATCTACGGTGTTAATTTCGTCCCGGAATCCGAATACACCGACCCAAAGGGCCGCCGTTTTAAAATCGAACATGGCGACCGCTTTGACGAAGAGGTTTTTAAAACACCTGAGACGCAGGCCCGCTGGTATGCGATAGGCGACACGCTGCTTTCCGGGCTCTACGAAGTCGACAATGTCATGCGGCAGATTCCAATGCTGGAGAAATTCTCTATCGCGGCTGGAGGAAAAAGAGCGTTTAAAAGATTAATCAACGAACGCATGGGCGTTTACGATGCGATGAACCGTGACATCGATGCCAGCGCGTTTGATGGCCTGATCTACGGCCATTCGCACATGAAAGGCTACCACCGCACGCCCAAGGGGAAACTCCTGCTCAATGACGGCTGCTGTACCGACCACGTGCAATTCGCCGTGCACGACGCAGCCGGGAACTGGGGAATTATCGAATACCACCGCGACCGCATGGATGTCGAAATGGAAGACGGCCAGGAATATTCCGTGTACTGGAAGGATCTCGGCCTGCAGCATTTCGGCGCCGATCCCGTCCTGCTTGAAAATGAAGAAACGCAGAAAGCTGACCGGCTGCTGCGCCTGGCCTACCGCCTCTGGCCGTCCAAAGACCGTCAGGCGACGCGCGCGACGCGATCGAGACCAAGCAGAACCTCCTGGCCGTCTGCGAGGAAATGTTCGCGGCGGGCGAAAAAATACCCGATGCGCTGGTCTGGGCCTTCCACCGCACAAAGGCCGAACTGCATGGCCTTGAGAAAAAGCTGCTGCAAAACCCCATCCCGCACCACCGGATCGATTCGCGGCAGGACGAAACTCTTGTGGCCTATGTGGCTTAACATTGCCTGATTTATTGCCGTCCGGCCTGATTAGCGCTACATATATGGGATGCCTGATTCCACTGCCCCATACCGCGTTCTTGCCCGTAAATACCGGCCCCGCAACTTTGACGAACTCATCGGCCAGGATGCCCTTGTCCGCACCCTGAAAAACGCCATTGAATCGGGCCGCATCGCCCATGCTTTCATGCTGACCGGCGTGCGCGGGGTGGGTAAAACCACCACGGCGCGCATCATCGCCAAGGCGCTCAACTACAAGGGCCCGGATGGAAAATCCGGCCCGACAACCGGCTCGACCGACGATTGCCAGCTTTGCCGCGCCATCACCGAGGACCGCCACCCCGACGTCATCGAAATGGACGCAGCCTCCCACACCGGCGTCGACAACATGCGCGAAATTCTCGACGGTGTGCGCTACGCCCCGACCGAGGCCCGCTACAAAATCTACGTCATCGACGAAGTGCATATGCTGTCGAAATCGGCGTTCAATGCGCTTCTGAAAACACTGGAAGAGCCGCCGCCGCACGTGAAATTTATTTTCGCCACGACCGAAATCCGCAAAGTACCGCTGACCGTTCTCTCGCGCTGCCAGCGTTTCGATTTGCGCCGCGTCGATGTGCCCACGCTCTCTGAGCATTTTTTGAATATCTGCAAAAAAGAAAATGTGAAAGCCGACGACGACGCGATTCAACTGATCGCCCGCGCCGCCGACGGTTCCGTGCGCGACGGCCTCAGCCTCCTCGACCAGGCGATTGCCTTAAGCGGCGAAAAAATCACGTCGCAACTGGTGGCCGACATGCTTGGCCTCGGCGATCGCGGCCGCACGCTGGACCTTCTTGAAAAAGCACTCACGGGCGATATGCCCGAAGCGCTGAAAATCATGGATGACCTCTACCGCCAGGGCAACGACCCCGTCGTGCTGGTTCAGGATCTTCTTGAGTATACGCACCAGCTCACGAAGCTGCGCGCCGTGCCGGGCGCCAAAGCCGACGATCCGCGTCTGGCCACACTCGCCACTGAACTTTCAATGCCGACGCTCGGCCGCACATGGCAGATTTTACTGAAAGGCCTGACCGAGGTGCAAACAGCGCCCTCGCCGCACAGCGCCGCCGAGATGGTCATCATCCGCTTGGCTTACGCCGCCGACCTGCCCGACCCGGCCGATCTTATCCGCAAACTGAAAGACCAGCCTGCAGGCGCGCCGCAGCAAACCATGATGGCGCAGGCGCCGTCCCGCGATTACGCGCCCGTTTCACGTGGCCCGGGTAATTCTTCAGCGCAGGCCGCCGCCGCGCAAACGATTCAACAACCCGAGCCGCAAAACTTTACCGAACAGGCCGTCCGCTCCCTCGACGACATCATCGCCATTCTTGAAGAAGCGAAGGAAATCATGCTGGCCAGCCATGTCTACCAGTTCGTCCATCTTGTGAAGCTGGAAGAGGGCCGCCTTGAAATTCGCCCGCACGACATGGCGCCGCCGAAACTGGCGCAGGACCTGGGCACGCACCTGTCCCGCCTTACGGGCCGCCGCTGGATGGTCAGCATTTCCGGCCTGCCCGGCGAGCCGACCCTGGCCGAGAAAAAGAACAATGCCCGCGCGGACGAATTTGCCCAGGTACTCGCCATGCCTGCCATTTCCAATATTTTGAGCGTCTTTCCCGGCGCGCAATTAACAGATATAATTGCCCCGGATCAAGACTAGGGATCAGGACCAAGGAATCTCCATGATGAATATCAAAGAAATGATGAAGCAGGCCAAACAGGTCCAGCAGAAACTTGAAGAAATTCAGGAAAAGCTGAAAGACATCGATGTGCAGGGCACCTCCGGCGACGGCCTCGTGACTGTCACGGTCAGCTGCGCCCATGAAGTCCGCGCCGTTTCTATCGACCCGTCGCTTCTTAATGCCGGCGGTAAGGAAATCCTCGAAGACCTGATCGTCGCCGCGTTCGGCCATGCCAATGATGTGAAAGACGAACGCATTAAGGAAGAGACGCACAAAATGACAGCCTCTCTCGGCGTCGACGAAAAAACAAAATTCCCGTTTTAATTTCATGCGAATCCTCACATGGAACATCAATTCCGTCCGCTTGCGGATCGACAATCTTCGCCGCGTGATGAAGGAGTGCGATCCCGACATCATCTGCCTGCAGGAAACCAAGACGATGGACGAAACATTCCCGTTGCAGGCTGTCCAGGATGCCGGGTACAAACACGTCGCCATCGACGGCATGAAATCCTACAACGGCGTCGCCATCATCTCGCGTGTGCCTTTTGCCGCGCATGAAGTTCATCACCGCTGCGGCAAGCAGGATTGCCGCCACATAGCCGCGAAATTCAAAAATTTTGAACTGCACAATTTATATATCCCCGCCGGCGGCGACATCCCCGACCCGCTGGTGAACGAAAAATTCAAACACAAGCTCGCCTTCGTCGATGAAATGACGGCGTGGTTCAAAAAGAATTACAAGAAAACAGACCCGGTGATTGCCGTCGGCGATTTCAACATCGCGCCATATGAACATGACGTCTGGTCACACAAGCAGCTCCTCACTGTCGTCTCGCACACGCCGCCGGAAACGACGCGCCTGAACAAGATGCTGGACTCACTCGACTGGGTTGACACCGCGCGCCACTTCATCCCGCCCGGGGAAAAAGTCTACACTTGGTGGTCCTACCGCAATCAGGACTGGAAGAAATCCAACCGCGGCCGCCGCCTCGACCATATCTGGGTAACGCAAACGCTCAAAAAATCCCTGAAATCGCAAGACATCCACGTTTCCGCGCGCGACTGGGAAAAGCCGTCAGACCATGTGCCGGTGATGATTGATTTGAAACTCGCGGCTTAATTCGTTTTTCCGGCCGCGATGACATTCGTCTGGTTTGCGCTTTGCGCGATCACGGCATAACCGGATGCCGGAATTGTCCCCACCGGGAACGCCATCGCCACCGGTTTTCCGTTCCAGCGCATCAGCTTCGTCAGATTCGTCACGGCATATCCCTTGTTATACGCGAACAGCCAGACATCCGCGTCGCCTGCAAGCTGAACCGACGGCAGCATGACATTCAGGTAACCGTCCCGCACCGTCAGGCGCACGGGATAGACCGATTCCATGCTGGCCGCCGTCAGGCCCGTCAGCACCGCCTCGCGGTCGTTGCCCTTCACCGCGTAACGGCCATTCATCACCACGGCAGGCGTGTACAACTTCTGAACCACCCGCGCCTGCTTGTATCCGGTCTGCCGCCCGTCGCAAAACGGTGCAGAGAGGGAATCACCCCGTCCGGGGCGGTCGAAATAGGTGACATGGCAGGCCAGCGAAATAACCTCCGGGTTGCTGCGGGAAATCTGGCCAAAAATCTCGTTGGCCACCGGGCAGGACGGGCAGTCGCGGGCGGTAAACAACTCGTAAACCATCACTTCCGCGCGGGCAGGTGAGGCCCAGACCGCCACAAAAGCCGCTAAAATCAGCCAAAACCTCATAATTTCGCCCCTTTGAACTGTAGATTCTTGCTTATAAGACCCAAAAAATACTATAAAACAGCGCAATGAAGACAAGCGAAAACATTAAAAAGACCGATTACACACAACCAACAGCCCCGCCGAAAATCGGGCTGGTGTCGCTGGGCTGTCCGAAGGCGCTTGTCGATTCCGAACGCATCATGACCAAGCTGCGCTCCGACGGCTATCAGTTCATCGACTCGCAGGAAGGCGCCGACCTCGTCATCGTGAATACGTGCGGCTTCCTTGACTCCGCCAAAGCCGAATCGCTGCAGGCCATTGGCGACGCGCTGGGCAGCAATGGCCGCGTCATCGTCACGGGCTGCATGGGCGCGCAGCCCGAAGAAATCACGGCAAAATATCCCAAGGTTCTCGCCGTCACCGGTCCGCACCAATATGAACAGGTGGTCACCAGCGTCCACACGCACCAGCCGATTAAACACGACCCGTTCATCAGCCTCACGCCGGCCCCAAGAGAAAAAGCTTATGACGAAGCGGGATTGAAACTCACGCCGCGCCACTACGCGTACTTAAAAATTTCCGAAGGCTGCAACAACCGCTGCTCCTTCTGCATTATTCCTAGTTTACGCGGCGATCTCGCAAGCCGCCCGATCCACCGCATCCTGCACGAAGCTGAAAGCCTCGCGAAATCCGGCGTCAAGGAACTGCTGATCATTTCGCAGGACACCAGCGCTTACGGCCTCGATTTAAAATATGCCGAAAGCCCTTGGAAGGGCGACCGTGTGCCCGCGAAGTTTTATAATCTGTGCGAGGAACTCGGCAAGATCGGCATCTGGGTGCGCCTGCACTACGTCTATCCATATCCGCATGTCGACAATGTCATTCCATTGATGGCTGACCGCAAAATCCTGCCCTATCTCGATATCCCGTTCCAGCACGCAAGCCCCAACGTTCTCAAAGCCATGCGCCGCCCGGCGTCCGGCGAAAAAACATTGGCCCGCATTCAAAAATGGCGCGAGATCTGCCCCGACATTACACTGCGCTCCACCTTCATCGTCGGCTTCCCCGGCGAAACCGAAGACGATTTCCAGATGCTGCTCGATTGGTTAGACGAAGCGCAGATCGACCGCGCCGGCGCATTCCAGTACGAACCTGTCAAAGGCGCAAAAGCCAACGAGATCGGCAACGAAGTGCCCGATGAAATCAAGGAAATTCGCTGGCAGCGCTTCATGGAAAAGCAGCAGGACATCAGCGCGAAAAAGGCGCAGGCGAAAATCGGCAAGACATTTGAATGCCTGGTGGATGAAGTCGGCGAGCCCGATGAAAACGGCCATATCGGCGCCGACGCGCGCTCATGGGCCGACGCCCCGGAAATCGACGGCACGGTTTTCCTGCGCGATGCGCAAAACCTGAAACAAGGCGATATCGTGAATGTAAAAATCGAGGACGCCGAGGAATACGACCTGTTCGGCGTGCAGGTTTAAAAATCGCTGCAACGTCCCTTAACGTCCCAATCCCCGTAACGGGTGGGTTCCAATAATCCCTGCGTCTCGAACCCATTGAATTCTTTAGGCGCGGCCTGCTTTGAACAGCAGCCTCCGGCCTTTTCGGCACCCAAAGAGCCACTTTGAGACTCCGGGGCACAGTTGCATTTGCACGTTTGTTTCTCTTTATTCATAAGCACTATTTAATCTATAATGGGCCCACAGAACAAGGCCCAAACAAGGCGGCTCAAAATGGAAGTACTAAAACCTTACCGCGTGCGCATCAACGTCATCGACGAACAGATCCTGCAATTGCTGCAGCGGCGCTACGACATCATCGAGGAAGTCGCCGCCATCAAGGCACGTGACAACATCCCCGCCTTCATCCAGGCGCGTGTCGACGAAGTGCGCGAGAACGCGGTGCAGCTTGCCGCCAAAAAGGGTCTCGACGAGGATTTCATCCGCAAGATTTACGCCCAGCTCATTGACCATAGCTGCGCGCTCGAAGAAACCCTCATCCAGAAATCGAAAAAGAAAAAGGCGTCGTAACATGACGCAGCCAAAATGACACAAATGGTCAAGCCGCAGGACCTGCCCCCGGGTTCTTCACAAGATCATGACGTCGCCGTGACATCCGGCGATATGTTGGCCGCGCGCCAGGTGGCGCTGACCCTCCTCGAAAATGTTCTTGGCCGGAAAAACCCGCTGGATACCGCGCTGGACTCCAGCGCCGAATTTCGTTCACTGCCGCAGCGCGACCGCGGCTTCTGCCGGATGCTGGTGTCGACGACGCTGCGCCGCCTCGGCCAGGTCGACGACCTCATCACCAAGACCGAGGAAAAACCCGGCAACAAAACGCTGCAGCTTCACAACGTGCTGCGCCTCGGCGTCACGCAAATTATGTTCATGGATGTTCCCGATCACGCCGCCGTCGATACATCGGTGCGCCTTGCCGAAATGCTCGGGATGGATCGCCAGAAAGGTTTCGTCAACGGCTTGCTCCGCACCATCGCCCGCATCGGCCGCGAATGGCTGAACCGCCAGGATGAAGGCCGCCTGAATACGCCCGAATGGCTGCTGAAAATCTGGATTGACGATTTTGGCCTGAAGACGGCGGCGCAGATCGCCCGCGCCAACCTCGCCGAAGCGCCGCTTGATATCACCCTGCGCGATGAAACCGACCGTAATTACTGGGCCTCGAATTTGAAAGCCAGCGAGGTCGGCAACGGCACGCTGCGCCGTATTTCCGGTGGCCCCATCCATGAAATTCCCGGCTATGACGAGGGCCAATGGTGGATACAGGACGCTGCTGCTGCAATCCCCGCGCTACTGTTCGGCGATATTGCCGGAAAAACCGTTATCGATCTCTGCGCCGCACCCGGCGGCAAATCGGCGCAGCTGGCCGCACGCGGCGCGCATGTCGTCGCCATCGACCGCTCGGCCCAGCGCCTTAAAAAACTTGAACAAAATCTCGCACGGTTGCGCCTCTCGGACAAGGTCCAGGTCATCGCCTCCGACGCCGCCAGCTGGCAACCGAAAGAACCGCCGCAATTTATTTTAGTGGACGCGCCCTGCACCGCCACCGGCACCATCCGCCGCCATCCGGACGTTCCGCATCTTAAATCCATGCGCGATCTTGAAAGCCTCGTGCCGACGCAGATGCGGATTTTAGAAAACGCTTTCAATATTCTCTCCCCCGGCGGCGTGCTGGTCTTCTGCACCTGTTCGCTGCAAAAATGCGAGGGTGAAGACCAGATCCATCATCTGCTGAGCCAGCACCCAACGGCCGCAAAAATCGCCATCAAGCCGGAGGAAATCGGCGGTATCCACGAAGCCGTCACCGAAAACGGCGACGTCCGAACGCTGCCTTTCCACCTCGCGGCATCGGGCGGCATTGACGGCTTCTTCATTTCACGGATTACAAAAGTGGCTTAATCTAGATCTTCGTCGGGACCAGGATCATGATCATCTGGCGGCCCTCTAACCTCGGGTGGTATTCCACCTTCGACACGCTCGCCAGTTCCTGCTGCAGTTTGTCCAGCAGTTCGCGCCCGATCTGGATGTGCGACATCTCGCGGCCTCTGAACCGCATCGTCACCTTCACCTTGTCGCCTTCTTCGAGGAAGCGTTTCGCATTGCGGAGCTTCACTTCGTAGTCGTGCGGCTCGATGCCGGGGCGGATCTTGATTTCCTTGAGGTCGACAATTTTCTGTTTCTTGCGGGCCTCGGCAGCTTTTTTCTGCTGTTCGTATTTGTATTTGCCGTAGTCGAGAATTTTGCAGACCGGCGGATCGGTGTTCGGTGAAATTTCGACGAGGTCGAGACCGGCTTCTTCGGCAAGCGCCATGGCTTTGCGGGGCGTCATCACGCCTTTCATTTCGCCGTCGGCGCCGACAACACGGATTTTTTCGGATCTGATTTGATCGTTAACGCGCGGACCGTCATCGACGGGGCGCTGCGGGCCTCTGCTGTCCGAACGTCCGGAAGAAGGACGGCTGCCTGCGGGGCGATTCGGGGGACGCGAGGGTGGCTTATACGGTTGTTTAATTGGTACTTCTCCTGTGTCTTGTTGCGGAAAGCCTATTAATAAGGCGCTTTTGCCTCTTTCGCAAGCGATTCCGCAGCGGCCTGGAGGGGCTGAACGCTCTGGTCCTGCGACCCCAAACGGCGGATGGCGACAGTTTGTTCCGTGGCTTCGCGCCCGCCGACGACAAACATCACCGGCACCTTGGCCAGGGAATGCTCCCGCACCTTGTAGTTAATTTTTTCGTTCCTTAAGTCAGCCTCGGCACGCAGGCCCAAGGCCTTGAGCTGGGTCAGGACCTTCCCGGCATATTCATCCGCCTCGGATGTAATGGGCGCCACCACGCACTGAACAGGCGCCAGCCAAAGCGGCAGCTTCCCGGCATAATTCTCGATCATAATGCCGATAAAACGCTCCAGCGTGCCGAGGATAGCCCGGTGCAGCATGACGGGACGGTGACGCTGACCGTCCTCGCCGATATAGGTGGCGTCCAGCCGCTCGGGCAGTACGAAATCCAGCTGCAACGTGCCACACTGCCAGCCGCGTCCGATGGCGTCTTTCAGGTGGAATTCCAGTTTCGGGCCGTAAAACGCGCCCTCACCCGGCGCCAGTTCATAGGCCAGCCCCTGAGCCTTCAGCGCGTCTTCCAGTCCCTTTTCTGCGCGGTCCCATGTCGCGTCATCGCCCGCCTTGTTGTCGGGGCGCAGAGCAAGCCGGATTTTCACCTCGTCAAATCCCAGGTCCTTGTAAACCGCGTATAACAGCTTGCAGAACGCCTCGGCCTCGCCAGTGATCTGCGCCTCGGTGCAGAAGATATGCGCATCGTCCTGCGTCATCTGCCGCACGCGCATCAAACCGTGCAGCGCGCCATGTGCTTCGTTCCTGTGACAGCATCCGAACTCCGCCATACGCAGCGGCAGGTCGCGGTAGGATTTCAAACCCTGCTTGAAAATCTGGACGTGCGCCGGGCAGTTCATCGGCTTCAGCGCCATCAGTTTTTCGAATTTTCCGCTGAACAAAGGTGCCTTTTCATCGGTGCTGGGAATTTCATCAGGCACCACGAACATGTTCTCGCGGAACTTGCCCCAGTGACCGGACGCAATCCACAATTTGTTGTCCAGCAGCTGTGGCGTCTTGACTTCCTTATAACCGGAATCATTGAGGCGGCGGCGGATGTAATTTTCCATCTGGTTGTAAATGACATAGCCCTTCGGGTGCCAGAACACCGAACCCTGCGCTTCTTCCTGCAGGTGGAACAAATCCATTTCCTTGCCGATCTTGCGGTGGTCGCGTTTCTCGGCCTCTTCCAGCATGGTCAGGTAGGCGCTGAGTTCTTTTTCATCGCGCCAGGCCGTGCCGTAAATTCTTGTCAGCTGCGCCTTGTTGGAATCACCGCGCCAGTACGCGCCGGCCACCTTCAGCAATTTAAACCCGTTGCCGACATGACGTGTCGTCGGCATGTGCGGGCCGCGGCAAAGATCCAGCCACTCGCCCTGCTTGTAAATCTTGATGGATTCCGTTTCCGGCAAATCCTGGATCAGCTCGGCTTTGTAATTCTCGCCTTTGCCTTTGAAATATTTTATCGCTTCGCCCCGATCCCACACTTCACGCGTGAACGCCGCGCCGCGCTCGATGATTTTGCGCATTTCTTTTTCGATGGTGGCCAGATCTTCAGTCGAGAAAGGTTCGTTGCGCGCGAAATCGTAATAGAAGCCGTTTTCGATCGGGGGGCCGATCGTAACCTGCGTCCCGGGAAATAATTTTTGGACGGCTTCCGCCATCACGTGCGCAGCATCGTGGCGGATCATCTCAAGCGCTGCATCGTCCTGTCTGCGGATGATCTCTACTTTAGCATCTTCTTGTATAGGCAAGGACAGGTCGGACACTTCTCCGTTGATCCGCACACCCACCGATGCTTTCGCCAGCGATTTCGATATTGAATCGGCGATTTCGAGACCGGTGACCCCGCGCGCGTAATTGCGGACCGATCCGTCCGGAAGCGTGATGTTAACCATTTGACTGCCCATCTTCAGGTTACTCTTTCGTAAATCTTGCATTGCGACCCATTATCATGCCATTTTATGGACCAAGCTCAAGAAATACTAAATACAACAAGCCTGTAAAACATCTAAGTGTTTTTTTATAAAAAGGCCATTTCAGGGAGTATTGGCATGAGCAAGCCTAAACCGACTAGAAGCCCCGAAACCGGCTATATCATCCGGCTGCCCGAGAGTGACGAAGACACCCTGTGCGTCAGCGTCCACGGCGTTGTGGACGTGGATGATTACGAAGAGCATTTTTACCAGCCTCTTGATAAAATGGTGAAGGCAGGCAAAAAATTCGGCCTCCTCATGGTCTATGGCCAGGATTATAAAGGCTGGAGCAAGGAAGCCGCCGACCGCAGCTTTAAATCAATCATCGATCACGGTCGCCACGCCCGCAAGCTGGCCTATATCAACCCGCCGGAATCGAAAATCTTCCAGGTCAAGATGGCGCGGGATCTGTTCGGCGGCGAAATTCGTTTCTTCGAGAAAAGCCAGATGGCCGAAGCGCTGAAATGGATCAAGGCCTAGCGGCTTTAACGTTCGTGGAAAGCGCGATCCAGCGTCTTGACGATGGGCTTCAGCAGATACTGCATCACCGTCTTTTTACCGGTCAGGATATCAGCCGAGGCCACCATGCCCGGGATAATCGGCAAAACCTCACCCTTACGCTTCAGTTCGGTTTCGTATGTACGCAGGCGTACACGGTAGAAGAAATTGCCTTTTTCATCCTTGATCGTGTCGGCGGAAATATCGAGAACTTCGCCTTCCAGCCCGCCGTAAATCGAGAAATCATACGCCGTGATTTTAATCACCGCCTGCTGGCCGGGATAGATAAAGGCGCGGTCCGAAGGCTTCACCTGCGCCTCGACGATCAGCTGGTCGTCCTTGGGAACGATCTTGATGATATCTTCGCCGGGACGCACGACCCCGCCTATTGTCTTCACCTTGATCTCCTGGATCGTGCCGTTGACCGGCGATTTCAGCTCCGTACGTGACTGGCGGTCGGTCAGGGCGCCCAGCCGTTCCTTGATTTCGTTCCTCTCCATCAGCTTGGCTGACAATTCGGTCTGGGCCTGTGCCTGCGCTGATGTTTTCAGATCGTCCATTCGCGCCTGCGCTTCGCTCACCGCCGATTTCGCACGCGGCAGATTGGTCAGCACACTGTTCAGCTCGGTATTTTTTTCTTTAATCGTACGTTCAAGTTGCAGCAATTCCAGTTTCGGAGCAGATCCTTTCGCCACCAGCGGCTCGATCATCGCCTTTTCCTCGCGTTGCAACGCCAGAACGCCGCGAATGTCGCTGGCGCGCTGGTCCAGTTCGCGCACTTCCTGTTCGCGCTGACTCATTTGCTGGATGAAGATATTCAGCTGTCCCTGCAACTGCGTCTGGTTGGCACGGAAAGAATTCATTTCTTCTGTTACGCTGGTGGGCGCACCCTTTATGACTTCTTCGGGGAACTCGACCGTCATCTTGCCTTCGGCTTCGGCCTGAAGACGGATAATTGAGGCCTGAAGACCCATGTAACGCGCATTGTTCGCGCCCAGATCCGAGGACGCTTCGATATCGGAGAGGCGCATCAGCACCTGGCCCGCGCTGACGGAATCGCCTTCTTTCACAAGAGATTCCTCGACAATGCCGGCGTCCAGCGTTTGCAGCGCCTGTACTTCGCTGGAGGGGATGACCTTGCCCTCGCCGCGCGTCACTTCATCAAGCCGCGCGATATTCGCCCACACGACAAAAATCACAAAAAACGCGGTGATTGCAAACAACAGCAGATGCCGCGCCAGCGGCAGATCGTCATCCGTATCGAATTTCGCCAGCAGCTGCGCATGCGCTTTCTGAACCTGCTCCGCGGCCCACCCCTCGCGCAGGGTTTTCCATTCGTCTCCGCTGTTTTCCGGCTTTCCGGCTCCCGGTTTTTTCTCGACTGACATCGTTATGTTTCCGTCTGTTCAGCGGCGGTGCCGTATTGCTTCGCCTGCAATTTGCGGATGACCTCGTCCTTCGGCCCGTAAGCCACGAGTTTTCCGCGATCAATAAGAATGAGCTTGTCGACAAGGGTCAGCATCGTGCCCTTGTGCGTGATCAAAATCGTCGTCTTGCCCTCGCACAAAACACTGAGGCGCTTCAGCAGGCGGTTCTCCGAGGCCGGGTCCATCGACGCGGTCGGCTCGTCCAGAATCAAAATCGGCGGATCGTAGAGCAGCGCCCGGGCAATCGCCACGGCCTGCCGTTGTCCGCCCGAAAGCGCATCGCCGCGCTCGCCCACCTGCGTGTCCAGCCCGGCGGAAGAATCTTTCAGAAACTCAAGCACACCCGACATCTCCGCGGCGCGCAGAACGGCGCGGTCCGGCGCGGTTTCATGGCCCATCGTGATGTTCTGGCGCACCGAGCCATAGAACAGCTGCGGGCTTTGCTGCACGGCGCCGACATTGCGGCGCAGATCACCCGGGTCGATCTGGCGCACATCGGTGCCGTCGATCTGGATCGATCCGCTTGTCGGTTCGTATAAATTAAGAAGCAGTCGCTCCAGCGTCGTCTTGCCCGACCCCACCGCGCCGATAATACCAACCTTCTCGCCGGGCTCGATGGTGAAGCTCAAATGATTGACCGCATGCGTCGTCTGGCCGGGATAGGCGAACACCACGTCGCGGAATTCGACGCGGCCCTGCACCTGCTGCAGCGTGATGAAATGTTTTCCGGTCGGGCGCTCGACGGGTTTCTTCATCAGCTCGTCGAGATGATTCAACGATTCCTTGGACTGGTTAAGGCGCGTCAGCAACCCCGCCACCTGCGACAACGGCGCCATCGCGCGGCCTGACAGCAGGACGCAGGCGATTAATCCGCCCATCGTCAAAATGCCCGCATCGATCATGTACACGCCGACAATGACGATCCAGACGCTGACCATCTGCTGGATGAACATCGCCCAGTTGAGCGACAGCGAGGAAATCTGGCGCATCTTCACCGAGGTGCGCGATGCCTTCTCGTTCAGCTCTTCCCAGGTTCTCTGCGTATGGCCTTCGGCGGCCTGTACCTTGATCGTCTCAAGGCCCGTGAAAGTTTCAAACAGCAGTGCATTTTTCAGCGCGCTTTCGTTGAGCGAGGCTTTCACCACTTTTTGCAACGGCTTTTGCAGCGCCAGCCCCATGCCGATCACCAGCGGAATGGCAGCAACGGGCACGAACGCGATCGGCCCGCCGATAATCGCGATGATGGCGATAAACAGAAACACAAACGGCAGATCGATCAGCGCCGTCATCGTGGCGGAAGTGAAAAAGTCGCGGATGGTTTCAAATTCGCGCATCTTGCTGGCAAGAACACCGGCGCTCGACGGGCGCGCCGCCATCGTCATGCCCATGATCTGTTCGAACAAATCCGCCGAAATTTTTACATCGGCCTTACGCCCGGCATAATCGAGAAACTGAGCGCGCAGATTTTTCAGCATGAAATCGAAAACATAGACAATCATAATACCGAACGCCAAAGCCCACAGCGTTTCAAAAGCCTTGTTCGGCACAACCTTGTCGTACACGTTCATGACGTACAGCGAACTGGCGATGCTGAAAAAATTGATCATCACCGCCGCGATCATAACTTCGGAATAAAGCGTCTTGTTCTGCCAGAAGGCCGACCAGAACCAGTCCTGCGCCGTGTCGATCTCTGCGGGTCCGGCGCGCTCGTCGCTGCGCGCAACAGGCCGCACAAAAAAAGCATAACCGATATAAAGCTTCTTCATATCCTCAAGGATGATGGGCTGACGATCCTCGGGCGTTTCCGGGAACTGGACGATAAAGCGCGTCTCGGGGTGAATCTCGACGTCCTTGCCCTCCTCCTTTTTCGGGGGGTGCCGGGGCGGATATTCGATGTTCCAGAGGATACAGGCCTGGCCATGTTCGAGGGTCAGGATACAGGGCAAATTCGGGGCTATGGCGAGGGATTCAAGGCTTCTGTCGGCCAATATGGCGTGCAAATCGGCCCGTTCAGCGGCCCGGATAAGCAAGGCCGGGGTTATGCCGCTTTTGGGGACGGGCAGGCCCGCCATCAGGGCATTGGGGCTGGTGCGGCGGCCATAATGACCGGCCATGATCTGCAGGGCATCGATCAGGGGCGTATGAATCGCCATCCTGTCCGCCTGCAAAGGCCATCCTCCCGGCGGGTCGGCCGGCGTGACTGGCTTTTTCAGTTCGTCCCCTGAATTGGAGGAATTGGAAGGTTTGTCAGCTTTTTCTTTGCTCACCTGAGGACCTGGAAAATGATGAATGCACTAAAATACCTAGCGCGCCTTCATCTTTTCGCTTGTCGACCATGTCTCGCCGGAAGCGATGGCGCTTTCTCTAGGATACTCGACACCCAACGTCGGGAGCAAGGTACCTTTGAGGGCCAGAA